>ENA-ORBV01011000-ORBV01011000.1-microbial-mat-metagenome-genome-assembly--contig:-NODE-11000-length-14328-cov-5.847800_pt1 | contig 14328 bp, 14 predicted proteins | sample MGYA00237777_ERZ505514 | MGnify/ENA primary metagenome ERZ505514 (study PRJEB26160, sample SAMN06269048) | microbial mat metagenome | isolation source: Oligotrophic lake microbial mat | place...
CAAACGATGGCCCCGCTACGCAGACACTGACGGTTACGGGTCCGATCCGGATGACGGCGACTTATGAAGCCTTGCCCCAAGTCGTGATCAGTTCCAGCCCCACCGGGCTTCCCATCCATGTCGACGGACGCGATTGTTCCACCCCTTGCACGGTGGATAAGGCGGCTGGCAGCGAAGTCAGTGTCCGCGCTTCGAAAGTGATCTCGATGAGCCCGCAGACCCGTTATGAATTTCAGGGTTGGGGTGACACGGAAACGAACACGCGAGTGATTTCGCTCGATTCGGATCGTCAGGTTTTCGTCGCACAGTACAGCTTGGCCCACCAGCTTGCTTCCTACGGGGAACCGGCAAATGGCGTCACATTCGTCACCGAACCGGCTTCAACCGATGGATTCTTTTCTGCCGACGCGGTGGTTCGCGTCAAGGCCGAGGCCAAGAGTGGCTTCAAGTTCAAGCGGTGGGACGGCGACCTCGCGGGAACCTACAACCAGGGCACGATTGTGATGTCCTCGCCGCGAACGGTTCTCGCCAAGCTGGACAAGGTTCCTTTCATTCCTCCGGCAGGTATTCGGAACGCTGCCGGCGAAACTCCAGACATGACTGTCGCTCCCGGATCGATCATTGCGATCCTTGGCGAAAGCCTCGCGCCGAACTATGAAGCAGGCCGTACCAATCCTTTGCAACAGACGCTGGCGAATGTTACCGTTCGCGTCGGCGACAGTCTGCTGCCCTTGCTCTGGGTGTCTCCCACCGAAATCCGAGCGCAGGTGCTTTCCACGATTCCCGATGGCGAGCATGAACTGCGTGTGCGCTGGGAAGGCACTCCCGAAGTGGTTGGAAAGTTCATCGTTTCCCGCAATTCCCCCGGCTTGTTCCGCCTCGAGAATGAACCGGTGGCGCTCGCAACCCACGCGGACGGATCCCAGATCACGGCCCAGTCCCCGGCGAAGCGCGGCGAACTAGTGACGCTCTACGGAACGGGCTTCGGCCCCTACGAGCGGATCGTGGTGGACGGGTTCCTGAATACGTTCACGCTGGGCAACGCACTGGTGGACCGTCTGGAAGTGTTTGCCGGGGATCGCCTGATCCAACCGGACTGGAGCGGAGCCGCCACCAACGAAATCGGGCTGGCCGTCACGCGGTTCCGTGTTCCGCCCGATATGACAGGCGAGGTGGCGCAAGAGTTTCGCGTGATGGTCAACGGCAAGGCGAGCAACTCGGTCGTGATACCGATTCAATAGGCTCTTTCCGATCGGAGAAAACGAAGGGTGTTTGCAATTGCGAACGTCCCGTCGCATTTTTTGAAACGCACCCCCCTTGACTCCCGTCTCAAAAGCCGGGACCATTACTCAGTAAGGAGTGTGAGCAACATGATCTTCGGTCGTATACAAAACCTCGCCCTATTGACCGCCGTTACCTGCGGTTCCGCCGTCTGGGCGCAAGCGGTGATTTCCGCCAAAGCTGGCGTGATCAACTACACCGAAGGCGAAGTGCTCGCCGGAGGCCAAGTGGTTGAGCCCAAGAACGGAAAGTTCCCGGAATGGAAGAAAGATCAGGAACTGAAGACCACCGAAGGCCGCGCCGAAGTGCTGCTCACGCCCGGTGTTTTTCTTCGTGTTGCCGAAAACTCCAAACTCATACTCATCGACAATCGGCTTTCCGATACGCGCATCAGGCTCATTGAGGGTTCTATCCTCATCGAGTGCGCGGAACTACTGCAGGATAACTCGGTAACCTTCTCTTTCGGCGAATTCAACATCGCGATCCGCAAGCCTGGCCTGTTTCGTATCGAAGCCGATCCGGCTGCGGTGAAGGTATACGAAGGCGAAGTGCAGGTTGCAGGCGAGGGGCAGGTCATGATGCTCAAGAAGGGCAAACAGTCGCAGTTGAGCGGCGTACTCAATGCCACCAAGTTCGACAGCAAGGCCGGGGACTCATTTTACCGGTGGGCGTCGCGCCGCGCAGAACCTCTCTCGCTCGCGAGCTTCTCGGCGGCGCGCACCGTCAATTCGAACAGCAACGTCTGGCGCTATAGTGGCTGGATGTACAACCCCTTCTACGGCATGTACACTTACTTGCCCTACCGCGGATTCTACAACAGCCCGTTCGGCTATCGATTCTATAGCCCGGCTGTGATTGCCAATGTCTACCAGAACTACGTTGCAGCAACCTATGGCGGTGGCGGATTTAACGCAGGCGGCAACAACGGATCCAATTCCTGGAACCGCGATACGTTCTACGACGGCGGACGCGGATACACGGTGACAAGCCGCGGCGATGTAGGTTCGTACTCTTCGCCCTCCGCTCCTTCCGCATCGGCTGCGCCTTCGGCACCGGCCCCAGCAGCGGGACGCGGCGATGTGGGTGGCGGCGGATCGGCCCGCGGCGGTTCCGCTGGCGGCGCGCGCGGCAACTAACCAGCTCACGTCAGGACCACAAATACGAACATGGACATCGTCCAGCAGTTGGGCACCGCTCTCGGACTCGGGTTGCTGTCCGGCGTACGTCTGTACCTCACGATTCTGGCAATCGGAGCATCGATTCACTTCCAGTGGCTGCATTTGAACGCTTCGTTTTCCGGGCTGCATATCCTGGCCGACTGGCGAGTGATGACCGTCGCAGGTATCGCTTGCGGAGTCGAGTTCGTCGCCGATAAGGTGCCTTGGGTCGACAGTGCCTGGGATTCCATCCACACCTTCATACGCCCGGTTGGCGCGGCGCTATTGGGCGCAAGCGCCTTTGCCCATGCCGATCCCGCAATCAGGGCAATGCTCATGATCCTGTGTGGCGGCGTGGCGCTTACTGGACATTCCGCAAAATCGGCAACCCGGTTGGCGGTGAATCACAGTCCGGAACCGTTCTCCAATATCGCTCTGAGCCTGGCCGGAGACGCAGCCGTGCCAATTGCCACGTGGCTGACGTTTCAGTATCCGACCGTGACATTTGCGGTGGTCAGTGTCTTTGTCCTCTTCACTTGGTGGCTGTCGCCGAAGATTTACCGGCTGATGCGAGTCGAAGCGAGGGCCATTGGATCGGTGATTTCAGGCTGGATGGGTAGATCGGAAACCGCCCCGGCCAACGCCGTAGTTCCCGCGGCGCTCCACCACGCACCAGCGGAACTGGCTACCCACATGCGCGCCATTCCGCTTCCATTCCTCGTAGCACTGCGAAAGCGCTACGAATTGGGGTCGAATGTGAGTGGCATTCGTTGTGCGGGGTCGAACGGTTTGAACGGTCTGAAATCTTCTCTTGGCTACCTGACTTTCACAGCCGATGGAAAGATGGTTTTTGTCGCCCGGCGCTGGTTTCGTTATCGCTTCTACGACACTTCGGTGGACTCGATCCGGAAGATGGAATGGTCTAGGAATCTGATCATGGACACCTTCGCTTTTGAATCGAGGGACGCGAAGCGCCGCGAATTCGAAGTGTTTCGTCCCTCCACTCTTTCCGCTCAAACCAGTCGGGCGACCGCCACGGCCTAGAATCGTGTTGGACTTCGACTAGACGCGGGATGTAGTCGTCAGTTATAGTAAGAAAGAGCAAGGAATGCGCTACTCGCGCCCTGTTCCAGTGCGCCGACGAGGTCGGCTCACCAACCCCGAGAAGCCGTTGTAGCTCAAATGGTAGAGCGCGTCCTTGGTAAGGACGAGGTAACCGGTTCAATCCCGGTCAACGGCTCCAGAATTTCCTTCCACGCAAGAACAAAACCACCCAAGAGTAAACCAGGTACGCACGACGATGGCGAAAGAGAAATTTGACCGCAGCAAACCGCACGTGAATGTTGGCACAATCGGCCACATCGATCACGGCAAGACGACGCTCACGGCGGCGATCACTAAGACGCTCGCCAAGCACAATCCGAAGGTGCTGTTCCGCAGCTTCGACTCGATCGACAACGCGCCAGAAGAAAAGGCTCGTGGTATCACGATTGCCGCTTCGCACGTCGAATACGAAACCAAGAACCGGCACTATGCCCACGTCGACTGCCCCGGCCACGCCGATTACATCAAGAACATGATCACGGGCGCAGCCCAGATGGATGGAGCGATCCTCGTGGTCGCCGCCACTGACGGTCCCATGCCTCAGACTCGCGAGCATATCCTGCTTGCCCGCCAAGTCGGTGTTCCGTACATCGTTGTCGCACTGAATAAAGTCGATATGGTGGACGATCCGGAATTGCTGGAACTGGTCGAAATGGAAGTCCGCGAACTGCTGACTAATTATCAGTTTCCAGGCGATGTCATCCCGGTTTGCAAGGTTTCCGCACTCGGCGGACTCAACGGCGAACCGCAATGGGAAAAGGCGATCGACGAACTCATGGAACAGGTCGACACCTACATCCCGATGCCGACGCGCGTCAAGGACAAGCCGTTCCTGATGCCGATCGAAGACATCTTCTCGATTCAGGGTCGCGGAACCGTTGTGACTGGCCGCATCGAACAGGGCGTCTGCAAGGTCGGCGAAGAAATGGAAATCGTCGGATTCTCGGACACCAAAAAGACGGTCATCACGGGCGTCGAAATGTTCAAGAAGCTGCTGGATAGCGGCGAAGCGGGCGACAATGTTGGCTTGCTGCTGCGCGGTATCGACAAAGAAGGCGTGGAACGCGGTCAGGTGATCGCCAAGCCGGGGACCATCAAGGGCCATACGAAGTTCGTTGGCGAAGTCTACATTTTGAGCAAGGATGAAGGCGGTCGTCACACACCGTTTTTCAAGGGCTACCGTCCGCAGTTTTACTTCCGCACAACGGACGTGACCGGAGTGGCGCAGTTGCCGGAAGGCATGGAAATGGTGATGCCGGGCGACAACGTGCAGTTGGTTGTCGAACTGATCACCCCGATCGCCATGCAGAAGGGCCTCCGATTCGCGATCCGCGAAGGCGGACGCACGGTCGGCGCCGGCACCGTGGCGGAGATCCTCGCTTAGGCTAATGCTTAGGCATGGCCTTTTGCGCCGTTCAATTCAGTAGTGGTATCGTATTAGTTGGCGGGTTGGTCCCGGGATTGATCCCAAAGCCAGCCCGCCAGCACCTTGTAGGGGCATAGGCTAACGGTAAACCTGCGGTCTCCAAAACCGCCTTTGGGGGTTCGAATCCCTCTGCCCCTGCCATGTTCTAAACCGTAGGAATTCAGGGAAAGAATCCGAAATAGTATGGCAACGGCCCAAGTAATGACACCCGAAACGTCCGAATCGAACAAGCCAAGCAACTGGCTGCAACAGGCCAAGGACTACATCGCAGAACTCAAGAAAGAAATGCGCATGGTGACGTGGCCGAGCCGTGAGCAGGTCATTTCCACCACCGTCGTGGTGATCGCCGCCGTCTTCGCCTTCGCATTCTACTTCGCGATCGTCGATTTCGCTTTCCAAAGCGGCATCAAGAAGCTGTTTGACACACTGACCAAGTAAGGGAGCCGCAGGCAGCATCATGAGCGACCCGCAGGAACTCGACCAAAGGTCGAGTATAGAATCTGAACTCGACGAACAGGTAGCCGCTGACGAAGTGGCTGCTGAAGATGTGCACGCAGCGGAGACCGTTGCCGTAGACGGAGCATCCGAAGTCTCAGCCGATATGTCGGCCGCCTTCGGATCTTCCGAAGAAGAACCCGCAGCAGCAGCCGTTGCCGTCGAGGAACCCAACTACAAGAACTGGTATATCATCCATACCTACTCGGGCTTCGAGAACAAGGTAGCTGAATCGCTTCGCACCCGCTCTCTCGCCTTTGGATTCGCCGACAAGCTGGGACAGATCCTGATCCCCACAGAAGAAGTTATCGAGCTGCGCAATGGCAAGAAAGTCACCAGTAAGCGCATGCTGTACCCCGGCTACGTGCTCGTCGAAATGGAAATGAGCGACGAGTTGTGGCATGCGGTCAAGAACACCCCCCGAGTCACCGGATTCGTTGGCGGCGGTAATACGCCCGTGCCGCTTACTGCCGATGAAGTAAATGGGGTTCTTTACCGGCAGACGACGGCAGCGGAAAAGCCGCGCCCCAAGCTCACATTCGAAAAGAACGAGACCGTCCGCATTGTCGACGGACCGTTCACCAACTTCTCCGGCAAAGTCGACGATGTCAACTCCGAGCGCAATACGTTGCGCGTGATGGTGACCATCTTCGGCCGGTCCACCCCCGTGGAACTCGATTTCCTTCAGGTGGAAAAGATTCAGTAGCAGTACGCAGTCAGTCAGGTTAAGTATCAGTCAGGTTAAGCATTCATGGCAAAGAAAGTAACAGGATCAGTTAAACTCCAGATCCCGGCGGGCAAAGCGACGCCGGCACCGCCAGTGGGAACCGCGCTCGGTCCGCAGGGTGTGAACATCATGGAGTTCTGCAAGCAGTTTAACGCTAAGACGTCGGGCAAGGAAAATGAAGGCCTCATTATCCCCGTCGTTATCACCATCTTTTCGGATCGTTCGTTCACCTTCATCACGAAGACCCCGCCCGTGCCGATTCTCGTCATGCGCGCCGTCGGAGTGGCGAAGGGTTCGCCCATACCGAACAAGAACAAGGTGGGCAAGATCTCAATGGCTCAGGTGGAAGAGATCGCGAAGATCAAACTTCCGGATCTGAACAGTTTCGACTTGCAAGGCGCGATCAATCAAGTGAAGGGAACCGCACGCTCGATGGGCGTGGACGTGGTCTAACATGCCGAAGCTCAAAACGCACAAAGGCGCTGCTAAGCGCTTCAAGAAAACCGGAACCGGCAAGGTCGTGCGCCGACACTCCATGGCACGTCACATTCTGACGTCCAAGAGTTCGTCGCGCAAACGCCGCTTGTCGCAGGGTGTGGTCGCCGATAAGGCCGATCAAGCCGTGCTCAAGCGCATGATTCCGTACTAGACAGAAATTCAACACGCGGTGCGGACCGGCCTGTTCCTACGGGAATCAACGTTGCACGTTGCCTGTCGCGCCCGCCTTCGCCTCTAACGAGGCGATCAGACTGAAAGGAGAAAATACGTGCCTAGAGTTAAACGTGGTACTCATCGCCGCGCCAATCGCAAGAAGACCCTTGCGCTGGCCTCCGGCTTCTTCCTCACCAAGAGCAAACTCTACCGCGCCGCGCAAGAAGCGGTGGAAAAGTCGCTCAAATACGGATACGTTGGGCGTAAGCGGAAGAAGCGCGACTACCGGTCGCTCTTCATCGTCCGCATCAACGCGGCCTCGAAGGCTGCGGGAATCTCGTACAGCAAGTTCATGAACGGCCTCAAAAAGGCTGGAGTGGACCTGAATCGCAAGATCCTTGCCGACCTCGCGGCCAACGATCCGGGAGCGTTCTCGCAACTGGTGGATCAAGCCAAGGCTGCAATCGCCGCACCGGCAAAAACAACCGCTTAGTCCTGACTTTCATGCCAATACCGGGGCCGGAGTTTCTCTTTAAGAGACTCCGGCCCTTAGCTTTTCTGCCCGCCCTGGTTCTGCTGTTTCTCATTTGCCACTACGGCGTCGCGTCGCTGCATTGGGATGAATGGGGCTGCGAGACGCCGCTGCTTCGCACCTACCTCGACGGCACGCTCAACGCCAAAGCCTGGCTCGCGCAGTGCAATGAATCCCGCCCCGTATTGCCCAAAGTCATCTGGCTGATTCTGACAGTGGTCTCGGGCGTGGCCGATCCGCGCTGGAATATGTTCGCCGGCTGGATCATCGTTTGCATCACCGCCTGGAACATTCACAAGCTGGGACCCGGCATCGGGTTCACCATCCTCGCTTCCGCCCTGCTGTTCTCACCAATCCAGCAGGAAAACTGGCTCTGGGGCGCGCAAATGATGCTGTTTCTGCCCGCGCTCTTTCTCACGACATGGTTGCGCGTTGTCGGTTCGCCGAGGGCGATCCTGTGGGGGACGGTGTTAGCTGTTCTGGCGACATTCTCTTTCGCCAACGGATTCCTTTTGTGGCCCGCACTCTTTGCCGCACTGGGCTTGATCGACCGCACCCAGCGCCTGAAAGCCTCAATCACGTGGGCAGTCGCACTGGCCCTGTCCCTGGCACTCTATCTTTACAATTTCGAACGGGTCGCTTCGTCGCCGAGCTACTCCGCAATCTTCGCGCAGCCCCTACGGGCGGCGCAGTACTTCATCAGCTTCCTCGGAAACCCCCTCGCCTCCGGCGACCTCACCCGAGCCACCATTGCCGGATCTCTACTACTCGCCCTTTTCGCCATCCTTCCGAAACACCGCGTCGGCTGGATCATCCTCGCCGGATACGCGCTCGCGAGCGCAGGACTCGTCACCGTCGGCCGCGTCGCCCTAGGACCCCAACAAGCCCTCGACAGCCGTTACGGGGCGTTTGCGGTATGGATCGCCATCGCGGTGCTCGCTCTGGCCTACGAATCCCACTGGCGGTGGCGCGGTTGCCTGACCATCGCGATCCTGATCGCGCATTCATTCTCTTTTTGGTACGGTGTCAAAGCGATGCACTACCGGACGCTGGCGGCACGATACCAACGGGCCTGCCTGACGTTCGTCGTTGCCTTGCCGGGAGGCGATTGCATTGGGAACTATCCGGTGTGGTCGGCGGACTTTCTGCGCGAGTCCGCGGTGCCGCTGGACAAGGCGGGATGGATCACGCCGAAACTGATGGTTTCGGGGGAGTTGATTGCCGACGCGGTACCGGGCGAGGGAAATCTGGATGTGGTGGACGCGGGTTCGAAATGGCGGTTGCAGGGAGGGGTTGGCGTGGACGCCGATGCGATCGTAGTTGCGGTTAGTCTGGGGAACGGCTTCGTGCCCGTTGCGGTGGTCCAGCCGGGGCGGACGATTCCGCTGAAGGTCACGCCATCGGCCTATCGGACGGAAATAGACAAGGCACTGGTTCCGCCGGGTGCGCGTGTGGCCGCGTTCGCCTACCGCGCGATGGATCCGAGGTGGTCAATCTTGGGTGAACCCTGGGTGGTGCCCAAATAGATCGGCGTTAGGGGGGTGTCTCGAACTGAATTCGTTTTATGAATGTGGTCCGAAGATATGGTGCCCGGGGCGGGACTTGAACCCGCACTCCACTTTCGCGGAAACGGATTTTAAGTCCGTTGCGTCTGCCGATTTCGCCACCCGGGCTGATTGATTCTAAAAGACTTACTGAACTATGACCGCTTCGCCTTCACTTGCTGTGGGGCCTTTTGTGGGGACTCTCTGCGCATTCTCACCGATCATGCGTCCGAAAGCCAGTTCGAGCGCTTCAGGTGAAGGGTGAACGTAACGCTGACTCACGACGACCGATGAATGCCCCATCAACCTCATGATACCGAAAGCATCGCATCCGGTTTCGCCTAGACGCGCATTGCTCGTGCGGACAGCCGGGGTAGGTCAGCCATCGCTCACTCGCAATTCCGTGATGGATGCTCCCCTAAGTAGAGAACCCTTCGGCCTTTCGAGCAGACAGCACTCAGGCGTTGATGTGGTATCGGAAATCCGCTGACCAAGGCTATGTTGCGGCACAGTTCAACTTGGCGTCGATGTACCGAAACGGTGAGGGTGTGCCAAAAGACAGCACTCTAGCAGTAATGTGGTACAGGAAATCCGCTGCCCAGGGCCATACTAGGGCACAGCTCAACTTGGGATTGATGTACTACGAGGGCGAGGGCGTGCCAAAAGACTTTGTCACTTCTTACATGTGGTTGAACCTCGCAGCAGCTCAAGGCGCGGACCTAGGGACGGACCTGCGGGACATCGTCGAACCTACGATGACGCGAGAGCAAATTGCCGAGGCCCAGCGCTTGAGCACCGCATGGAAACCAATCAAGCCCAAATGAATGCTGCTTGTCTTGTTTTTGTGGGCAGCCTTAAGGATTGACCCGCTTTCGAACCCAGTGACTGGCAAGAGACAGGGACGAAGGGAACACGACGGCCCCCGGTACTTAACACCGAATCGTTGGCGATAGCCCGGGTCTGCTATGTTGAATCCATGGCAGACGCCGAGCTTCTTCAGGACCCCTTGCGTTTCGAACGCCGGGTTCCGCCTTGCGCGATCGTGATTTTCGGCGCCAATGGCGACCTCACGAAACGCAAGTTGATTCCCGCCCTCTACCGCCTCGCGTATGAACGGAGGCTTTCGCCAAGTTTCGCGGTGATTGGTAATTCCCGCACGGCGATGACAGATGACGAGTACCGCGCCAAAATGCGCGAATCCGTCCGGAAGTTTCTCGAAGATTCCCCGTTTGAGGAAAGCCTTTGGGAAGAGTTTGCCAAGCGATTGTTCTATCTTTCCGGCGACATCAGCCAGCCTGAGATCTTTGAGACGCTGGCTGCAAAGTTACGAGAAGTGGACCAAACGTTTCAAACACAGGACAACGTTTTGTTCTACATGTCCACGCAACCCAGCCACTACGAACCGGTGGTTGCGGGGCTCGGCAGCGTTGGCTTGCAGAAGGGAACTACCGGCTGGCGGCGTCTGGTGGTCGAGAAGCCGTTCGGACACAACCTCGATACGGCGGTGACACTGAACGTCAACATTCAGAATGTTTTCCCGGAACATTCGGTCTACCGCATCGATCACTATCTCGGAAAAGAGACGGTGCAGAACATCCTGGCTTTCCGCTTTGGCAACGGCATCTTCGAGCCGGTCTGGAACCGCCGCTACATCGATCACGTGCAAATCACGGCTGCAGAATCGATCGGTGTCGAAGGCCGCGGTGGCTACTATCAGGAATCCGGCGCTCTGCGCGACATGATTCAGAATCACTTGTTGCAAGTGATGTCGACCATTGCGATGGAACCGCCCGCTTCCTACGAGCCGGACGCTGTCCGCGATGAACGCGCGAAGTTGTTGCGCTCGATCCGGATCCCTAACGCCGAACAGGCCGCTCAGTGGGCTGTTGCGGGCCAATACGGACCCGCCAAACTCGACGGTGTCGACGCCCCAGGGTTCCGTCAGGAACAGGGTGTGGATCCGAATGCGCGTACCGATACGTATGCGGCCGTCAATTTTTGGGTGGACAACTGGCGTTGGTCTGGCGTGCCGTTTTATATCCGAAGCGGCAAGCGGATGCCGAAGCGCGTGACCGATATCGCGGTGTTCTTTAAGCAGCCTCCGTTGAACATGTTTGGCGATCAGCCGTTGCGTCCGAACATGCTCATCGTTCGCATTCAACCGGAAGAGGGGATTTCGCTGCGCTTCCTGTCGAAGCAACCGGGTCCTGGAATGCAGTTGCGTCCGGTGTCGATGGACTTCAACTATGGCTCAAGTTTCGGCATGCGCACTCCCACGGCGTACGAGACCTTGTTGGTCGATGCGATGATCGGCGACGCCACGCTCTATACGCGTCAAGACATGGTGGAAGCGAGTTGGCGCGCGGTGCAGCCCATTCTCAATCATTGGGAAACGGCGAAGTTCGAGTTTCCCAACTACGCGTCGGGATCCTGGGGACCGAAGGAGTCTGAAGAGATGCTGGCGCGCAATGGTCACGTTTGGAGGATCCCGTAATGGCCACCAGCGTACAACCAGAGAAGATTCTCAAGGAACTCGCCGGATTATGGGGCGGGATGTCGAAGGGCGATTCGCAGGGTGTCAACAGCGGGGTTCTGCGCGCCTGCGCGATGACCTTGGTGGTCGCGGCTGAAAGCGAAAGCGACGCGGTGGCCGCCGGTGAGACGCTGGGCGAACTGATGCACGAGCATCCTTCGCGCGCGATCGTGTTGCGTCCCAGCGCGAAGGATGGAGAACTCGAAGCTCGGGTCTTTGCGCAATGCTGGATGCCGTTCGGTAAGCGCCAGCAGATCTGCTGCGAGCAAATTGAGATCACCGCGTCGATGGATCGTGTTTCCGAGGTGCAAGGCACGGTGTTGGGAATCATGGTGCCCGATCTGCCGATGGTGTTGTGGGTCCGCGGTCAGCACTGGCTGAAGTCGGAGGGCTTCGCGAATCTGTTTCCGTTGGCGCGTAAGGTCGTGATCGACTCATCGAACTGCGACTCGCCTTCGTTGAAAGAGCACTTCGATATGATCCGCGCCTTGGAACCGCGCGTAAAGTTGTTGGGCGATCTCGCTTGGACAAGGCTCACCAGCTTTCGCGAAGTGATCGCGCACACGTTTGAAGATCATCGACTGCTTGGACGTCTCAAAGATGTCGAATCGATCGAGATCGAATACACCAGTCATCCGGTTGCCGCGGCGTACCTCGGCGGTTGGTTAAAGAGTGCTTCGCCGAAAGCTACAGTCGCGATCCATCCCAAGCAGGGCGAGTTCGATCAAGTGATCCTGAAGGGATCGGGCGTGGACTTCCGCGTCGAACTCGGCACTCCTGTGCGTTTTCATCTGGATGGGTTCTGCCATCGCGCGCTTCTGCCGCCTGTCAACGAGGCGAGTCTGATGCGTGAGGAACTCTCGATTCTCCGAACGGATCGCGTGTTTCGAACGGCGCTGGCGGTTGCCGAAACATTGTGAGCATCCGGGTATTCGATAGCCCGCTAGAGGCCGCGCATGCGTGCGCATCGCAGGTTTTGGAGATCCTCTTAGAAGCTACGCAGGGAGGCCGAGACGCGACGTTTGCGGTTTCCGGCGGATCCACGCCCAAGCTGATGTTCGAGGCGCTGGCGGCCTCGGGATTCGATTGGTCTCGGGTGCATCTGTTCTGGGTGGATGAGCGATGTGTACCTCCCACGGATGAACAGAGTAACTACAAACTGGCGAAGGAATGTTTTATCGATCCGGCGGGGATGCCGGAAGCGAATGTGCATCGCGTTTTCGGCGAGTACGACCCCGTCGATGGAGCCGCGCGATACAGCGACGATCTGCGGATGCACTTTGCCGGGATGCCGGAGTTCGATGTGATTCACTGCGGCATGGGTCCGGATGCGCATACGGCGAGTTTGTTTCCGGGGGATGATCTGATCAGCGATCGGCTTGGGCTTGCGGCTGCTGTTTATGCGCCGAAACTGCCGAATTGGCGTGTGACCTTGTTGCCCGGTATTCTGCTGAGGGCTCGGAATACATTGATGCTGGTGACGGGGGCCGACAAGGCGGATTCGCTGCATGCGGCGATGCAGGGTGATGAGGATGCGCTGGTGCGTCCGGTGCAGTTGATCGCGCGGCAATCGGCGTCGAAGGTTGTGTGGTTTTTGGACCGTCCAGCAGCGGCGAGAGTGTGTGGGTAGAGCCAATTTTTTGGTGCGGTCGGTTGACAGGGGAACGGTGGTTTGGTGTAATAACTGAAGTAGCTCCCACCACAAAGATTCCTCGGTAGCTCAACGGTAGAGCATCCGGCTGTTAACCGGAGGGTTGTAGGTTCGAATCCTACCCGGGGAGCCAATTCTATTTTCTCCGAAAGTCCAGTCCCCAGTAGTTGACGCCAGCGCTTCGTGCCTTCGAACCGTTCTGGTTTGGTATCCCCAATGTAGCCAAGCGCTTCCGCACGGAACCATTCTCCGTGCCGAGTCCTGGAGAGTGGCTTGGATCGCCCCGCTGAATCCGTTTTCTCCAATTCCCACTTGACGTCTCCGTGGTGGCGGAGAATGGCCGGGCCTGGTTAACAGGACCGTACGTCCCGATGTGCGTTTTTCGAAATTCCGGCTAAGAGTTCGTCGCAGCGTAGGACTCGCAGGCTCCGTGAAGTGCGGCTAACCTCGATACGCATGCCCCTTCGGTACATGACACTGCTCCCTCGCCAGGCCTCCCTCATTGGCTCTCACGCGCAGCTGAGGCATGGATCAGATTGGAGCTCTCCGCGCCACTCGGTTCGACCGACGATCCGTAACGCCCGCAGTCCCGCTCTTATGGTTCATCTGCGGGTCCTTCAGCGAGCGCCCGCCACGTGCCGGCCCGGAACTCGAATTTTGCCGCCCGGCGTGCAGGATTCTGAATCGCGAGCACCTGAAGTGTGCCATCATCATGGCGCTCGACAATGTACAGCCAGTAGTCGAAGTCTTCCGACAGCGCCACCTGATCGGCCTTTCGCGCGATCGCGTCGAGGAACTGCCGGTCACTCACCTCGACCGTCTCATCATCTGTCCAGGCGCAGCCGTGTCCCTTGACCTCGATGCGCCTCACCAAGCGCTTCGCGGGGTCATCGAGCGCCCTGTCGAAGCTGTCAATATCGTAGCCCGGTTGTCCAGCATCTTTGGGTTCGGCGAAACGCCCGGCACCGCGCTCGAAGTCCACCACGGCCTGCCGGTATGCCACGTCCGACCTGAAAGCCTGGTGCGAGTGCTTCTCGCCATCCCCATCATCGATATTCTCGGGAATGGGGCCGACGCCGAGCAGTTCCTTCATCTGCGTCTCGATCTCCGAATGTTTCTTCCGCAGGCTTTGTAGTCGACTCTCACGATCGTCCGCAGTATGGCCGCCGGATGGCGAGGGCACTTCGGGAGTTTCGCTTTGAGGCGGAGCATGATCTGTCTCTTATA
>ENA-ORBV01011001-ORBV01011001.1-microbial-mat-metagenome-genome-assembly--contig:-NODE-11001-length-14327-cov-3.735649_pt1 | contig 14327 bp, 12 predicted proteins | sample MGYA00237777_ERZ505514 | MGnify/ENA primary metagenome ERZ505514 (study PRJEB26160, sample SAMN06269048) | microbial mat metagenome | isolation source: Oligotrophic lake microbial mat | place...
GGATACTGGCATCTGATGATCACTGATGATCATCAGGCTGCCAGCGGCGGCTAGAACGTCTCTGCCGATATCCTCGATCAAGCCTAAATTTCGCCACGCCAAACCAAATCGTTTTTTCTGATTTTGGTGACATTTGCAACCATGCAGAGCTTAGTGGCAGATAGGGACGCCGTGCACGCCATCCTGTACGATACGTCATTCGCTACACGTGCATTACAGGCTCTTCACGACGAAGTATGCATTCGCAAGATCTTGCCAGAGCTGAGCCCGATCAGCCCTCTTCGCAAGCAGTGGACTGAACTGCGTCGTCTCGAGTTGCAATACGAGCAGACTGTGTCTGCCGCGACCCCGGAAGCCAAGTACACTGCCAACGCAGATGGTGACTCGATCGCTCTATCAGACGGTATTCGCCGTACCTTCCGCAACACGTGCCGGCATCTTCGCGAGCATCCTGCTGACGCGGACTTGCTGTTTAGCGCCTGGGACACCAGCGCGATCTCGCGCTCCAAACGCAAAGGCGCCCGTGATAGTGGAAATGGAGCAAACCAGGACGTGCTTGCGGACGCTGATGCGTTGGTGACCGTCAAACCTGACATTTCATCGCAGCTTGCCGATGCAGCGCCTGTGCCTGCTGTAATCTCAGAAGACGTAACACAGTTTTGCTCCCTGTTGCAGAAACGGTTGGACCATATACTGAGCGCTGGGACCGCACCTCAATGGAGGCGACGGGTGCTTGAATTGACCGCACAACGTGACGAGGTGAAAGCGAAGGATGAGGTGCTCAGACAGGAGCTGCGGCAGCAGCAGCAAGAGTATGCAACCACGCTGGGGTCCATCACTGAGAAAAATGAACAGCTCGTCGATGAACTCCGCCGCGCTACTTTGCAGATTGAAGCCAACAAGGCCAGTATTGACACAGATTGGGAAACCAGGACCCGCCTGTTAGAGGAGGAGCATTCGGGACGGATGGCAGCATTGCAAGAGCAGATCAGGTAGGAGTGCAGACATGTCATGGTTTCATATCGTATCACCTGAACGTGTTCTCCATTCTCGCACGTGTGACGATAAAAGCGGGCTGGAATCTCAAAGGGAATCAGCGGCGACCATTCACCTGGCGGAGGAGGATGGGCTGCGCAAGAAGTATCGACAGCTGGAGAAGCAGATCGAGGCTAAGATCAAGCTGTATGATGAAGAGATGGCCCGATTCACGGATCGATTGGGTATGATCACACACCTGCATCAGGATGAAAAGGCTCGATTCCAGGTGCGACAAACAGTGCTGCTGCACTTCACGCTATCGCTTGATCTTCTCGCTCCTGTCAAAGTTGCTCATACTTGTATCATAAAAACTGATCATGAACAGGAGCTGGCAAGTAAGCTGCAGAATCTAAGCGCGGATCGCGTCACGTATGAGGAGACGGTAGAAAAGCCCAGAGCGCTGGCTGTGCTGGTGCAATCTCGCAAGGAAGAGGCAGCCGCTGTGCTGCAACAGACGTTCCAGAAGTTCCTGGCCGCCCGAGAATCCTTACAACCTAACAGCAAAGCCAAGAAGGGCAAGAAGGATGGCAGCGCCGGTGCTCGCAAGCCAGGCTCTGCCAAGCCAACCATCCCAGCTCTCCCGGTGGGTAGCGTTACAGCGGACAGTGGTAGAGCGGCTTCCACAGCCCGCTCGACGTCACGATCAACTTCAGCGGCTTCGAAGGCAGCGACTCCAGCCCCCCGAGCGCCCACTGCATCAGGCACTGCTGGTGCTGCCACCGGTGGCACTCGCCCGCCATCCACCAGTCGAGCATCGGCCCGTGCGGGCACCAGTGCAGGTGATGCAGATACATCAGCACCAGCGCTACCTCTAGACAGTGCGCCGGCGTCTCGCCTGTCAGGAGCCTCACAGCGACCAGCGGCGTCTGCTGCTCGGCGGTAACAGTGATTGGAGCATGCGTGTCACATAGCATATCGTGTATGGAGTAACACCGTTTGGTATTGGGACGAGTGTATGTGGATGTCTATAAGAAATGTTGTTCCTGCCACTCCAAACCATGGTTGCAAGCAATGACAGCGTGGGTAACAATTGGGGCAGTGCAACTGCGAGATGAACAGAGCGCTACATCATCAACGCAGCCGCATGGTCAACATCACACGAGGTCAACTGAGCAGATTCGTTCGCAGACCAGATGCTTGATCCGCCCGCCATTGCGCCCCCTGCGTCTACGGCGAGCAGTGATCGTAGCGTGCGGGTAGCAGGGTCTGTGCAATGCCGGGTTCACACCATCACACGGCAGCCACACCAACAAAAGAACAATTGATGGATACAACTGAGTGAATCAACACTATCGCATTGCAAGCGGCAATTATGCACTGGGCACGTACCGTGCTGATAAAGCAGTCGCTGACGCAGTTGCGCGCACATGCTCATGAACTCAATGGTGGCTGAGAACATGCCACTGAGCGGAGCTCCGACAGAGCCTGAGTTACGACAGAAGACACAATATCAGCATGCAAGCACGCCAGTCGCCCAGTTTAATCAGCAATGATATAGTCCGGAGCAGGTCGCCAACGTTGATGGTCACTCACCGCAGTCAGCGTTGACATCGTCGGAGCTATCAGCTCCGCCTTTAGCAATGGTCGCGAACGTCTTGGGACGTGGATACGATACCAAAGAAATACTGTCAGATTCGGCGATGCCAGCCAGCTCTTTGGCTACAGCAATAGCTTGTGACAGACCGCTGAGGTGCGCACACAAGAGCAGCGTGCAGATTGAGTCATCAGGGTACCAAAATCGGAAGCCGACATGTGCGGCAACGATAGAACGCATACCCCAACCCGTCGACAAGCTTGTGACGAAGGGCGTCAACTCCAAGCCAAACTCGACCCTTAGCTACCGCCTCCACCTGCTCCACCGTCAAGTTGCGACCTCGCGCGACTTGCTCTGTGGACGAAGTCAACAAGGTGCAGCGAAGCACAACCGCACAAACTTCAAGATTCATGTGTGCAACGTCACAGATGCAGCCAGCGCACTTACGAACGAATTCACCGTAGATGCGATCAAGCATGTCATCGAGCTTCTTTTGATCAGCCTTCGGGATGGGGTACGCACATTGATGCCAAAACATACGACATATTCAGAAATGGAGTGCACACAAACAAGTTGATACCCACTTACCTCGCTATACTTATCCACCCAACTGAAGATCTGACCATTGGTTTTCGTCGGATCCTGCTCTCGCTGGGGCTGCTCGTCTGGTTGACGCTGGTTAGGGTCCCCAACCTTGCTCTCCGACGGCGCATCGGACGGCACCGGCGGCGAGGAAGCAGCGGCGGCATCCAGGGCGTTGGGCGCTGCGAAGTCCCACGCAACGCCAATTTTGTTCCACATCTCTGCAGATGTGGTGGATGGAATAAGTAGCAACCCATCCGAGCTTCACAACATCCTAAAAGGCTGCACTCAATACGAAAACGCCATACCTCGCAGGGCAAACTTGCCCGCAAAAGCACCGATACTGCCCGTGATGGTGGTTGGGCTGCAGATGATCCGATCCGCATGGGCCAGCATGAAGTATCCTGCCGCACACCAGGTCAACTCAGCGACCACCATATTTGGTGGACAACACGTAAGCCTGTCATTAAGTTGATGCTGGCCCAGTACAAACCTGCAGATGCACCCACATCACCGATGCAGCCCACCACCTTCTTGCCAGCTCGCTTGGCGGAGATGACGGCTTGGTTGATATGGGCACATGCCAGATAAGAGCCTGTGCAGCATCCACGGCAAGTGTCATGAGACCCCCCGCGTTAGAATGAAGACCGCGTAAACGAAATCACGCAAACATCCTCAACGAAATACCTCCGCGAGAGGACACAAAGATCAGTATAACTTTGGCTGGGGACTGCACCGCCGCCGCGATAGCTCGACTAGAAGGACAGCAACAATCAGCCATAACAATCACAGACGATCAACAACAATGTGTCCAAGCAGCGCCTCCAGCCACCCTAATGCACCCTGAGCTCGTACCACACGGTGTCACTGCCAATGCTGGTGAGGCCACCCGACCAGTCCCGCTCGCTCGGTCCCGAATTCACGGCACCGGAGCAGTTGATAAACGCCACCTGATGTTTGCCTTTGACTAAACGAGGATTAGGACCTGCACCAGTATAATTTGACGTGTTGGTCAAAACACGCAACTAGACCAAACAAAACACATTAATATCTTCAGAATGCTATCCCCTACCAACTCGCATGGAGAACTTGTGCAGATAGAGCAGCTTGGGGGCTTTCAGATTGAACAGCTCCGCCAGCTTCGGTCGAAGCTCTTGATGGAAGATAACGCCATCAATCTGGACGTCAACAGAGACATTATAAAGCAGTTGCCTGTACACAACCTCACGAGCCAACCGCCAGCTACCAGGTGCTTATCAAGCGCTTGCTGGGCGCCGTAAGGGCCATCGGCAATCCATTGATCCACAGTAGATTCGCTCGTCTTACGACCAGTCGCGATGTCTGATGACACGCCAAACTGGTCAGAACAACGGTCTGCTGGGCACAACATAAAAATCAGATTTACCGGTACGAATTTGCGCCTTTAGCGCCGTAAGCAACCGTACGGTTGCCTCTTTATGTGCCACAGTAAAGTGATCCTCCTGTGAAACAATCGCGGGGCATCAAAGACAGCAAAATGGGAGCGCAAGGGTTTCGCAGTTGATCGAAGGTACCGTAAACATGTTCGGGGCATTCTTGTACTGCTTGCGTGCGCTGATTTGGGGCAGCGCACCGATCTTGGACAGCATCTCTGAACAGTAGGAAGAACCATAAGTCACAAAAAGCCACACATGCATCATCGGAAAGAGTACGAGTGGCAGCCAGTGCGTGCCTTTCACAAACGGTGCTTCAGCCACTAGCTCTACGACGGCGACGTCTCCAGCGGGGGACACGAAAATCTTGTCAAAGCACGTGGCGAACCAGTACGCAGCCAAAGCGCTGTGGACGGGACACGTCGTGTTGCAATTGCAAGATTACCAAGTCAGGACTAGCAAATGAATGCCGATGTACGTACTTCTCCAAAGATCCAATAGTCTCTGCAAACAAGATGGCGGTTTTGCCAGCTTGTCGGAACTTCTGAACGGCTGCGCGGAACTCATTGACCGTCGCGGGTCCCACGCCCTGCGGCTTCGTGCCCATGCGAACGTACAAGCCTCGTACCTACAAGCGAAAGCGAAAAGTGACCAAGACATGTCGCTCGCATAAGTGGCACCGTCGATATCAACCTTGGGATGCTGGGTGGCCTGCTCAATCAGAGACAGTAGCTCATGAATCGGCAGGATGTTCATCTCGGCCGCGAAGAACTGGTTCCACGATCCGATCTCTCGCTGCGCCACACGAAGCAGACACAGGCACAATCAGGCGATTGGAAGGAGATGACAACGAAACTACCTCTGCACAGTCCATACATGGATGATCTGCATCTTGTCAAGATCTACTTCGATGATGGTCTCATTGGGAATTCGAGCGGCGAGATACCGGCTAACTTTGCTGACGACGATCACCTTTGGGAAGAGGCGTTATTAGCATCAGCTGTTCAATGCGGCAGCATGCAAGAATGGTGCAGAGATGAAATATTACCGATGCGACTCCAGCGCATAGATAAGGATGATCGTCCACAAAGTCGAGCACCTGGGCGGGCGGCAGGATCGTATCAGATCGCATGGGGTGTTAACTTAACCATTGATCGCTCTATGCACACTGACATACCCGCTCACAAGCGCCTACTGAGATGGATTTGACAGCTTCCATCTCTGATTTCACTAAAGATCGGCTAGGTGCAACAGTTCGATCTGCAAGACTTGTATGACGACGTTGATAATGATGAAGGAAGAATCGTCCTCGGCGGCGCACATGAACCGGGAACGGCTTCTACAACTTGCTCAAAATACCAGTATGTATTTAGGTGCTTGTGTCGAACACACAGAGACCAGACACGCCATAAACAAGCAAAATACTATGAGTCAGACATCAGCATCCATAGAGCGAGCGCTGCGAGGCCGTTCAACGCCCACTCCGCCACCAGTGTTGCTGTGCGGCGCATCTCGAGCCGCTTCAGAGCTCTCGTTCCACATTCGCAGCATCAACGTGAATCGTCGTTTCAATTCACGTAATTCGCGGTCCATGATCTCAATCGAACGCGCATTGCGATCCGATGCGTCGGGTGCACTCGCTCGTACGGCAGCAGAGGCTGCTACATCTTGTTGCAAGGACTGCAATACGGCGGTCAATCGAAGTTGGTCCTGCTTCAATACAGCAAGCTCGTGAGGATCAGCCCCAGGAGCGATGTGGCTTTGCTGCAGCTGCAACTGTGCAGACTCTTGCGCAAGAGCATTAATCGCCACCGTCAGCTGGTTTAACGAATTCGCGACGTCGTTGCGAAACGAGTGGAAGTCTTGGACCATGGTCACACAAGTAGCATAGTCCTGCTGCGACTGCCTTTGAGCCGCGTCGATGACGCCGTGTGAGCGCTGCAACTGCGCTGTGTGTGCTCGCACATCTGCCAGCTTGGCATCCATATCAAGTCCGGCTACATCGAGTCGACGCGCCAAGTCCTGCAGAGCCATCTGCACCGCCCCTACAGCTTCGTCTTGAACTTTTAAAGCTCGCGAGCACTTGCGCTCAAGCGATAAAATAGCTTCCTGGTTAGTGGCTAACAGCTCTTCCAATGACGACACGCGTTTTTGCAGTTGCCGCACGACCGTGTCGTTAGACAAACGGACGGAGTCCTTGTTATCGTCTCGCAATCGCAACAGATCTTCCGCTACCATACACACCGGAAAGTAAGGAAACGAAACAACCCACCGATTTTACAAATTGACGTACACAACTGTAATCTTGAATCAAACTTTTCTAGCCGGCTTTCAAATTGTAGAAGCCGCTCAACCAGATGTAGTCCCCCGTCAGCTTGCTGTGCATGAAGACAATATGCAAAAATATGAGCCCAGGTCAGAATCAGACAGACAGGATGAAAACCAACCGCTTTGAGCGAAGAGCTGGTGTCTGCAGAATAGGAGAAGCGAGGAGGACCAGGCGTATTCTGCAAACGGCAGCATCTCGTCAGCCGCGGTTACGTTAAGCGAATGCTTTACAGTGAGCCGTTACCCCTGTAGAGGCTGATATGATGTCCACTTTGGACGCAAGATGCTCCCATTTGCGCGACAAGTCGTTCTTTACTCTCAATAGCTCCTCAAGCAAGTGCTGCGACGTGTTCTGGGGCAACGGGTTCACATGAAACATGGACGATGGCGATGACTCGTTAGCGGTCGCGTGAGCACCCGAAGATTGAAACAGTGGTCGCCCATCGCCTCCGGGAGACGCATATATAGAGATGATCGGCGTCTGCGGTGCTGCCATGTGTGACATGTTGCTATCTCCAAAGTCGGAGTGCAGACGGTGTTCGAAAAAACAGATTTGAAGCAGAACGTCTAGGCGAAAGGATCATGATCGAAGTCAAATGACACCACTGCAAATGATCATCGAGATTCCGCCACGCCTGCAGCGATCCGCACTTTCGCGGCATTGAAGCTTTCATCATAGACACTTCGCCATGCGTCGATCTCAGGTATTGCGATCAGCGCGTCTTTGGTGTGCGTGTTCGCGCGTTGGGTGTTATCTGTATGGATGACGCAAAACCTTGTCCTGATCTAATGAGGGCTACAAAAATATACTGATTTAATGAAACTGACATACCTCTTGCTTGCGCACTTTTGCAAGCCTTGCTTCCTTAACCTGAGCTCAACCGTGTGTACGCTTGCATTATTGTTTTTTCTGCGCAGATAAATCTGTTGAGCATGGAATCTTCTATTTGTTGCAGATGGCACAAAGCATTTGTGGTGAGTAGGATTTTTGTTGGAACAAGACAGGCTGCAGTCATGTGAAAAGGATGATAAAACTGCCATCGCTTTCAGAATTTATATCTGTTGATTACTCTTTCCCGAATCTGAATCACTTTACTGCAGCACATCGATTTGCAAAGTTATGCAACAACGTCTGCGGTCTTGATCTTTTTTTTTCCGTTTTGCCCGTTGCAGGGCCCATGAACTGCTACAGCAAATGTACATCGTAGACGATCTCGACAAGGTACTGCTCTCATCTAACACCTTGATGCGATATACAAGCACTCTCCGAATGATTAAAAAATATTAGCTCTAGCTAACACGGTTCCACAAAACCGTGGATGTTGACCTATTCGAACAGAATGACTCTTTTTGTGCATACATGTTTGATTGAGACCTCGATGTTGTTGCCGAGACCTAACCGTGCTGTTGTTTCTTCAGATCGACGGTTTGCATAACCACAGCTGCGTTAGCGAAACGAACTTCGGGCCAGGTTTGTGCTCTGTGAATTCAGTTGGTTCGAGATCGCGTTAGGTGGTTGTTGCAGCCGTGATTGAGATTTGAAGATTAAAAAAGTGATGCGCGTTTTGTGTCGAGCTTGCCTTGACGGAAAATGCTCATGAAAACACCCCAATAATCGATGAGCCCATCCAACGCTCTTGCGATTGTTTGATGTACCGACCAACAGTCGACTTATCGCCTTTGGTCCTTCGATTATCCAGGAAGTACCCGTATGCATCTCGTGGGTTGAAAGCACCAGAGCGATGAAGGTATGTGACGTGAGTATACTGAGTAGGTGTGGTTTCGTCTCATGATGAGAGTGTTCTTCCGCCGTTGATGAATGCGCATGTCGACATCGTTCCGATGTTCGACTGCGCGTATGTTTTCATGTAGAACGCTGAAGACCTGTGTTCGATGTTTTGTGTCTCATGGCGGCAACGCGTATGCTGACTTTTTCATGTTATGTGCAGATGTGGCGATGGCAGTGAATCATCACGACGACGCATTATCCTGCTGGACGCGTTCTCGGTAAATGTCCTGTCTTTCATGTTTCCATTGTCAACAAGTGTCTATGATGAGCAAAATCATTCGCAATGCTTTGGATGAAACAAGCTCATGCTTGCTGTGATTCCACCAAGTATGATGCTGAGATCTGTCATTGCTCTCGTGCGGTATTCGGAGCTTCGTTGAAAGGTCACTAAGCGGTGACATCTCGTATCTCGTTGCAGCTGTTCCGCAAGCGTTCCGCTCCAAAGTTTGTCACGTTCAAGCTGCCCAGCCAAGAGGTATACTACGCTGCACCAGTCTCTAGAGTGAACGCGTTTGCGCTTGTGATGAACAAAATTTTGCCGAACTGAGTCCGCTTTGCGGGCCTGAAGAAACAACCTTCCTAATTTGCTGAGGCACCTGTCATACGGTGAATTGTGTGTTGCGGTTAAGGTTAGCAAGCTGATGCGCTCTCGTGTTTATTGACCAGACTTGGAACTCGACTTGACTTCGCGCCAGCACTTGCCCACTCGTGGCCGTGACTCGGCAGCACCGCGTGTCGGTTCCCTATCTTTTGCTAACAAATAGCATATGATTTTCATCAGTAGTCTTCTTTTTGGCGAGTGCAATTAACGAAGTATCAGCTGCGTCACGTCATGTATGACGTGATGTCAGCTCAGCTGTAGGTGAGAAGGCCTGCCCATCCAGCACGCAGTTGACATCATGCAGGCGTGCGCAAGTTGTACTGGCGTACGCGTGCGCCAACTGCAATGTATCTGCACCGACCAGCAAATGCACTGCGCCATGCTTTTGTATCCCACATTTAGTTCAAGTTCCCGTTTGGTACCTACAACAAGGCTGCGTCGTTGAAGGTATGACGTCCGTCCCTAACGCTTGAACCCGCGGTGTAGTAAACGATAGCGCCGACAATCGAATGATCACGCTGACATCCTGCACCATGCCGTGTGGCAGCGGGCATGCATAGCGTTATATGCCAGTGCATGGCATCACGTTATTGGCTTGATCGTGCACGCAGTCCATTTTAGTTCACTGAGAGAAACGTGGAGCAATTGCTCGACCTCTCTTTGTTTCGCGGTTTTCTATTTCCGATACAGTAGAGTGGGGCTTGCCGTTGATGCGATTGCGAACAAGGGTCTGCATAGCATCTGTGGAGTGGGGCTCACCTCTTCTATTTGCTCGGCATTTTCGCTCGTTGCAAGCGTATTTACGGACGCGGGCTTTTTTGTAATGCCCCCAAAGCAGATCTGCTCTTGTGAAAGCTGCTTTTGATCGATTGCGTTTATTCTGGGCTGATTGCCAAACAGGTTGTTCTTCAGGAAAAGCCACGGAACACGATCTGGTCACCGCATCCGCTCTGTGTCGTTTCTTTCCCGCCATTTTGTTTTGCCATTGAGGTCCTTTTCGCCGGCGGCGTTGATTGTGTCGCGGTAACGCGCTTCATTCGAGAGACTGGATTCCCGCGCTCGTCCTCCACGGTTGCCCTCTGTGGTCATGGGGCGAAAGAAGATCGATATTCGCCGCATCGAAGACAACAAGAACAGACAGGTATGAATGGTGCGCACTGATGGTCGGTGAAATGCATACGCACTGGCACTGCTCAGTGCTGCTCAACACGCTGTACTGAGGTCGATTCGTCTTTTCCCATGTGTCGTTATGCTTATCAACCCCATCTCCCCATTTATGATGTTGTTCTGACCGCCATCGCTTCCATCTGCTATCGCTTGGCTCAGGTTACATTTAACAAACGAAAGTCTGGCTTGATCAAGAAAGCAATTGAGCTAGCGGTCTTGTGTGACTGCGATGTGTTGCTGCAAATCTTCAATGGCGAGAAGCTGTTTCAAGTAAGAGTTCGATCGATCGCACAGGCGCCATCCTGCATCAACAAGCTGACCGCATTGATGTGTGAGAGCAGTTCGTATCACCGGACATGGAATCGTTCAAAACCAAGCTGTGCCGTCCTCCCAAGATCTTCGAGAAGTATGGCACTGAAGATGTACGTGCATTTCCCGATTCATGCCTAGTCCAACTTGCCTCGGCCTTACAGCACTCGCTGATTGACATCATGCCAGCTGGTGAACGGAGCACTGAGGCGGCGCAAAAAGAAGAATGGACCGATAACACCGCTGCCGATGCCGATTGGAAACTTTGAACAGCTGATCAACTCAGGCCTGCAGCCGCAAATTCAGCAGCATGCGCCTTTTCAGGTGGCCATCCCAGCGAACGTACGTGTCCTGTTTCTTTCCTCATTGTGCTTGGTGTTGACTTTGCGATGGTGTGATTGTGTGACGTGTGACGTGTTGCAGCTTCTGTCCAGTATACCAGCTCAACCTGTTATGGCAACCACCGCCGCATCTTGTGACGCCCCGACCGTGCACAGCAGTTCTGGATACAACACACGGCACTCAAGCAGTCAATCTCATCCATCTCAAGGAAGCTCATTTGAGCACAGAACGCAGCAACATTATCAAGATGGATCAGCTCACCGCAGCAGTCACAGCACGGGCGGAGGCTCGCACTATCGATCCAGTGGTGGCAACGGCTCTTCCGGATCTGGCAGCCACCTGACCAACGCTGGCAACACCCATCATTCAAATCAACCGTTGGCACAGTCGTCTCCGCCGCTGCATCAAAATCAGCATCAGCAACACAACGCACACCAGCAGCAATATTCTACGCGAGCATCTTCAAACCATCACACCCAGTCACAGTCGCAGCAATCGATGAATCTGCGCTCGACCGCATCGAGCTCGTCGCAAGGGCCATCATCGTCCCGACGTTCTTCTCACCATCATCATGACTCTTCTGGTCGGGTGGTGCATGGTGACGAACATCAGTCCCATGATGTTGCAGCCAACTTGAGCACGGGCAATCCGTCAATGTCGCAATCCACTCCAGGACATTATGAGCAGCACCAGCAACAGCAGCAGCATCTGGGGTCAAGCCTGTCTAGCCATCCTCATTCCTCGATGCATCCCCACAGCGGCTCAAGAGATGCGGCGATGTTGTCTCAGATGCAACAGCAGCAGCAGCAACAACAGCAACAGCAGTACGTTCCATCCTCCAGCCGTTTCGATATGCCCATTCAGACGAGCCAACACAATCAGGGCGGCAGCTCCTCATCGAACCCGAACCACAACAACGGTAGCACAGTCTCCAGCGCGTCACAGCAGAGCGACTTCGTTCAACAGCAAGTGCTGTCCTTCTTGAACTTGGCGTCGCCTCCATATGCCATGTCCCCCGCGCCTGGCCTAGCGTCCAGTGTTGGACTGTCTCAGACTCCGGCACCGCTGATTCCCTTCACCTCGCCTGGCGGCGGTGGTGGCGGTCATTCAAACTGCATGAGCAACATGTATATCGGGATGAACAGTTCGATGCCTGCCCCGTCTCCTCTACCGGGATCGATGGCGGACGCTTCGTTCGGTCTGCCCAGCTTCATGATGCGAACCACCTCGGCGTCTTCCAATCTCTTCCTGTTGCGCGGCGACTCCATGGGGAGTACCTTTGGATCCAAGCCTTACATCCAAGATGGCGGCGCAAGCTCAGGTGTGGGTAATCCTGTCAATGCATCGGGCGCGGGCAGTTCAGCGGCTTGGTCTGCAGCTTCCTCTGTGACCGCCAACTCCACTAACACGGCAAGCAGCAGCGTCACCAGCAGCAATTGTGCTGGAAATGTTCTCTCTCCTCGTCGTCACGTGCCTGGTTCATCCGGCCCTTCATGTGCAGTGGTGGATCCCATTGCCAAGGCGCTCGCCGCAATGCATGGGCTCACTGACAAGGTGTTGGCCGCCAACTCCAGCACCGACGAGCTGGCCTTCTCCTCTCACACTGTCAGTGGAGCCAAGCGCAAGCGAGACGATATGACGAGTGCGGAGTCCAGCTCGGCGGATCCTGCGGGCGAACGCTCTTATAACCCTCCCGGGTCTGCCGCAGAGCAGCCGTCGCCGAAACATGCCCGCTCAAGTGTAAGCCGTGCAGCCATTGGTGAAGGAGGAGCCGGTATTGCCGAAGGAGCTGATGGCATGAAGTGTGAGCGCAATGCTGTTGCTAATGATTTGATGGAGGGGTCTGCCCTTCACGGCACAGATCGCATGGCTTGTGACCCCGCGATGACGACTAGAGCAGCTGAGCGACATCGCGCTGTCTGCAGCGTCACCTCTGTGCCAACTGGTGTTGAGCCTATGAGCATATCCTGCAGTGGTGGAGAGGCAGGCATGATGACGGGTCCAGCCTCGGCTCCAGCAAGTCACGAGCCTGCCAGCCTGCTGACCGATCGTCGAGCTGCAGCCGGAGCATGCAGTATGGACCAACATGGCTCTCAGAGTCACAGTCGTGAATTCCGGCCAGCCCACATGGTCGCTTCAAGTGCAAGTCTAACCGACGTGGAAATGTCTTCTTCAAGTCCTATATCAATCGCTCTATCCTCCATTGCAGACTCGCCCAGTGGACCCACAGCCGTGTCACGTCACGCGTCCGAGGTATCAGGCTGCGGAGCTGTCAGCGATCTGTACACCATCAAGGAGGTGTCCGATGTGACCACTCCAGCTTCACTGCCGCCTGTTACGTGCGGCACGCTCTCTTCGATGCCGGTAGCTACCAGGAGTGGACACTGCGAAGTCAAGACGGGGGTTGGTTATTCACCAGTCATCTGGGGTTGCAGCTGCAGGCAGAGCCGGAATTCCGGATGACGCCTTCGGACATCGAACGCGCCAACGCCAGACGCATCGCTGACATCCGTCGACTTTTCGCCTGTGAGGCGCATAACAATGTAGTCTTTCGGAAGAAGCACTGTCTTTGTCCTGGCAAAATACTCAGGCTCGTGTCTTCGCAACCAAATGATTTTGGGAAGCTGGAAACCAGGTATCGGCGGGTTGCAGGTTGTTTCCCGGACGAATTCAACTCCACACAGCCGATCTATCTCCTGGCATTCCTCTACTGTACGCTGGTCGCACCAGAGCAAAGCAGGGCGGACAACTTCGTCTTGAGAATCGAGAAACACAGAGCCGTGCATCTGTCCTGTCAAACCTATCGCGTCGGGTTTTTCGCCAATTTCGGAGATGCATTCTCGGACTGCTTGCCACCAGTCTTCGGGATTCTGTTCAGCCCAACCAGGTCGTGGAGTCGAAAGTGGATAGTCTGAATGCGAGGTCTTGAGGATTCGACCCGTTTCGTCGATCAAAGTCGCCTTCGCTCCCGTTGTTCCAATGTCTAGTCCAAGCAGAGTCGCCACGACTTGGAGTGTACACTTCGGTGGTGCTGAAAGCTGTCATCGATGTCGGTTCCAATTCGGTCCTCCTTGTCGTTTCATCGCTTGATAGAGCAACCTGGTTGCCGGTCTTTGAATCGAGCACGGTGACGGGCCTTGGTCGAGGGACAAAATCCACCAGACTCCTTTCTGACCAAGGCATGACTGACACACTCAAGGCTGTTCAACAGGGATTTCGTAAAGC
>ENA-ORBV01011002-ORBV01011002.1-microbial-mat-metagenome-genome-assembly--contig:-NODE-11002-length-14323-cov-6.826407_pt1 | contig 14323 bp, 15 predicted proteins | sample MGYA00237777_ERZ505514 | MGnify/ENA primary metagenome ERZ505514 (study PRJEB26160, sample SAMN06269048) | microbial mat metagenome | isolation source: Oligotrophic lake microbial mat | place...
CCTCTCTATTCGTCGGCAGCGTCAGATGTGTATAAGAGACAGTGCCCGAGGCGCTCGGCGCCGTGAGTCAGGGCATCACGACGATCGTCGGCGGCAACGACGGCGGGCATCCGTTCCCGCTCGTTGCGGCGATCGACACGATCACGAAGATCGTCCCATCGCTCAACGTCGCGTACTACGCGGGCCACGGCTCGCTGCGCGACGCGGTGCTCGGCGACGATTTCAAGCGCACGGCGACGCCTGCCGAGATCGACTCGATGGCGGTACTGCTGCGGCAGGAGCTCGACGCCGGCGCCCTCGGCCTCTCCACCGGCCTCGAATACGACCCCGGCATCTACTCCGACCGCACCGAGGTGCTCGCGCTCGCGAAGGTCGCCGCCGCCGCGGGCGGGCGCTACATCAGCCACATCCGCAGCGAGGACCGCACCTTCTGGGACGCGATCGACGAGATCATCGCGATCGGCCGCGAGGCGAAGCTCCCCGTGCAGGTGAGTCACGTGAAGCTCGCGATGGTCCCGCTCTGGGGCCGGACGGACTCACTCTTCGCGCGGCTCGACGCCGCACGCGCCGAAGGCATCGACATCACCGCGGACGTCTATCCGTATCCGTACTGGCAGTCGACGCTCACCGTGCTCTTCCCTGAGCGCGACTTCACTGACCGCGCCGAGGCCGACAAGATCCTCCGCGAGATCGCGAAGCCCGAGGGATTGCTGATCGGCAACTTCGCCGCGAACAGAGCGTACGAGGGCCGGACCGTCGCCGAGATCGCGGTGACGCGCCGCGAGGACGCCGCGAGCACACTCATGGGGCTGATCGCCGAGTCGCTCGCCTGGGAGAAGGCGAACCCCGGCCGCAGCAGCGAGAGCGTCGTCGCGACGAGCATGGATGAGCCGGACATCGTGAAGCTCATGCAGTGGGCGCACACGAACATCTGCTCCGACGGTTCGCTCGACGGCGCGCACCCGCGCGGCTTCGGCGCCTTTCCGCGCGTGCTCGGCCGCTATGTGCGCGCGCAGAACGCGATGACGCTCGAGACCGCCGTCATGAAGATGACGAGCCTCTCTGCGGCGCACGTGGGCATCACGCGACGCGGCACGATCAAGGCCGGCAACTTCGCAAATCTCGTGCTCTTCGATCCCGCGACGGTGATCGACAATGCCACGCCCGCCGAGCCGCATCTCCTCTCGACCGGCATCGGTCGCATTTGGGTGAACGGGCGCACCGTGTTCCAAAACGGAAAGACCGTCGCCAGCCGCTCGGGGCGCGTGCTCCGTCGGCAGGCGCAGTGACCTTCATGAGGAGTCCCGACATGTCGTTCCGACTTGCACTGGCCGCCGCATTCACGTTCGTGGTGGTCTCCTCTCCGGCACAGGCCCAGTGGGAGGCGGTCGACGAGTTCGTGCGCGCCGAGATGGTGAGGCAGCGCGTCCCAGATCTTTCGGTCGCGATCGTGCGCAACGGACAGCTGGTGCGCGCGCAGGGCTACGACAGCCGCCGCGCTGGAATCGAAGGACTGCCGATCGGACACGTGCCCTCATGGGGGCGCCCTCCTGGGGGCGCCCCCGATCGCCGGTACCGCGCGACGAGGCGGAGCTGGCCGCGCTGACACGTGGGACACCTAGGACACGTGGGACAACTGGGTCGCCCTCGTCTGGCGCGCGATGGCGGAATTCGGCATCCCGGCCGCGGCGCTGGGCGTGCGACGCGCAGACCTCGAAGCGCCGGATACGGTCATCCAGATCGGGCGGCCGCCGCGCCGGATCGACGTCCTCACCGACGTGACGGGACTCACTTTCGATGCCACGTGGGCATCGCGTGTCGTCCTCCGCGGTCGGTGCAACGGCGATCGTTCCCGCACCCCGACTGGCGCCGTTTTTATCCTGCCTAGATGCGTTGCGCAAGGCGAGCGAGGTTCGATAGCAGAAGCCTGGTGCCTGGTACAACGCCAGCATTACGATCACCGGGCGCCTGATTCCACTTCTGTTGGCAAGAGGCATGGGCCTTGTTGCGCGCCAGTTGTTCTTGGCGTCCTCACAGTGATCGCACGATATTCCTTCAGTGCTCTCGTTGTATCCAGGAAAATCCCGCGTGCGCATACTGCTCATCGAAGACGACCGCGTGCTGGCGAAGCTCATGCGAATGGTATTGAGCGAAGTCGGCTATGCGGTCGATGTCACCGGCTCTGGTGACGAGGGCTGCACCCTCGCCTCGGTCGAGACGTACGACGCCGTTTTACTGGACGTGAACCTGCCGGATCGCAACGGGGTGCACGTGTTGCAAACGCTCCGCCGCGCCAGTAACACGACCCCGATCATCATGGTGACGGCGCAAGGCGCCGACGGCGACATCGTGCGTGCACTCGACGCGGGTGCCGACGATTACATCGTCAAACCGTTCTCGAATGAAATCCTCCGGTCGCGCGTGCATGCCGCCGTGCGCCGCGGTGGCGCGAAACGCAGTGAACATCTGGTGCTCGGCGGCCTGCTTTTGAATCGGCTCGCGCGGGAAGTTCGACTCGACGGCACGGAACTCAGCCTCACCCCCCGCGAGTTCGCGCTCCTCGAACACCTGCTGCTGCACTCGGACGAGGTGGTAACCAAGACGCAGTTGCTCGAAGGCGTCTGGGAAATGACTTTCGACCCGGGCACCAATGTCATCGAGGTGCATATCTCGCGTATTCGCGAAAAGATGCGTCGAGTCGCCCCGGGTCCGCGCATCGCTACGGTGCGAGGGGTCGGTTTTCGCCTCACGCTCGGAGGCGCGCCGGTGGCCTACGCGTCCTAGGTCGGCGCAAGCGGCCGCATTGGAAGTTCGACAAAAAAGGTGGCGCCGGCACCAGCGGCACTCCGCACACCGACCGTGCCGCCCTGCGCCTCCGCCAGTAGCCGCGTGACGGCCAGTCCCAAACCGGTGCTCTCAGTGTCGCCGTTCTCTTCAATCCGAGAGAACGGTTGGAAGAGCCGCGCTTGCATCTCGCGCGGAATCCCCTTCCCGTCGTCCTGTACCTCGATGCGAAACTGCTCGAATGGCGCGGGGCGCACGCGCACTTGTACCACGCCGCCGGGCGGCGAGTAGCGAATCGCGTTCGAGGCGTAGTTGGTCAGGATCTCGCGCAGCCGCGTCGCGTCGATAATCACCGCGCGCACAGCGTCGTCGACATCCACCGAGATGCGAATCGCGCGTCGTCCGGCAATATGACGCATTGCATCTGCCACCTCCTCCACCGCGTGGCGCAGGTCGAGCGGTGCCGGCGCAAGCGACACCTTTCCCGCGCTGATGCCCGAGATGTTGAGCAGGTCGTTGACGATTGCCAGGAGGTGACGCGCGCTGGAGAGCACATCACCGAGCACGTCTTCCATCTGCTCGTTCACTGCTCCCAAGGAGCCTGAGTTGATGAGCTCCGTGAACCCCAGCACCGCATGCAGCGGTGTGCGCAACTCGTGGCTCACGCGTCCCAGAAAATCATCCTTCGCACGGTTCGCCGCCTCCGCCACATCGCGCGCGCGCACAACCGCATCAGCGGCCGCACGCGCCTCGGTGATATCACGCATGAAGGCAGTGAACCGCGGCTCCCCCTCGACCGCGAGTTGAACGATGCTCAACTCGACCGGGAACTCGGTACCATCGGCTCGCAAGCCGGTCATTTCGAGGCGCCTGCCCAATACGCGGGAAACGCCCGAGGCGAGGTAACGCGCCATACCCGCGTGATGCGCGGCTCGATGGCGCATTGGCACGATCAGATCCCCCATCGGCTGACCCATCACTCTGCCGCGGCTCATACCAAAAATACGCTCGGCGGCGCTGTTGAATTCGGTGACCGCGCCATGGGAGTCGATGGTCACGATGGCATCGAGGCTCCCGTCAAACACGGCCCTCTTGATCTGTTCACTTTCATGCCGCGACTGCTCGGCGCGCCGCTGCTCCTGCATCTGTCGGCGCAACTCCACTTCCGTGACGACCAGCTCTGACAATCGCTCGAGAATAGAAACATCGTGCGTGGTCCAAGCGCGGGGCATCGAATCGATGACACAAAGACTGCCAAGCACATGGCCATTCGTCAGCCGTATGGGCACACCGATGTAGGAGATCACGCCGAGGTCCCGAATGGCGAGGTTGTCCTTCACCAGCGGGTGATCCGGCGCGAACTCCACCACCAGTGGTGCGTCGCTGCGCACGACATGTTGGCAGAAGGAGTGCGAGAGCGGTGTCTCGCGTCGAGTGGCCCACGGCTCGCTAAGGCCGATGCAGCTCTTGAAGAACTGTCGATGTTCGTCGACAAGCGTGACCAGGCTGACAGGAGCTTTAAGCAGGTCTGCCGACAGTTGCGCGAAGCGATCAAACGCCGCGTCGGCTGCGGTGTCAAGCAGCTCTGTGTCGTGAAGCGCGCGCAGTCGCGCTGTGTTGTGAAGGGGATCGCCAGAAGCGTAGTGCATCGAACCGTAGAAGCAGTGGGAGGGCGGGAGAACGAAAGGAGCATCGCGCAGCCGTGCTTGGGAACTCATCCGCACCTTTAACAAACGGTAACGATGGCTGCAGGCTCTGTTAACGATGGCGGGTCTACTGTACTCGGACCTGCTGTCACTCCTCCGCTGGCGCGCTGTGCCAGGGAGGACCAGCCAATTCAACCGAGATCTCCATGAAACGCTCTATCCAGCTCCTCGCTCTTTCAGCTGCCCTGACGGGGGTCGGCAGCGTCGCCGGCGCGCAGTCGTGCTCCATCGCTTCCACCAACAACAGTGTCAACTGCACCGTCTCGACCACGCTGTCGACCACCGTGGCATCGCTGATGAACCTGACCCTCAATGGTACGACCGTGACGCTCGTCGCCCCGAGTGCCGTGACCGACTTCAACGCCTCCGGGTTGTTCTCCTCGACTACGACAGGCCCGAACTTCCAGGTGAAGTCGAATCGCAGCTATCGCGTGCAGGTGAGCACGGATGCCGCGACGTTCAGCCACACCCCTGCGACCGGCGCGGCGAGCTACGCCAAGCCCGTCGCCAATGTGCAAATCTCGACGGACGGCACGAATTTCAGCGCGTTGAGCACCGTGGCCGCAGACATTGCCAGCGGTTCGGCCACGGCGTTGAGCACAGTCACGTCAGTTAACTACAAGACGGCGTACGACATCACGAAGGACCAGCCGGGCAGCTACACGTTGGGCGTCACCTTCACCCTCATCGCCCCGTGATCCTATCACTGCGCCTGTCGCAGTCCCTCCTCCGCGTGCGGCTCATTCGAGCCGCCGCGGCAGGTCTGGTACTCGGCCTGACACCATCCGCAGCCCGGGCGCAGGTGTCAGTCGATGCCCTGGAACTGGCCTTCGCACTGAGCTCACCGGTTGCTGCGATGGCGCCCCAGGAATTCCACGTCACCAATGACGGTGCTGCACGCACGCAGGTAACAATCAACCTACAGGACTGGGATCGCAGTGAAACTGGTGAGAATCGGTATGCGCCGCCGGGAACCCTCCCGCAGAGCTGCCGAGCGCACGTGAAGGTCTTTCCCACTGTATTGCAACTCGAAGCTGGTGCCTCCGCCGCGGTGCGCGTGTGGCTGGATGACGCCGCTGCCGTTTCCAGTGGATGCTACACAATTCTTTTCGTCGAAACTCCCAAGCCACCGCCATCGTCGGCAAACAGCGGGCTTCGCTACTCGCTGCGCTATGGCGTGAAGGTATATGTGGAGCAACAAGGGCAGCCGACTGCAGAACTGTTCGATGCGACCGTCTCTCCACTCCGCGGCAGCAGCGTGCTGTCTCTGGAGCTTGGGTACCGCAACGTGGGCGCTCGCCAGACGATCGCCAGGGGAGTAGTCGAGGTGCGCCGGCCCGACAACACCGTCGCGACCACGATTCCGATCGCGGAATTCTATACACTGCCAGGTGCTACCCGCCGGCTGTCTGCAGCGCTTCCACCACTGCCGCGGGGTACGTATGTGCTGCTCGCCATGATCGATTTCGGCGGCGCGGAAATCGCGGCCGCACAGGTGCAGGCGGAAATCCGATGATGTGCGGTCGCATTGTTTCGATTGCGCTCGGACTCGCACTCCTCGCCGCGCGCGCATCGGGCCAAGCGGGTACGGTGACGCTGAATATCGCCTCAGCCGGTGTGGCATTCGGCGTACCGACGGCTGCGGACTACATCGCGGGCTACATCGAAAACCCGAACGTGCTCGCGTTTGACGGCAAGATTCGCGGGCCCACCAACGGTACGCTACACACCGGACACGTCGAGCTCTGTGCGCTTGCATCGGATCTCGGGAACGGCAAGCCGCTCGCCGACCTGCTCTGGCGTCCAAGCGACCTGTCGCTGCCGTTCCAGTCAATCCAGCAGACGTGTACCGGCACCACCGGTAGCAACAGGATCATCGGCAGCTACCCTAGTACTCAGAATGGGGGTCGCTTTCAGAATGGCGTGATGTTCAGGCTCGTACTGCGCTGGACGGATATCGCGTCGAGTTACGGCGTGGGGCTGGGATTCAACGCCATCATCACCTCTCCGTAAGGCAGCCTGTGTCCAGACGGTTTGTCGATTGGCGGCGCCTGGAGGCGTATGCAACCTTGTTCGCAGTGCTTTCTGCGCCTGTGACGGTGCTTCAGGCGCAGGCAGCGCGGTTCGCCGCGTCGAGTGCGATTCCGTCGCGCGCTGGCCGAGCGCCGACGACGCGTTCACTGTTGCTCGTGGAGAATGCGGCACCGGCCAGCTTCCAAGTTGTCTCGGTGGAGGTGCCGCCGGATCTGCGCGCCGAGCGCGAGCTGCGCTATGAGATCCTCTCCTCCAACGCGCGCATTCTCGGCGCGCGTGAAGGGGTGATCAAGGCCGCAATGCCGCGCGAGCTGCTGATCACGATGCAGGTGCCTGCCGATGCGCTGGCAGGACGGAATGCGATTGCCGAAGTGGTGTTCACCGCCAGCGGTGTCTCGCGCACCACAGCCGTCGAGATGAACATCCGAACGGTGCGGCGCACCAGCATGATGCCGTTGCGCGACGTCTATGGCGCGCGGGCCGGAGAACATCTGCGCATCCCCTTCTCCATCACGAATACCGGCAACGCGGCTGATACACTGCAGCTGCGTGCAACGGCACCCGACGGCTGGAATGTACAGTTCGCGGAGCGTGATCAGGTGATTCTTCCTCCAGGTGGGTCGCTCGTAACGAGCATCCGCGTGGCAGTGCCGGCGGGCATTCATATGGGCGAAGGCAGAGTCGGCGCGATCGTGTTGGCACACGGTGACGAACGCGCGCGCGCGAGTAGTCGTGTCGCTGTTGCGCGAGGTGACCTGCGCGTGAACTCGGTGCTCATGGCAACGACGAGCATCACCAGCTTGCGAGGTGATGACGGTGCACAGTACACCGGCACCGGTCTCACACTGCGCGGTGCGCTCAGCGAACACTTGCAGCTTGATGCGCGCATCTCGCATATCGGCAGCACGGTGCGCGGTGGGTCGGATCGCCAGGTCGCGCTCCAGCCATATGCACCGGCATCGAACGTGCTGACGCTGTCTGCTCCGTCCTGGACCATTCAGGCGGGATCGGTCGGCGTCACCACTTCCGAACTTACCGGGCAATTTGTTGCCGGAATGGGCGGCGCGATTAGGCTGGGCTCAGAACGAAGCGGTGTGCAAGTCATTGCTGCTCGCCCTTGGTCGACCAGTGCAATGCGCAACAGTTCCCGTGTACAAGTCGCGGCACGCGCGGCGTACGGAAGCAAGCGCGCGGGGGTATCACTGAGTGCCGTCCGTCTCGAAGACGCGACGTGGCTTCAGCGCAAACTCGACGCGGTCGCCGCAGGTGTCTGGTTCGCGCCATCCACTTCCCTGCATACGTCAGTCGAGACCGGACAACGCTGGTATGAGGGCGGACGCGGGACGGGCATCGCAAGCAACACACAACTCACGCGCACGTCCACGCGAGCGGAGCTGCGGCTGCTGCACACCCCCGGCGGAATTCGTGCGTACGCTTCTGCCGGTGACGCGGCGTTCGGGCAGATCACGCACTCATTCGGAAAGGCACTGACCGTCAATGCTGATGGGTGGATCACATCGCAGGACGGTGGCGGCACCGACCGTCAGCATTCGTCAGGATGGGGACTAACCCCGGAGCTTCGTGTGACGCGAAGGTTCACCGTTACGCCCGAGCTCCGAGCGATTCAATTCGCGATGCAATCGCCGACCGGCGCGGTGGCGTACGATCAACAGCTTCGCGGGTTGCGTGCACAGCTCCAATTGGGTGCGCTGCGCTTCGGCAGCCAGGCCGCAGTCACAGAAGGCATGCGTACGCTTGGCACCACGGTACTTCGCATGGAGGAGCCGATGCGTCGATCGCAGCTACGCGGTGATGCAGTCTACGAAGGTCGCCTGGGGATGCTGCGGATTCAGGGCGGGTGGGAATCACCGTCAGGATGGAGGCAGGGCCAAGGGGTGGTCGGCGTGAGTGTCGACCGTCTGCGCGTCATCCCGTGGTGGAGCGCGGTCACGGTGAGCGGATCCGACGAGCGGATCATGTACGGCACGCACGCGCTCGATGTCTTTCGCGGTGCGGTCAATGTTGCGCTCGCGCGCGGAGCACGCCTGCAGTTGGGAGTGCAACAGGATGGTGCCGTGCGCGGCGGCGCCGGGAGCCGACGTCCGTCGGTGTTCGTGCGCTTTGAGCAGAGTGCATCTATCAGGGTTCCTGGCATCGCACAAACACACGGCGGTGTTGTCTATCAGGATTTCAATACCAATCAGCGGCGTGACGCCGGCGAACCGGGCATGCCTGGTGTGCTCGTGCGGCGAGGCGTGGAAACATCCGTGACGGATACAGAGGGCCGCTATCACTTCCCCAGTGGTACTGGAGACGTGCAGCTGGACAGTCGTTCACTCGCCTCCGGCTGGATGGCATCGAGCGCACGTACCTCGAGTCGAGACAACACTCCCGACCTGCCCGTCGTCGCCACCGGCCAGTTGGATGTGAGTATCGGACTGCGCGACGGAGCGTCGAGTGTGACGCTGGGCTCAGTGGCGGTCATCATCGCTGATGTTGCAGGACGCACATGGGTCATTCGCACGGGTGCCGATGGCATTGCGCGAGTCGATGCACTGCCACTTGGCCACTACACAGTTCGGGCTGAGGCGGATGAGTCGTCGGAGCCGCTCGTCATGGCAGGGCCAGTCCGGGTGGACCTCACTCCCGCACAGCCTCGTGCACGTGTAGAAATTGGTGCATTGCGGCGACCAATGCGGTTGTACCAGAATCCCACCGGTGGACAGCGATGAAACCGCTCGTGTTGCTTTTGCTCGGCGTGAGCATCACCGGCGTGGCCTGCAGCTCACCAGTGCAGCCCGACACTATGCGGGTGCGCCAGGTGCAAGGCCAGTGGGCCTATACCGCAGTGGGAGCGCCGGGTACGGTCGTTGATGGTGCGCTGATGATTACCCGGCAGCAGGGCGCTTCAGTGTCAGGAAGTCTCGAGGCAAGGGAATCACTCCCCACAGGCGAAGTGCGCTCAGCGTCGGGGCTGGTGGCCGGGCAAGTGGTGCGTGACTCGATTCTCGAGTTTGACGTGATTCTGGGAGCCGATCGCACTCGACGGCATGTCGGCGTTCTGTCAGGTGACAGTGTGGTCGGCAACTGGCTCGAGGCGACGGCCGTTCGCGTGATTGCAAGTGGAACGTTTCGCGCCAGGCGCAAGCAATGATACGGCAGCAAACTTCCGGAATATTGCGACGGGCGCTCTTTTGTGTCGCGTTTCTTGCCGTCGTCAGCGGGCAAGCAGGGGCCCAGGGGAGCTGTTCTGCTTCGGTGGGTTCGCCTTGCCGGGTCAACGTGCCCGCGCCAAACGCCACCGCAATCACGAATCCGCGGGTGATCTACCTGGTATCGCAATCACCCAGTGTCGTAACCTGGACGGTGACGCAAGCGAAGCTAGATGCCGGTTTGTCCGATGCGGTCGCGGTGACATTCGTGGTGAACTCGAATCGCGCGTGGACGTTATCGGTGAATGGTGCGACGACATGGACGGTGAGCGGCGGTGGTAACACCGCCAAGGCACCAGCAGACCTGCGTTGGGCATTGTCTTCCGCGGTAACCGGCACCGCGATCACGACAACACCTGCAACCGTGCAGAGCGGAAGTGCCGGCACGACCACCTTGGTCATCTACTTCAAGACGCTGCTGCGATGGACGTCGGATCGCCCCGGCACATTCAGCATGCCGATCACTTTTTTACTGGCGAGCCCATGATGCACCGACTTGTACTTGTGTTCGGCGTGCTGCTCACATGTCCTGGCCAGGCGCAGGCACAGACTCAGCGGACGCAACTGGGAATTGCATATCCGGCGCTGGTGCGGAACCGCGTTGATTCCACGATGCTGCGCGTAACGCAGCAAAATGGGCGCACGACATGGGCGACGTCGAACCCGGTGGTGAGTGCGTCAGGACCGTGGACCCTGTATGTAGAGTTGGTAGCTCCCGTTTCCCCGACAATCAAAACACAGGTCATCCCCGCGCGCGGATCCCGCGTACTCATGTTCGCGAACAGCCGCGTGCCTGTGGCGACATCAGCAAGTCCGTGTGCGCGCTGCGTTGTGACCGTCGACTGGATGTTCGTCTCGACTGGACGAATGCCGGCGCCAGTCCCGCCGCCGATCCGGTTCGTACTGGGGGCCATCCCCGCGCGTTAGCAGCAGGTCGCCATCGCGAGGGTGCTCAACTCACGTGCTGTTGTTGCCGATGAACACCGTTATTGTCACCCGGCTCGCAACCTCCGTTACGCGCGTGAGGAAGGAGATGCCCGATGCGGTTGGTCCGCGTCCGCGCCCTTCCGGCGCTTCAGGTCCTCGATATACGACTGGAAATTGCCCTCGGAGTGTAGCGCGACGCGCGTTGTTGGAGCTCGGCCGGCGCGCGAGGCCGGACTCCGTCTGGTGATTCTCGACAGGTGGGGCAGTCGGGTCTCGTCACGGACGCGCACTTAGATTCTCCTCAGCAGCTTTGAGGATAGGGTCCCGCAGGTCCCGGCCCCCTCGAAATGTGCCCCGCCAGTCGGCGGGGCAACCGTCGCGATCCGTTCCAAGCGCTCACGTGACGCCGATGCCCCCGTGTCCCGACAGCGCGCGGCGCCACGACGCGCACGACGTCGAGCGCCACGCCACCACGGCGATGGAGGGGCTCGTGCTCGGCGTGATGGTGGCCGATCGCGGCTCGGGCGTGACGATCGCCGCCGCGCACGCGCCCGAGGCGGCGCGCCGACTGCGCCTCGTGGCCCAGGCGCGTGGCGTCGCCGTCGGAATGCGCGAGGTCCCGCGCGGCTTCGTGCTGCAGCGCGCCGGAGAGCCCGCGCCGGACTCGGTCGAGGTGCCTGGGTCCCCGCTGGTGCTCGTGCGCGGCCAGACGACCGCGATAACCGTCGTGAACCGGCTGCGCGAGCACACCACCGTGCACTGGCACGGAATGGAACTGGAGAGTGTCTACGACGGCGTCTCGGGGTGGAGCCGCTCCGCCGGGAGTGTCGCGCCGTTGGTGGCACCGGGTGACTCGTTCACGGTCGCGTTCGCGCCGCCGCGCGCGGGCACGTACATCTACCACACCCACATGGACGAGGGTCCGCAGCTCTTGACGGGGATGTACGGGCCGATGCTCGTGCTGGAGCCGGGCGAGCGCTGGGACCCCGAGGCCGACCGCGTGGTGATGATCGGCGACGCGCTCGACGGCGACACCGTGCCGCGCCTGGCGCTCAACGGGCGCCGCGCGCCGCCGCCCATGACGCTGTGCGCGGGGCGGACGGTCTGGCTGCGCCTCGTGAACATCCACCCGGCCGGCGCGGCGGTGGTGCGGCTGACGGCCGTCGGCGACACGGTGCCGCTGCGCTGGCGCCCGCGCGCCAAGGACGGCGCCGACCTCCCCGCCCACGCGCGTGCCGAGCGCCCAGCGCGCCTCGGGCGCTTCGGCGTCGGCGAGACGTACGACTTCGAGTGGACGCCGGCGCGGGCCCTCGACGCGGTGCTGAGCGTGGAAATTGAGGGGCAGACGCGGCGGCTGCCGGTGTGGGTGCGACGATGGCACACGCCGTTCTCGCACCCGCAGGTGTACGTGGAGCTGAGCATGGCTAACAACGTCGAGCGCCGCCCGGCGTTCCACCGCTTCCTGCGCGGAATCGTCGACGCGGGCTACACCGACCGAGTGATGTTCGGCTCCGACAGCATGGTCTGGCCAGGGCTGATCGACGCCGCGGTGCGCGGGATCGAGGAGGCGACGTACCTCACGCCCGGGCAGAAGCGCGGGATCTTCTACGACAATGCGGCGCGCTTCCTCCGGCTCACGCCGGAGCAGATCGCCCGGCACCACGAGCCCCCCGTCCGGTCCACCCGCCGCAAGTAGTCCCACCGCCGAAGGACAACGTCGGAGATCTCCCGTGCGCCACTCCCTGTTCCATACCGCGTCGGTCGTCCTCCTCGGCATTGCGCCCGCTGCCACGGCCCAGGAACGACCGCGAACGGCGTCCCCGTCGCTGGCCGCCTACGCGCGGGTGTGGACCGCGCACGACGTCGAGCGGATCGCCGCCTACTTCACGGACGACGCCATCTACGAGGATGCGACCCTCGGCGAGGTCCTCGTGCACTCCAAGTGCCATGTAGGCGTCGCGCGTGAACTCGCGGTCGTAGACGCGGGAGGAGCGGCTCAGCACCTCGACCGCGAGCCACCATCCGCGCATGTCGTCCCCACGGCTCACCCGGGCGATATACGGCAGGAACCACGAGGATGTCTGGCTCGAGGTGCACCAGCGGATGAATCTGTATGCAGCCGGGACCGACGACCCAGGCCGGGAGCGGCGCGACCGTGTGCAGGTGGTTGCCGATCAGGCGGGCGAGCTCCGCCCTGATGCCCTGATGCCCTGATGCCCTGATGCGCGGATCCCGGTGACGGCGTCACGAGCAGGACGCCATCGAGCAGTTCGTAGCGGTTCCCGTCGCCCCGGAAGTTATCGATGTCAGAGACGGTGTACCGGGGGGCACGGGCGGCGGGCATGGCCATGGATACGCTCGGCGCAGAAGTCTGGAAAGGGGACCTTGTTCCACGGTAGCTCCGCCGCCCCCGCCCTCGCTTTCCATTCCATCGCAGGCATTACCTTTGCACTGCCCCACTGCCTTGCCCCTTTCCGCTCTCGGCCCCACCTTTCCCGCTCCGTTACCCGTCCCACGCGTACCGAGAGATTCCCATGCGAATGACCCGGTTCCTCGCCGTGCTCGCCCTCGCCACCATCGCTGCGCGCCCTGCGGCGGCTCAGATCTCAACTGCCGCCCTGATCGCGGTGGTGGAGAACCATAAAGCCGCCGTGCTTCGGTACATCGATGTGGCGCCCGAGTCGATGCTCGGTTTCCGCGCTACCAAGGGCGTCCGCACCTACGCCGAGCAGATGGCGCATGCCGCCGGCAGCGACGCACTCATTGCCCACCTGGCCATCACCGGGTCGATGAAGGTGCCCGCTATGGGTGACACCGCGGTCTACCTCCACAACAAGGCCGCGCTCCGGACCTACGCGATCGCCTCGATGGACCACACGATCATGATGCTTCGCAACGTCAGCGAGGCGTCGATGAACGAGCAGGTCGACATGTTCGGCACCAAGGTCCCGCGCTGGCGCGGGCTCATGGAGCTGCTCGACCACTTCCCCTGGACCCTCGGCCAGGTCGTGCCCTACCTGCGCATGAAGGGAGTGACGCCACCGGCCTACTCGCCGTTCTGAGAACCGCGGCCGGACGGGTCGGCTGCGGCCTATACCACCCCGCCCGGACGGGCCGACTGCAGTCGGCCCATCCGGGCCCGCCTACACTACGCCTGTCTGCACCAGCAACTCCGCATCCTGCACCGCCACCCCCGCCGCGCCGCGCAGAGTGTTGTGGCTGAGCACGACGAATCGCAGGTCGAGCAGGTGGCAGCGCCGTATCCTGCCGACGGTCACCGTCATGCCGTGGCCCGTTCAAGATCGAGGCGTCACCATCTTATTGCAGGAGGGGCGCTTCCGTCGCAACGTCCGGGTGCGGCTGGCCTAACTTTACCCATCCGGCCTTCTCGCCGGACGGACCATGGCTCGCCTACTCCTCCGCCGAGAGCGGACGATACGAGGTGTACGTGAGCCCGTTCCCCGACGCGCAGTCGGGAAAGGTCCAGGTGTCGGCGCAGGGCGGCGCGTTGCCGCGATGGAACCCGCGCGGCGGCGAACTGTTCTTCATTAGTGCCACCGGCGACCTCATGGTGTCCGCGTCCGCACCGACAGTGCCACCGGCGACCTCATGGTGGCCCGCGTCAGCACCGCCTCCCGGTTCTCGGTCACTCGCGTGGAT
>ENA-ORBV01011004-ORBV01011004.1-microbial-mat-metagenome-genome-assembly--contig:-NODE-11004-length-14321-cov-5.173126_pt1 | contig 14321 bp, 3 predicted proteins | sample MGYA00237777_ERZ505514 | MGnify/ENA primary metagenome ERZ505514 (study PRJEB26160, sample SAMN06269048) | microbial mat metagenome | isolation source: Oligotrophic lake microbial mat | place...
CGTGGGGCGCGCGAAGCGGGCCCCTAAGGTGTCTCGAGCGAAGCGAGAGCCAGCGCCTGTGCCGCATTCGGCGGCGCTGCTGGAGCTCGCCTCGGTGGTCGGGCGCGCCGACCTGGCTGCCGCGCTCGATCCCGACTCCTCCGGCGCGGACTCACGATGAAATGTTCGCGCGGTTCACGTAGCGGAGCTACGTGGATGCGCGACGCCCCATCGACCGGGGCAGCCGTGTACTCACGGGTGCTCCGGTCGGGACGGAGCGAGGAGCGCGACTCGAGATCCACCGACTTACCGCCACTCCACGGCGCTACGAGGCCTGGTCCTTGCTCTTCCGTTCGAACATGCGAAGGCCCCGCGGCAGGTTTTCGGCACCCTCCCGCGATTCCCGCGATTCCCGCGATTCCCGCGATTCCCGCGCTGTACGCCGTGCTCCGATCTCGCGGTCATCAACGCAACGAATGCCGACGTCACAATGCCTCGTGAGGAGTCACCGCGCGTCCCTCGCGTGGGTGCTCGAGCGACTGCGAAGTGCAAGATAACTTGCAAAGTTATGGGGCACCTTCTCCCGGCGTTGACCGACGTCGGGCGCTGCGTTCACCGTCGAGCTCAACCACCTTCCACGAGCAGGCCTCGCATGCTGACCGCGGCGAAACGAGCGTCGTCGGCATCAATGTTGCCATAATCAACCCAGTACAGGCCTGGCCCGCGAACGCCGTTCATGTACACGAGAGCGTTGCCACCGCCGTCGTCCCCCACTGGAATCGCCGACGGTATGTAGCGCCGAAACGGATAGCCTGCACTTTGGTCCAGCACGCCCTTTGGGCCCCAGATTCTGAGGTAACGAGTTCCATCAACGCGCAGCTCCACCTCGGTACCCTCGCGTACCAGCTCGAGATACTCAGCAGGGATTTCTGACGGGAAGGCGCCCGCAAGCTTCGCGATATCCGCTTCGCCAGCAGCGGGATCGAATCGCTCGACACGAAATCGAGGATGAAGGTTCTTGAGAAGGCTCATCGCGATCCTACCTTGGTGAATGGGACTCCGAGCTTCCGCAGCATCGAGTACTGCTGCTCTAGCGCCTGCTCTACTTGATCAGGCGTAAGACCCGCCTCCCGAAGATCCGACAAGGTGGACTCGAGTTCGTCCTGCAACGACGAACCCCACTTCGGCTTGCCTGCGGCGAGTCGTGCATCGCGACGTGCGTTCTGGCGCGCGGAAACGATCGAGTGAGGTAGGCCCTCACCGGTCTCGAGCGTGATCGACGGCGCGAGTTCTGAATCGTAGCCGTACCTGCCGAGATTGGCGTCTGCCCACGCCCTCTGAAGCCCATGGTGCGACTGGAGTCGGCCGCCGCTGGGACCAACGCCGCGCGGAATCGGGAGAGCCCCAGCATGCGTCTTGTTGAAGAGAGCGTATGGCCTCTTCGTCGCCGCTTGCGCGGCCCACGGTGCGGCGGCCACGTCGTCGAGGATTGTTCCGAGGTACCGCGTGAATGCGTAAACCGCCATTCCGCCCGCGGCGCCCGCCTGCGTAGCCTGGACGCCCTTTCTCCCAGCCTCCGGTGCAGGGAGGTAGTACTTCTGCCCGGGAGCTTGAACAGCGCGGGTCGCGTCTTCATAAGAGTAGGCGAGCCGATCGCTCTGAACCTCCGCAGCCTCGGCGACGGCTGCAACGCCCGTCTGCACCTTCTCGGAGCGTCCCAAGGTCGCTGCCCAAACAGCCCCAATGGCCTTGCCCACGTAGAGGTCAGCGCAGTTCGCCGTCTTCGGTCCGCTGGCTGAGCCGTGACTCTCGGCGACCCACCATTCGCAGTACTTGCCGTCGACAGTCTCGCGGCCCGTGGGGTCTCTGTTGTTGATTGGGTCGTTCGCCATCGCGGCGTACACGTTCACCGAGTCGACGAAGCCGCTGGGGTCTCGCTGGAGGAAGAGCCCTGTCATCGGGTCGAGGACTCGAGCGCGCGCGAGGATGAGGCCGGCCTCCGCGTCCCACAAATGGGATTGGAAGCTTAAGTGGCTGCCCACGTAACTTTGCTTCGCAACTCCACCCTGCGTCGTCCCAGGCGCGGTCCCCGTGAAGCCGCCTCCACCCCACGTTATTGCGATCGTCGTCGTCGCCACCGCGTTCGACCACCGATCTTTCAGCCGGTTCGCGTGCACCACCAGGGTCCACGTCGTCCCGTCCCCCGGGACGGTGGCCGGCGTCAGCTCCAGCGTCGTCCCCGTCGGAGCGCCGCTCGCGTAGTTCTTGAACGCCCAATGCACCGGCACCTTCGCGCCCGACGCGTCCTTCACCGCGATCGCGTCGTCCGCCGGCGCCGTGACATCGTCGGAGCTCGGTGAGGGACGCTTTGTCTTCGGCGCGACCGGCTCCGTGAAGGCGATGCGCACCTTGCCCGGCGGCATCGTGATCGACGAGATCTCCGGCGCGAGCACGTCCGACTGCTCGAACTCTGGTTGCCCATACGCGTCGTAGCTCACCCGCTCGAGCCACACGCCTTGATCATCGAGCGCGCCGATGACATTCCCCATCCGATCGGTCACGTAGTAGACGCGCTCCTGCGCACCACCGCTGGTCGCGACGAGGTCCGCGGCGAGCGGGATGTCGCTGCCGTCCTCGTAGAAGTAGCGCGCGCGCAGCTCGGGCGTGTCGCTCAGCGTGGGCTGCGAGTACTCCTCGAGGAGCTGTAGCCCCGCGTAGACGTAGGTCCGAATGCCTGACTCGCAGCCGCTCACCGAAGGTCCGCACGCGACCGTGCGCATTCGGAGCGCGCCGTCCGCGCGATAGGCGTAGTGGATCCGGGTGCCGTTGCCGAGCTGGGCGCGGCGCAGCCGCCCGAGCCCGTCGTAGCTCAGCGTCGCTGTCCCCGTCTCGACCCATGTCTGCGTGGTGTGGCCCAGCGCATCGCGCGTCCGCGTGTGCGTCGCGCCGTTCACCACCATCGAGCCGGCGTGCCCAAAGGCGTCGTGGTTGCCCAGCTGGCTCGCAAACGCCGGTGCCGCGCCCGTCGTCGTGATCGTCGTCAGCGCGTCGCTGTTCGAGCTCGTATACGCGAACGTCCGCGAGTAGCCGCCCGTGACCGGCTCACCCGGCGCGTTCGACGGCCGCACGTCGATGTCGGCGCCGACCAACCGGTTGTCTGCGTCGTACGAGAAGCGATGCATCAACCCGTTCTCGTGCACGCGCTGCACCTCGCGGTTCGCTGCGTCGAAGGTATAGATCTGCTCCGACAGCGTCGCGTCGCTCGCGTCCGCGTATCGTCGTGACTTCAGGCGACCGCGGTGGTCATGCTCATCGGTGCGGGTCACGCCGTTACCGAGCATGATCCGGCTCGGCATCCCCGCTCGGCCATACGTCACTTGCTGGATGAGCGCCGTTCCGTCGCCGCGGTTGAGCTGGCTGCGGAGCTGCCCAAACGCATCGCGCTGGTCCTCCACCACCACATTCCCCGTCGGATAGGTCGTCAACAGAGGACGGCCGTCGGGATCGTTGTCCTGACGCCACTCGCGGGTGGGCCCCGACGTGCTCGTGAGCGTGGCCCATGTCGTGCCGTTCGGCTCGCGGCGCGTGATCCTGACGCTCGAGCCGCTGTCCGAAGCGCTCGTCGGCCGCCCCGCGCCGTCGTAGGCATAATTCACCGCGACCGCGAACCCGCCGAAGGACACCGACTGAGTCTCCGGCTGTCCGATCGCATTGTAGCTCACGGTCATGGACGTTCCGCCGGGCATGCCGATCGCGCGAGGATAGCCGCGCGGATCGAGGTTCCCGAAGGTCCACGACGTCGAATCCGGCTCGTCGATCCGATTCAGCAAACCCGTCGTGACATCGTAGCCGTAGCGACGAGCGCTGTTCCTCCCCGGCCGACCCTCGCGAATCACCCTGCGATCGGCGTCGTAATCATTTTCGAGCTTCACCCCGCTCGCGCTGATCCGACCCAGCGACTCGCCCAGGCGCGTCGCCGGCAACGACATCGGCACCGCCGCCGAGCTCCCAGGCGCCTGCGTCCATGACGTCAGCACGCCGTCGGAGCGATGCGCGTAGCTCGCCTCGACGGCACCCTGGCCGTCCGCGCTGCTCTCGACGTAGCCCAGCGAATCGAAGCTCCACTGGCGTCCCAGCGTCGCGGCCGCGTCGTCGCCGAGCGCGCTCGTGATCGCCGTCTTCCGCTGCGCATCGCTGTAATCCAGCACGGATCCGCGGTGGATCGCCCCGCTGTCGGCGCTCGTCTCCTTCGTCCGCCCCGCCGGATCCCACTTCGTTTCGACGGCGAGCCCGAGCGAGGAGCTCGTCGCCTTGCTTCGCCCCGGGTGCGGATCGATCGTCCAAACAGAGCCGTTCTCGGCCACGCTCGTGATGCGCCCCGCATTGTCCGGCTCGCCGAGCTCGCGAAGCGCGATCTCGGAGTGGTCGGCGCTCTCGGAGCGAATCAACCGCACGTCCGTCCCGACGAAAGAATACGTCGTCATCCCGCCGAGCACGTTGGTGTGCTCGCGAACGCGGTCGTGCCCATCCGGAGTCCATTTCTCCAGCGCGCCGCTGTCGCTCTGCTGAACCAGGTTACCGCCGGCGTCGTAGGTCAGCTCGACGTTGTGACCGCCTCCGACGATCGTCTTCACTCGCCCGCGCTCATGCGTGTAGTTCACGACAACACCGAGCGGCGTCTCGGTCTGGTGCACTCGGCCCATCGCGTCGACCCGCGTCGTCCACGTCGCGCTCGCCAGCGCCGTCGGGCTGTCGATCTCGATCTTTTGCTCGGTATAGGATAGCGCCACGCCGAGCTGCGAATATGTCCGCAGCGCAATCCGCGGCGGCTCGTTGCCCGTCTGCACCTCTTCGCGGGCCGGCAGGCCGTTGATGTTGTACGCGATGTCGCGCTGGAACGTGCCCCGCCGCTCGAACGCGAGCGCGCCGCTCTCCGTATAGTCGAGCGTGATCTCCGCGCCGTCCGGCGGACTCACCGTGCAAGGCTGTCCCGTCGCCCGGCCGCGCGCGCAGCCGTACGCCAGCGTCGTCGTGCGCGTGCCATCGCGGAGCAAGATGGGGAAGCCGGTCGAGTCATCATAGACGATGGTCGACGTGGTCCCGTCCTCGCGGATCGTCGACGTGAGCTGTCCGCGGGGGGTCCGCACGAAGGTCCGGCTGGCCAGCCCGCCGAAGGAGATCGCTGCGATGTACGTCCCGTCGCCCGAGAGCGTCATCGACTGCGTGCGACCATCGAGACCTTGCACGTCGTCGTCCGGTAAATTGTAGCTCGGATCATAGTGCGTCCACTGCGCAATGAGCACGTCGCCCACGCCGGCGGTGCCCGGAGTGTGCACCTCGGTCATGAGGTTCGCGCGGGAGCGCAAATTCGCGTTCCCGAAGTCGGGCGTCGTCGTCACGATCTTGCCCCGCGGGTTGATCGACGTCCTCAGCCGATACTGATCGTCAAAGTCCATCTGCGTCCGCTCGACGGGACCCGAGCCTCCGCCGGTGACCTTGACCACGTGCGGCAGCGCCTTGGCGTCGAGCGTATACTCCGTGGTGCCGTCGACCGACGACACCAACGTGTGCACCGAAGCGACGCTGATCGCCTTGTTTTGGGAGCGGGAGACCGTGACGCGGGCTCGAGCCGCGCTGCTGTCGCGGGGAAGATCGACGCTCGCGACCTGGCCGTCGGCGCCGACCACCGCGCTCACGTAGTCATCGCCGTTGATGCTCATCCCGCCGAGCGACGCCAACCGGCCCGCGCTCCAGTGATAGCTGAGCGTTTGCCGGCCCACCGTCGTCGCAATGATCTTTCGCTCGGTGTCCACGCCGCTGACGCCGACGAGCTGGTTGTTCTCGTCGTACGTGAAGAGGACTTCGCGCCCCGCGTCGTCTTTCACGCGCGCGAGCTTCCCGCGTGCGTTTGGCCGGTTGGCGGCCGCGTTGATGTCGAGCGTGGCGTCTCGCGCAGAGTCGTTCGCGTCACGATAGTATCCGAACCACAGCGCGTGCGGGGTCGTCGTGGAGAAGTCCGTGACCGTGCGCAGGTCCCCATCGAGCGAGTACGAGAGAGACTGGACGTTCGTGAACCGGTCCTCGATACGAGTAAGACGACCCGCGACGTCATAGCGGTAAAGCGTCCCGTCGGGCGTCACGCGAAGGAAAGTTCCGCTCTCGCCGAAGCGCACCAGCGCATCGAACACGCCCGGAGGTGGCGCGTACCAGCGATGATCAGCGGCTGCGTTGAACGTGCCGACCTTCTCCGTGATGAGCGGATCGGTCCGGTACATCATTGGACGACTGCCTGTCGCGGTGCGCGTGAACAGGAGGACGCGGCCGTCGCCGGTGTGAAGCAGCACGTCTCCGCCGCGCGCTTCCGTGTCGAGCGTTCCATCGCGCTTGACGAGCATGAGGGTGTCATCGCCGATCAGATTCGCCGGCCGCACGGGGACGATGCGCTGGTTGTAGTTGAAGTCCCATCCGACGCCGAGAGGCCCTTCGAACTCATCCTGGCCCACGTAGCTGCGCTGGAAGGCGAGCGGCAACCCAGGCGTGGGGGCTGCAAGGTCCGTCACTCCGAACGCGATCTCGCGGTTGTGCGCGCTGACCAGGCCCAGCGTCCCCGCGGCCTTCGCGACCGGGCCCGCGATGGGCGCCGGATTCGGGCCGATGATGCGCGATGCGGCGAACGAGCCGAACGTCGCGGCCGAGCCCGGGAAGATCTTCCCTGCGACGATCGTCGAAGCGAACGGCGCGAGGACTCCGCTCTTCTTGCTCGGGTCGACCGACGCGCGCACGTGCGCGCTCGAGTGAAGCACATGACGTGGAAGATCATCCGCGACTCGGAGCGTCGTCGTCAGATCCGAGACGCTCACGCTCTGATAGATCATCACGACCGGATCGCTGACGTAGAAGTCGAAGTACGGGTTGTTGGGATCGTGCGAGAGCTGGTGCGCTTGAAGCGGAAGGAGCGTGGCTGCGCCGTCGCGCGCGACGAGGCCTTGCTCGCGAAACGCTGCTGGCGTGATCGTGCGAACAGGCGCGAAGTTTCGGCCGAGATCAGAGAGCGCGACTCCGGATTCGTCCAACCCTTCGACGAGCAGATCGATCGTCGGGCCGGACGCGCCGGGCGCGCGCATCGTGATGTAATAGTGCTGTGCGACCGACGGCTCAACCAATCCCTGCGCGTCGCGAATGGTCGCAACGGCGAGCTCGGAGGTCGAGCGCATGTCTGTCAGCGCCGCGCGGATCGTGGCCGCTGACGGGGGGATCGATGCGTTCGCGAAGGTCTGCGGATGGAACAACGTCGAGCCTTGCGGGAACGAGACGAGCTCGAAGCGCGGGCCGTTGAAGCTCAGCTCGAGCCGCGAGCCCGCGGCCTCCACGCGCACCCCGGAGTCCCCGATGCCGATGTCGCCGCGACCGCCGAGACCGAGGTCGACGCCGACGACCGCGGGATGTGTCGCAAAGCTGTTGCTCGGTTGTGTGACCCCGATCCGCGACAGCGCGAGCGTCACGTTGCGGTCAGCAGCAAAGATGCGAATGCGATCGGGGTCGAGCGTGTCTCGCTCGATCTGGGCCACGCGGTTGGGATAGACGCCCGGGAGCAAGATGCCGTTGTTCTGGCCGACGATCGTCGGGTTCAGCGGGTTCGTGATGTCGAGCAAGTACACGCGGACCTCGTAGCCGCCGGTCGTCGACGTCGAGACGCCCACGATGGCGAGGTCGCGATAGGACTCGGTGTCGATCGGATCGAGCGCGTTGACCTGCACCGGCAGCTGCACGTGTCCGAGCACCAAGACGGCGTCCACCGTACGTGTGCTCGATGAGCTGAACGGCCGATCGGCCAAGTGACGCGGCAACGCCGTTCCAAAATAGGTACCGCTCGACAGCGTACGATAAGAAGAGGTCGCGGTACCGACGACCTGGTTCGAGGCGTTGAGAACTCCGCCGGCGCCGAGCGCGACACCTACGATGCGCGTGATTCCGTCGACCGAGAAGTCACGAATCTCTTGCGTCGTCTCGGTGACGCCGACCGAGCGCAAATGTCCGGGGAACGGGGGCAGGCCGGAGGGCATCGGAATTTGGTCGTTGGGTCCGAGATAGTCTCCGTTACCATCCGCATCGACCCCGTTCTGAAACGTGAGAGCGAGGCTCTCCTGCTCGAGGCGAGTCAGCTTGCTGGCGTAGAGGAACGCCTGGAGGTCCGCGAGGTTGATCCGCGTCTCCGAGCCCGAAAACTCGAGGTAGCTCAAGAGCGGGGGCGACCACTCCAGTCGTCCGAGCGAAGAGCCCGAGCTCAGCGTGGCGGCCTGATCGGCGATGACGAACGAACAGTCGGGGTCAGTCGCACAGCTTCGCGGATCGGTGATGTCGATGATCGCGAGGTAAGGGCCGGCGTTGGCGGACGCGCCGATGCCGCCGTCGTCTCCAGACGTTTGCGTCAGGCCTCCGATGACCGCGAGGAGCGTGCGGTTGCGTCCTTCGCATCGACCGTTCGCGTCCACCTCGCCCCACGAACAAGGCGTCGGTCCAGCAGAGCGGGGACGCGCGTAGCTATAGTTGGGAATGACTCGAACGCTGCGCGGATAGCCGTTGGCGAGGTGGACGTCATGGATGAGGAACGGCTGGAGCGGATCGGACGACCTCGAGATGTCATAGATGCGGACCGCGCCCGGGAGCATCGCGCCCCCTCCTGAAACGAGGCCTCGGTCGACGACGTACGCGAAGCCCGCATAGATCGTCGCGCCCGAGAGCAGCGCGCCGGCCACGGTTGTCGCCGTGACCGTGGTTCGCTGCGCGGTCGCAAAGGTCATCGTCGTGTGCTCGCGTGTCGTCGGTGTCGAGGGGTCGCCGTCATAGGGACGTGACGCCAGATCTTCGATCGTTGCGCCGACGTCCAGGCTGTAGCTGGTGGCAGGTTGAAGGCCGGGAACGATGAGGACGAGCTCGGTGCTCGTCCTCATCCTCAAAGAGGCCGGAAAGAGCGGCGGTTCCTGGGGCAACGAGAGATTGGTCACCGGGAATGCGCCCGGACGGTCGACGATGCTCGGATGGATCGGCTTGCTGAACGTGAGGATCAGGGGCTCGTCGGTCGCTACGCCGTGCGCATTGTTGGCCGGAGACGTGCGCACGAGTCGCGGGGCGGTCGGGTCGTTGGGATCTGCCGTGGGATTGGGGGGCGCGGCAGAGGTGTTGAGGCCGAAATAGATCGTGTGTGTCGACCGACCTTGCTGCCCATTTTCGAGCGCCGTCGCCTCGAGCACGACGCGCGCTGCTCTCGGGCTCGTCACATAGAAGAGTTGGGAGTAGGTGAGGCCGAGCGTCACGGTCGAGCTCGGGACGGGAGTCAGCGTCACGTCGTTGACGGTGACGACTTCGCCGTTCAGCAGCGCTTGCGCCGAGAACTTCGTGACGGTCAAGCCTGTGGGGACGGAGCTAAATCCGCGCGCCTCGACGCGGACCGTCGCGCGATGACTCGCGTCGGGAGGCCCCGCACCGACGAACGGCTGCGGAGACTCGGGCGAATGCGTAACGACGACCGAGGGGCCGCTCGGGGCTGCGGCGGATGCCCCAGACTGGAAAATCAAATCGAGGCGCGCGACTTCAGTGAGGCCGGTGATCGCAGCGATGGCGCCCGCGGCGGGGTACGGGTAGTCGGGATGGAAGGCGACGAAGCGCTGCACGGTATCCGCCGCGAGCGGCACGCCGAGCGTGTATCGGCCGGCGCGGTCGGTCGTCGCGATGAGCGCTCCGCCCCGGAGCTGATACTGCGCTACGTTGGCGGGGGGCGTGATGCTGCTCGTTCCGACGAAGTTACTCGACGCAGTGACGAACGTGCCGGCGAGCCGGCGCGCGGGCACCGTTCGCGGCGGAACTTCGCCGGTCACGATCGTCGCGTTCGTGCTGGCTGCATTCACCCGCATCGTGAACGGGTCCCCGTTGCAGGCGCTCGTGTCGGGTCCGGCGCAAGCCACCGCGTAGCCCTTCACCGGCCGCGGCCGTCCGCTGAAGACGATGACAGCGGCGTTCAGCTCGTAGGCTCGCTCCCCGTTCATCCACTGATCGAACGGATAACTATGCGTCGCCAGCGCGCCGTCCTCGTAGCGCATGCGATCGACGGTCGCGTACGCCGTGACGGCTTGTCCGTTCAAGGTCACGCTCTGCCCTTGCGCGAGAACGAAGCCCGCCGTCTCCGGAGTTGTTCCGCTGGGCAGCTGGAGTTGGGCCACGGTCATCGGGAACCGGACATCGGGCGAGTGCTGGAGCGGGTCGCCTTCGTACTGGATGGTTGCGCCGACGATCAGCGTGCCTTCTGCGGGCTCTTCGCCGACGAGGCCGAGCGTCTCTTCAGGCGTTGCAGGCGTGAAGCTGAAGACACCTCGTCGGGCGATCGCACCGGCCTCGAGCATGAATTCGAACGGCTCAGCTCCACCAAATGGATTCGGGGCGGTGAGCACACCTCCGCTCGAGTAGAGCGCCACCCTACCGTCGTCGAACTTTTGCATCTGCAGCGGGATCGTGGTGCGCGTCCCGTTGCCATTGATGAACACTGCCGAGAGAAGATCATCCTCCGCGCCGCGGATGAAGCCCTTGAAGCTGCCGTTGGGACGCGCGGTGACCGTGACCGTGACGCCCGACTGTTCGTTCACAAGAACGACCGGCTGATCGCCTTCGGCCACGCCCGCGCTGCCCACGACGCAGGTGATGCGCGCGTCCGCTGGATCGAAACCGGGAACACCCACCGAAACGCCGGTCGGATCAAAGTCCGCCGCTTCGTCTTCAGGGTCGTACGGCTTGCACGGCGTGTGCTGTGCCCCAGGCGCATAGCTCGTGAGCAACGCGCTGCGACCCACGCGGGGCGTCGCCGGCGCCGTCGTGAAGGTGAAGCTCGTCGGGCTCGCGAGCGGGAGGCCACCCGGGTCCGTGATGCCGGTGAGCGTAATCGTATAAGTGCGGTTGAACTCGAGCGGGTTGATCGGGAGCAGGCTCAAGCGGCGGTTGCCGGGACGCAGCGCGCGCTGCGTCGGGACTGTCCCGCTGGTGCTGGTGAGCACGGCGGCGCCGATCGTGCTGGGCGCAATCGGCTCGGAGAGCTCGATGTCGATCGCAGAGACGACCGCAGTATTGACCGCGCCATCGATCGGCGAGGTCGCCACGACGAAGGGCGCCTGGGGACCCACCACGACATCGAGCGTCAGCGTGATCGACGCGCTCGTGAGCGTCCCTGTCGCGAGGCCGGTGTCCGTCGAGGCCGGGAGCTCGGCCGAGACGCGGACGGTGCCGACGCGGCCCAAAAGGGCGTACGCGCCGTCTGCGCCCGTGATGGCGCCCCAGGGGAGGCCGGCCGCGGCGAGCACGACGCCCGAGAGGGGGACGGCGTTCGAGTCCTTCGCGACGCCTTCGATCACGCCTTGCGCGCCCGAGACGCGGAAGAGCACGTAGGTGCCCGCGCGGGTGATGCCGGGGAGGCCGCCGCTGCCGGACTCGAGCGTGGACAGATCTCCGGTGCTGTTGGAGCTGAAGCGTTCGACGGGTTGCCAGACGAGGCGGAGGTCGCTCAGCTCACGGCGAGCGAGGACATAGTTGGCGTTGGGGGCGACTTCGCCGACGTCGAAGCCGAGGCGTGCGTTGGTGGTGAGGCCGGAGATGGACCACTCGATCTCGAGCGCTCGGATCGCGGTGGCGCCTTCGAGCGTGAAGTTGGCGACATCCATCGGCTCGAGGTGGATGATGCCGGGATCATCGAGCGCGCCCGCCGGGATGGTGAGGACGAGATCGCCGGCGGAGACGACGCCGCCGGCCTCGTCGAGGGGCGAGCCTTCGAAATCAACCGCTGTGCGCAGCTCGATGCGCTGATGCACGTCGGGCAGATCGAGCGGATCCATGAGGTGGCGCGGGCGCACCGGGAAGAGGGCGCTCAGGGCGCTCGAGGGCGCGTCCGGCGCAGCAGGATAGGCAAAGAAGGCCACGCTCAAGGGGATGGCGGGCACGTCGGCCGTGCGGCCGTCCTGGAAGACGTATTGTTCGAAGAGGCGCGCGGGATAGAGCGCGCCGCTCGGGACGCCCGACGTGATCCAAACGCGTGCTTCGCCGGTGATGTCCTCCGCGGTCGAGTCGACCGTGAGTGTCTGGACCTCGGGCACGACTCGCCCTGCGGCCGCGATCGAAGCGGTCTGGGTGATCGTCGAGGCCTCGACCTCCGCGTCGGTCTCGGGCACGGGCGGGGCATGCGCACCCACGTCGCCGACGAATATCGCGTAGCCACCTTCGCCGCCGAGCGTGGCGTGAATGTCCGGATGCGCGCTGGTGGCGTTGGTCGACGTCACCGCGCCCATCGACATCCACACGCCTTGGTCTTCGTCGAAGCGCGCGACGATGATCGTCGCGCCTGTCGGCAGCGGCGCCGGCAAAACGAAGTGCGCGTTGGGACCGGTCGTGACGGTGGCGCCGTCGACGACGTAATAGATCGCGCGCGCGGGGCTCCATCCGCGCGGCGGGTAGGCGGGCAACGATTGCCCGTCGAGGATCGCGGCATGGAGCGTCGAAGACGCGGAGACGCTGCCCGCTGCGAAGGTGAGCGAGACGCGGCCGTCGACGTCGTTGGAATAGCCGCCCGCGGAGGTGAGCGACGCTTCGAGATCCGTCAGCGGCGCGAGCCGCGGGATCCCGATCCACGCGACGTTCTCCACGGTGAGGCTCGCCGATGTGGTCACGGGCACAAAACCCGGAGCGCCGAAGATCCAGCGATACGTGCCCGGGCCTTGCCCTCCCAAGAGGCCGAGGCCCGACTCCGCATCGGTCAAAAACATGCGCGAAACGCCGGTGGGGGGGAGCTCGCTCACCGAGACCGCGCCGAGCGGCACGGAGTCGGCGCGAATGGTGTGCGCGAAGGCGAGCGCGTTGCAGCGCGGGCCGTCATTCCCGAGGCCGCACGCGAGATCGCCTTGGACCGCAACGCTGAAGCTCTGCGTCGCCGTGCCTCCCTGGCCATCCGCGACGAGGAGCAGCACCGTGTGCAGTCCGAGCTGGCTCGTCGCTGGAGCTCGTTGATCGCACGATCGAGAGACATGCCGGTGGCGTTGGTCGGGAGCGGTGCGGGAAACACGCAGTGCGCGCTCGGTCCGCTCGAGACCGTGGTCCAACCGCCCGCGGAAGTGATCGTCGCGTTGCCCGCCCTGCGACAGCGGGGCGGCCGCGCAGCGGCCCCTTCGTTCCGCAGGTGTGGGCTCACGAATTGGCGCTCCGACCCACCCAGGAACGCTAGCTCAAATGCCTCCGCGGCACGAGGTCACTCGCCGAGAAAACAAGCACCGACTCGCGTCTCGTCGGATCACAATTCGCGATGGCCGACATCGCCATTGACCCCGCTCGGAGCACGAGCACGTGGCCGTTGCCCTGGTGACGCGAAGCCTCACGTCCCTCATCTCCGTCTTCGCGGCGCTCTTCGATCGGACGGACGTCGCCGAAGTGGCGCTCTTGCTCGAGCAAATTCGAATCCTTCAGGAGAAGATTGTGGGGCGATTCGTCCTCGAGGATCGCGACCGACGAGCGCTCGCCATCGCGGCCCACGGCATTCCTCGGAAGAGGCTCGAAGAGCTCTCCACCCTCGTTGGGCCCGATACTTTGCTGCGCTGGTACCGTCGTCTCGTCGCCGAAAAGTACACCACCGTCCCAACACGAAAGCCGGTCGGCCGGCCGCCCATCGACGCCCAGATCGAGCGCGCCATCGTGCGACTGGCCAAGGACAACCGAAACTGGGGCTACCGGCGCATCGTGGGCGAGATGAAGAAGCTCGGCTGGAGCGTCGCCAAGTCCACCGTCGAGCGCGTGCTTCAACGCAACGCCCTCGAGCCGGTCTCGGGCCGAGAGCGTACTCGCACTTGGGCGGAGCTCATCCGAGCCCAGATGGCCCACCTCGCCGCCGCGGACTTCGTCACGGTCGAAGCGCTCACACCGCGAGGCCTCGTCCGCTACCTGGTCTTCTTCAGCTTGAAGCTGGAATCGCGAGAGGTGCACGTCGCCGGGATCCGCGCAGTGCCCGACAGTGCCTGGATGGAACAGCTCGCGCGAGACCTCACCGACCCTGAGCATGGGTTCCTGCGAGACAAGAACAAGCTCATCATCGACCAAGATCCGCTCTACACCCACAAATTTCGAGCGCTCCTGAAGAGTGGCGGCATCGAAGCCTTCGCCTTCCGCCGTCGAGCCCCAACTTGAACGCCTTCGCGGAGCGGTTCGTTCGATCTGTCCGGCGCGAGTGCCTCGATCAAATCGTGATCTTCAGCGAGGGCCATCTTCGCCGCGTCCTCCGCCACTATGTCGACCACTACAACCTCGAGCGCCCGCATCAAGGC
>ENA-ORBV01011005-ORBV01011005.1-microbial-mat-metagenome-genome-assembly--contig:-NODE-11005-length-14321-cov-3.676846_pt1 | contig 14321 bp, 14 predicted proteins | sample MGYA00237777_ERZ505514 | MGnify/ENA primary metagenome ERZ505514 (study PRJEB26160, sample SAMN06269048) | microbial mat metagenome | isolation source: Oligotrophic lake microbial mat | place...
ATTTTGCCCGCGATGGCGCGTTCTCCTCACACTGATCCTTCCACATGAAAATCGTCCTCGCTTACTCGGGCGGCCTCGACACGTCCGTCATCGTCAAGTGGCTCCGCGAAACCTACGACGCCGAGATCGTCACCTTTGCCGCGGACATCGGCCAGGAGGAGGAGCTGAAGGGGCTGCCGCAGAAGGCGCGCGCGACGGGCGCGTCGAAGCACTTCACGCTCAATCTCGTCGAGGAGTTTGCGAGCGACTTCATCTATCCGATGATCCGGGCCAACGCGATTTACGAGGGGCAATATTACCTCGGCACCTCGATCGCGCGACCGCTGATCGCCAAGGCGCAGGTCGACATCGCGCATCAGGAGAAAGGTGATACGGTCGCGCACGGCGCCACCGGCAAGGGCAACGACCAGTGCCGCTTCGAGCTCACCTACATGGCGCTCGATCCGAAGCTCACGATTCTCGCGCCGTGGAAGATGGAGGAGTTCCGCAGTCTGTTCCCGGGCCGCGCCGAGATGATCGCGTATTGCGCCGAGCACAAGATCCCGGTCGAGGCTTCGCTCAAGAAGCCGTATTCGATGGACCGGAATCTCCTGCACATCTCCTACGAGGCCGGCATTCTCGAGGATCCGTGGTTCGACCCGACGACGAAGGAGAACAAGGGGATGTTCAAACTCTCCGTCTCGCCCGAGGATGCGCCGAACAAGCCGGAATACGTCGAGCTCGACTTCGTGCAGGGCAACTGCGTCGCCGTGAACGGCAAGAAGCTCTCGCCCGGCGGCGTGCTCAAGGTCCTCAACAAGCTCGGCGGCAAACACGGCATCGGCCGCGTCGATCTCGTCGAGAATCGCTTCGTCGGCATGAAGTCGCGCGGCGTTTACGAGACTCCCGGCGGGGCGATCCTGCACTTCGCGCATCGGCAGGTGGAATCGCTGACGATGGATCGCGAAGTCATGCACCTGCGCGACTCGCTCATCCCAAAATACGCGACGCTGGTTTACAACGGCTTCTGGTTCGCGCCCGAGCGCGAGGCCTTGCAGGCGCTCGTCACCGAGACGCAGAAAAACGTGACCGGGACCGTGCGCCTCAAGCTCTACAAAGGCAACGTGATCACGGCCGGTCGCAAGTCGCCGCTCAGCCTCTACAACCCCGACATCGCAACGATGGAAGCCGACCCGACGAAGGCTTACAACCAGAACGACGCCACCGGCTTCATCGCGCTGAATGCGCTCCGGCTCAAGGTCGCGACGCGCGTCCACAACGCGCAAAAATAGCGCGGCCCCATGGAAGACTTCTTTGGAGCACTTGCCGTCCTCGTGGCGCTGGCCGCGCTGCCGTGCGGATTTTTGCTGGCGCGGCGGTGCGTCAAGAATGTCTTCGGGCGAATCGCGCTCACGCTCGTCTTTGGCGTCGTCATCCTTGTCGCGGGCCTCATCGCGGTGATGGCTGGTTGCTCCGGGCTTGGCGGAAAAATGCACATCCAGTGATGTCCCGGACGAAACAGCGAAGGACCTTGCGGTGGTTGCTGGCGCATTTTCCGACAAACGCGAAGACCTCAGTGGAATGAAGATCGCGCTGCTGACCGAGACGCTGCTCAAGCGCACGCGAAGCCGGTGCCCGGTCTGCCACGCGGAGTGTCCGGCGGAAGTCTGGAAGATCGGCGATGCGAAAAAGCAGCGGGTCTTGCTCCGGCGGACGTGCGCGGAGCATGGGCGGGCAGAGGTGTGCATCGCGTCGGATGCGCGGTTTTATTGGCTGGCGCAGGGTGATCCGGAGAACGCCTGCTGCGGTGGCAACGCCTGCTCGGCGGGCGATGGCGTGGTGCGCGGCACGCTCGGCCGCAATGCCGCGCCGGGCGAAGCGGTGGGCAAGGTGGAGAAGCTCTCCACGTGCCTCGCGCTGATCGAGGTCGTCAACTCCTGCAACCTCGCCTGTCCGACGTGCTTTGCCGATTCGCCGCGCGATCCGCATGTCGATGCGGTGCCGCTCGCGGAACTGCAGCAGCGCATCCAAGGCGTGATCGATCGGAAGGGCGGCATCGAGATTCTCCAACTCTCCGGCGGCGAGCCGACGCTGCATCCGCAGTTCGCCGAGCTGCTCGCCTGGTGCCACGCGAATACCGGCATCGACTACGTGCTGTTGAATACGAACGGGGTCCGCATCGCGCACGATGACGCCTTCCTCGATGCGCTCGCGAAGACGTTTCGCTACGGGAAATTTCAGCTCTATCTGCAATTCGACGGACCACAGGAAGCTGGGCAGCGCGACTTGCGCGGCGCGGATTTGCGGGAAGTGCGGCGGCGCGCGATCGAGCGCTGCGGCGCGCTCAATATCCCGATCACGCTCGCGATGACGGTCACGCCGGAAAATCTCGCGCATCTGTGGGAGGCAGTGGAGTTCGGGCTGAAGTATCCGAACATTCGCGGCGTCGCCTTTCAGCCGATGTTCACGTCCGGGCGAAGCCACGAGCGTTCCGCCACACGACTGAACACCGCCGACATCATCCTCGCCGCCGTCGAGCAGGCCGCGGGCAAGCTGCGCTACGAGGACTTTACCCCGCTGCCTTGCGGCGATCCGAACTGTGCGACGATCGGCTATTTGCTGAAGACGCCCGACGGCGGCACGCGTTCGGTGAGCGAGTTCATCGACTTCGCGCAGGTGCAGGGATTTCTCCGCGACAAAATCCGCTATCGCCTCGAAGACCTGCTGCAATGCGGCTGCGAGAGCGAACCGCTCGGCGCGCTGCTCAAGGAATTCGAACTCAACGAATCGAACACCTTCCGCCTTTTCATTAAGCCCTTCATGGATGCGTGGACGTGGGACGAGGACCGCATCGACCGCTGCTGCACGCACGTCATCCGGCCTGACGGGCAGCTTGATTCCTTCTGCCGCTATTACGCGGCGGGGGGTGCTGGGGCGCGATGACGGCGTCGCCGTATTCGTGGCTGATGCTCGCCGGGATCGGGGTGAGTTTGTTTTTCTGGTCACGGCTGGCGAAGCGTGATGAACGGTTGCTCGTCATTTACCTCGCGGCGTTGGTCAGCGCGTTTCTCGGCGCGAAGCTGGTGTATCTCGCCGCGGAGGGCTGGATATTTTGGGATGATCCGCAGCGCTGGAGGATCTGGGCGACGGGAAAGACGATTCTCGGCGCGCTGCTCGGCGGATACGCCGGAGTGGAAGTGGCCAAAAAACTGGCAGGTTATGCTGCACCGACGGGGGACTGGTTTGCGCTGATCGCGCCGCTGGGGATCATCCTCGGTCGGGTCGGGTGCCTGCTGCACGGCTGCTGTCTCGGTGCTGTTTGCGCGCCAGCGTGGTGGAAAATTCGTGATGGTCGGGGCGTCGCGCGGTGGCCGTCGGTGCCGGTGGAGATGGCCTTTAACGCGGTGGCGATCCTGGTGTTTCTCGGCCTTCGGTGGCGTCGGCTGCTGCCCGGCCAGCACTTCCATCTCTACCTCATCGCCTATGGCACGTTCCGCTTTTTTCATGAATTCCTGCGGGCGACTCCGCGGGTGGTCGGCGGGATTTCCGGGTATCAGATCGCCGCGTTGGCGGTTGCGGTTTTGGGCGTTGCGGGTTTTGCTCGCCGCCGGTATGCGCGTTCCATTTCTCCCCAAGCTCCGCTGGCCTGAGCTTCTGCTCACGATCTTGTCCCTGTCCGCGATGAGCGCGACGGCATTTGCACAAAAGGCGGACGGGTTCGATGCGGAGCTCGAGGCGATCCGGGCGAAGTATCAGATCCCCGCGCTGGCGGCGCTGGCCATGATCGGCGGCGAAGTGAAGGCGAATGGCGCGGTCGGGCTGCGGCGGCTGGGCGGCACGGAGCGGGTGACGCAAAATGACAAGTGGCACATCGGTTCATGCACGAAATCGATGACCGCGACGCTGGCGGCGATGCTGGTGGAGCAGGGCAAGCTGCGGTGGGATATGCGGGTCGGCGAAGTCTTTCCGGAGCTGCGCGAGAGCATGGACCCGATGTGGGCGCCGGTGACACTGGAGATGTTGCTTTCGCACCGGGGCGGTGCACCGGCCAAGGCACCGGAGAATCTGTGGCGCAATGCCTGGGCGCAATCGGGGACGGTCCTGGAGCAGCGCACGAGTTTCGTGAATGGCCTGCTCCTGCGGCGCCCGGAGAGCGAGCCGGGCACGAAATACATCTACTCCAATCAGGGTTACGCCATCGCCGGGGCGATGCTGGAGCGCGTGATGCGCAAGCCGTGGGAGGAACTGATGCGGACGATGCTCTTTGCGTCGTGCAATATGACGTCTGCCGGGTTTGGCGCGCCGGCTTCGGTCGGGAAGGTGGATCAGCCTTGGGGTCATAAAGGTGCGGAGCTGAGGCCGGTGGAGCCGGGCTCGGGGGCCGATAATCCGCCGGCGATCGGCCCGGCGGCCACGGTGCATGCCACGCTGCCGGACTTTGCCCGCTACGCCGCGCTGCACGCGGTGGGCGATCGGTTGGGGACGTTGTTTTTGAAGCGCGAGGGATTTCGCAAATTGCACACGGCGCCGGGGGGGCAGGATTATGCGTTGGGCTGGATCGTGGCGCCGCGTCCCTGGGCAGGCGGCGATGCGCTCACGCATGTGGGTTCAAACACGAACTTCCTTTTCGTGGTGTGGATCGCGCCGGCGAAGGACGCGGTCTTTATCGCGGCGACGAACTGCGCCGGAAAGGGGGCGCGGGAGGCGACTGACGAAGCGGTGAGCTTGCTCATCGGCAAGCTGATGAAGTGACCGTGCGGGATCAGTAACGAGGGACGCTCGGGTCGACTACCTCCGACCACGCATCGATGCCGCCGGCGATGTTGGTGACGCTGGTGAAGCCACTATGCAGCAGGAACTCCCCGGCGCGGGCAGAGCGCACGCCGTGATGGCAAAGGACGAGCAGCGGCTGCGCGGGATCTGCCAGCTTTTCCGCCGCGATGGCCGGCCATTGGGAAAGAGGGAGCAGTTCTGCGCCGGCGATCTGGGCAAACTCGAATTCGTTTGCCTCGCGCACATCGATGAGGCGGGGCGGATTCGCGGCGGCGAGCCGTTGCTGCGCTTCGCCGACGGAGATTTCCGGGAGCGCCACGGGCGTCAGTGTGTGACGGAGACCGGCGTGCCTTTTTCGACGTGGGCAAAGAATCGCTCGGCCATGAAGCCGGGCATGCGGATGCAGCCGTGCGAAGCGGCGTAGCCGGGCAGGAAGCCCTCGTGCATGCCGATGCCGCCGACGATGCGCATGAAGAAGGGCATCTTCGCGCCATCGAACACCGCGCCGGGCGGGCGCTTGTCCTTGGTCGAATCGACGTCCTTTTTCACAACTGCGCCAGTCTGGGCGTCCACGTAGTCGCCGTAGAGGTTCGACTTATGGTCGCGGCTCTTTTGGGTGATCTTGAAGTTGCCCGTCGTGGTGCCGAAGCCTTCGCGCCCGCTGGAGATCACGGAGATGCCGACAAGCTCGCCGCCCTTGTAGAAATAGGCGCGTTGTTCGGTGAGATCGATACGGATCGACGGGGCGCCGGCCGCCGAGTCGCCATCCCAATAGGAAACGTTGTCGAAATTCGCGCGCTGGGGCTGAGCCTCGCGACGGAAACCACCGAGGTAGGTGGTATCCGGGCGGAGGCGAGGATCGTGCGCACACCCGCCTGCAAAGAGCGCGGTGAGCAAGAGCAGTCCAAAGAGGCGAGGCATCGGCAGAGGGAGTTTCAAAGCGCGGCAATAAAGGGGCTGCCTTCTGGAGCGTCAAGGGCTCATTGGCCGGGGAACAATCCGTTGCGGCACGGGAAGCGCTCTGCTATAAAAACCCCACTTTTCCCCTAGCGGACCGACCTGCATGCCCACCTACGAATATCAGTGCGAGAAGTGTAAGAAGCCGTTCGAGCTTTACCAATCGATGAAGGATGCCGCCCTGACGACCTGTCCGAAGGAGGTCTGCCGGATGAAAAAATGGGGCAAGGGCAAGGTGAAGCGCCAGATGGGGGCGGGAGCCGGCCTCATTTTCAAAGGCTCGGGATTTTACATTACCGACTACCGAAGTGAGGGTTATAAATCTGCTGCGCGAAGCGATAAGACCGGTGGGGAGAGCAAGGGTGGCGACACCAAGAAAGCGGATGCCAAACCTGCCGCCGCCGAAAAACCGAAACCTGCCGCGAAGAAAAAGACCGAATAGCCATGCCTACCATTCCCTCGTCCGGCGCCACCCTGCCGTGTGAGCAGTGCAACTACGAGAACGAGCCGGAGCGCGTCTATTGCCACAACTGCGGGGCCAAACTGGACCGCTCGCTTTTGCCGAAAGGTGAAGAATCGAAGCAGGAAGCACCCGAGAAGGCGCGCAAACGCATCGCGAAGATGACCAATCCGCAGTCGGGCTGGTTCTGGCGCGAGGTGAAGATGTTGTTCAAGGTGGCCATTTACGCGGCGCTGGCGGCGGCGATCATCCTGCTCGCGCAAAAGCCGGAAGGGGTGCCCGATCCGAAAGGTGAATCGACGATGCGCCTGGTGAGCAGCGACATGATGGAGGCGCTCGAATCGCCAGCCCCGCGGCCGATTTCTTTCACCGAGGCCGAGGTGAATCAATACCTCAAGCAGATGCTCAAGGCGAAGGAAGGGGCGATCCCCGGCGTGCAGTTCATGCGTGCTTTCGTGAATCTCCGGCCCGGCGTGATCCGCATCAGCTCGGAAAATTCCGCGTGGGGTTACCTCGTGTATTCCGGCGTGGAGTATCGCCTCGAAGTGAAGGACGGGAAATTCACCTCGACCGTGGTCGGCGGTAATTTCGGCCGGCTCCGCGTGGATCCGCAGCTCATGCAATATGCGGACTATGCCTTCCAAAGCCTGTGGGGCGCGCTGCAGCGGGAGCGCAAGCAGATGGACAAGATGATGAGCATCAAGGTGGAGGAGAAGCGCATCGATCTCGTCACCAAAGGCGCCGCCGCGGTGCGATGAACCGGCGCGCCGTCCTGTGGTTCGCCGCCGTGAATGTGGCGGGCATCATCGCGGCGCAGGCGATCGATCTCCGGCAGCGCAGCGAGAGCCGCAGCAAGCAGTTCGTCGTCTATAGCGAGGACGTGCGACTGCGGCAGCGCGTGGCCAGTTTCGCCGAGGAGATGAAGGGCCTGGTGTTGGAGCTTTTGCATGAGGGCGACCGCTGGCGCGCTCCGGTGGTGATCACCCTCGAGCGCGCGAAAACCGGCGAGCCGCCGCTCCCGGCGCGCCTGCGTTTTGCCGAGACGGAGCCCGGTTTCAAGATCGAGATGCAGATCAAAATCGGTGACGACCCGCAGGCCGTGAATCTGCAGAAGATGCTCCTGCGCGCCTCGCTGATCGAGTACGCCTACCGCGAGAAAGGCATCACTGCGGGCGAGACGGTGATCGAGCCGCCGTGGTGGGTGGTGGAGGGGCTCATCGAGATGTCGGGGCGGCGCGGAGAAACTCCCGACGGAGGGCTGTTCCGCCGGCTCATCGACACGAACCGGCTTCCGCCGCTGGAAAACTTTCTCGGGGAAAAGCCCGACGAACTCGGCCCCACGGCGCTCGCCGTGGATCGGGCGCTGGCCATGAGTCTGCTGCAATTGCTCGTCGAGCAACCGGACGGTCGCACCGCTCTCGCGCGGCTCGTGCGCGATTGGCCGCAGAGCAATGGCGATCCCGTCGCGCTGCTGACGCGCAATTTTCCCGGCCTCGGCAAGGGGCCGACGTTGCAGAAGTGGTGGACGCTCAGCCTGGCGCGTTTCGCCGCGGTCGATCGCTACCAGGGGCTGACCACCGAAGAGTCCGAGGCAACGCTGGCGCCGCTCCTGGAGTTCGAACTCGTGATCAACAAGGCGGGCGAGAAGAAGAAATTCGCCGTCGGGGAATTCGCTCAATACCTGAAGTTTCCCGCGAGTCGCGCGGTGCTGGAGGCGCGGCACGCGGAGATCGTGGCGCTGAGTACGCGGGCGAGCGCGCTCTATCGCCCCGTCGTCGCGGACTACGAGGGGATCTTCGCCCTGCTCGGGCAGCGCAAAACGCGCGGCCTGCGCACGCGGCTGGAGCAGGTGGAGGAAGGGCGGCGCTTTGTGCTGCGGCGCACCACGGAGATTGCGGACTACCTCAATTGGTTTGAAGCGACGCAGATGCAGACCCGGAGCAGCGCGTTCGACGACTACCTCAAGACAGCCCGCGAACTTTCGGAACAGGACCAGAAGAACAAAGGCCCGGTCGGCCGCTACCTCGACGAACTCGAGAAGGAACTCTAAGCCCGGCGCGGCTAGGGGGGCAGCAGCCCCTTGCCCAGCTTGTCCATGCAGATGGGGCAGATGCCGTGGGAGAAATCCGTGCCGGTCTCCGCGTGGATGTATTCATCGATCTGCCGCCAGTAGTCCTGATCGTCGCGCACGCTTTTGCAATACATGCAGATCGGGAGCAATTCCTTGAGCCGCTTCACGTCGTCGAGCGCGGTTTCGAGATCCGCCACCCGCTGGGCCAGCGTGCGCTCCAGTTCCACGACGCGCTGGCCTACTTTCAGCCGCGCCCGGAGTTCATTGGGATCGAAAGGCTTCACCACATAGTCGTCGGCGCCAGCGGCCAGCCCCTCGGCGATCTCGTCCTTCTGCCCCTTCGCCGTGAGGAGCAGGAGATAGATGTAGGATCGTCCCGTTTGTTGGCGGACGCGCTGGCAAAGCTCCGCGCCATCGATCTTGGGCATCATCCAGTCGAGGATCGCGATGGAGGGCGCATCGGGTTGATCGAGAATGGCCGCCGCCGCTTCGCCATCCTCTACGCTGATCACCTCGAAACCCCAGTTTTGCAAATTTCGCTCCAGCAAATGGCGGGATACATGATGATCCTCGGCGATGAGGATGCGGTTGTTGGCGAGGCTCATGAAGTTTGGGGATCGTTTCCAATCCACATCGAATGTCGGCGACGAATCGGGCGGGTCAAAAATAGACAGCCGTATTTTCGCTTTGCTCGCGGGCGGAATTGTCGTTTCGTCGCGATTCCAGTCCGATGAAAGTCTCCGACCTGCGCGGTATCCTCCAATACGTCCCTCGATTCCGGGAGCGCATCTTCGTGGTCGCGATCGACGGGGACATCGTGGCTTCACCGAATTTTGCAAACATCCTGCTCGATCTCGCGGTGCTGCGTTCGCTGAGCATCAAGGTGATCCTCGTGCATGGAGCCAGCCGGCAGATCGCGGAGCTCGCGTCGGAACGCGGCGTGGCCATTTCAAATTCCGACGGCACCGGAATCACGGATGACCTGACGCTGAAGGTGAGCCTCGTGGCTGTGACGAACGTGATGAACGAGATCATGCAGGGGCTGACTTCGGTGGATCTGCGCGCGGCGTATTCCAATGCGATCATCGCTCATCCTGCGGGCATTCTCGGCGGTGTGGATTTTCTCTACACCGGCCGCGTCGAGCGCGTGGACACGAAGTCGCTCCACCTCTTTCTCAACGAAGGCATCATCCCGCTCATCCCGCCGATGGGCTACGACGGCGAAGGCAAAACCTATCGCGTGAACTCCGACGCCGTGGCGCTGGAAGTCGCCGAGTCGATGCAGGCGATGAAGATCATCTACCTCTCGTCGCACGATGGCGTGGTCGTGGACGGTGAACTCGTCGGCCAGCTTTCGATCGTGGAGGCGGAGGAGTTTGGGAAAAAGAAGCGCGGGGCCATCGACGCCGGCTTGCTCTCGAAGCTCGATCATGCGGCGCGGGCCTGCCGGCAGGGCGTGGCGCGTGTGCATTTGCTGAACGGGCTGCGCGACGAAGCGCTGCTCAGCGAGGTCTTCAGCCAGGAGGGCATCGGCACGATGGTCTACTCCAACGAGTATCAGCAGATCCGCCGGGTATTTAAGAAAGACGTGCGCGCGGTGATGACGCTGATCCGGCAATCCGTGGACAGCGAGGAACTCGTGAAGCGCACCCGGGCCGACATCCTCGCGCACCTCGAAGATTACTGGGTGCTGGAGATCGATCGGAATCTCGTCGGCTGTGTGGCCATCCATCTTTTTCCCGAGCAGCAGATCGCCGAGCTCGCCTGCCTCTACGTTCACAAGAATCACGAGGGTCAGGGCTACGGGCGCAAGCTCATGGCCTTCGCCGAGCAACTCGCCGCCGAGAAAGGCGCGAAGCAACTGCTCGCGCTCTCGACTCAAGCCTTCAACTACTTCCAGCAGAAGGGCGGATTCAGCGAGGTGCCGTCGGACGAGCTGCCGCCGGAGCGCCGGAAAAAGTATGACGCCAGCGGGCGCAACTCGAAGATCCTGATGAAAGCGCTCGGTGGCTCTACGCCGGGACTTTCGCCCAAAGCCTGACGCCCGCGGGACGGCGAGGTTTGTCCTTGTGTCCCGCCGAGGCGCGGGGCTCTCTTGCGAGCGATGAACGCCTCCTTTCTGCTCGATGCCGTAGTGCTGGTCGCCTACTTCGCCGTGATTGTCGGCATCGGGCTCTCTCAGCGCTCGAAGAGCGACAGCGTCGAGGGATTTGCGTTGGGGGATCGGCAGACGCCATGGTGGGCGGTGCTGGCCAGCATCCTGGCCGCGGAGATCAGCGCCGCGACCTTCCTCGGGGCGCCGGAAAGCGGCTACGTGAAAGGCAACTGGACCTACGCGCAGTTTGCCATCGGCACGATTCTCGCGCGGGTCATCGTCAGCTTTCTCTTCATTCCGCTTTTCTATCGTCACGGCGTCATCTCGCTCTACGAATTCCTCGAGACGCGCTTTGGCCCGCGCACGCGCACCTGGGCCTCGGCGACCTTCCTCGTCACGCGGGTGCTCGCGATGGGAACGCGCCTTTATGTCAGCGCGATCATTCTCGTGCTCGCGTGGCAGTTGATGCGCGGTGTTCCAGTGAGTGCCTGGGAGAAATTCTGGATCTTCGCCGGGGCCGTCATTCTCGTGACTTTGCTCACCGCGCTCTACACGGCGGTCGGCGGGATTCGCGCGGTGATCTGGACGGATTTCATCCAAGTCGGCGTGCTCGTCGCGGCGCTCGGCTTCTCGGTTTTCTTTTTGCTGAGCAAGATTCCCGGCGGCTGGTCCACGGCGACGCAGCATTTCCACGAACCGCTGTTCTGGAACTTCGCGAAACCCGCGGATCCGGGCGCCTGGGCTTGGATCAAGAACGTGCTCACCTCCGAATACACGATCTGGGCGGCGGTGATCGGCAGCACCTTCGTGACCATGTCCACCCACGGCATCGATCAAGACACCGTGCAGCGCATGCTCACGGCCAAGAATCGAAAAGAGAGCGCCAAAGCCACGATCCTCTCCGGCCTCGTCGATCTCCCGGTGGTCTGCTGCTTCGTGCTCGTCGGTATTTTGGTCTCGGCGTTTTATCAGACCGCCGAGGCCAAGCTGCCCGAAGGCATCGCCACGCGCGAGGCGTTCCCGTTTTTCATTTTGACGGAGATGCCAGCCGGCATGCGTGGACTGGTCATCGCCGGGATCATGGCGACGGCCATGGGTTCGCTGAGCACGGCGCTGAATGCTTTGGGGACCAGCTTCGCGCGTGATTTCGTTTTGCCCTGGAAGGAGAAACGTGGCGCGGTGACCGAGGGAGAGCGTGTCTGGGTCTTGCGCTGGAGCACGGTGCTGTTTGCCGGATTCATCATCATCGTCGGCCTCGCGACGGCTTACTACATGGCGCACAATCCCACGGCAGGCATTATCCCGCTGGTGCTCGGGATTCTGGGTTTCACCTTCGGTTCATTGCTCGGGATCTTCCTCGTGGCCGTGCTCACAAAGACACGAGGCAGCGACCTCGGCAATGTGGTGGCGATGATCGCGGGATTTGTCGCGGTGGTCTTCTTCAGCAACGGCGATGTGCAAAAGCTCGTGGGCTTCACGATCGTCGGCGCAGAGGGCCAGACCATCCCGGCGCTGGTGCTCGCGTTTCCGTGGCGGATCACCCTCGGCACTTTGACCACAATCGCGGTTGCGCTCTGCTTTTCGACCCCGGAAACGCGGCAGGCTTCCGCACGGGCGGTCGATGCTACGCACGCGTAGGATGGCAAATGGACCGCGAAATGCCGTGATTTCTAGGCCCCCGGATGGGTCAATGAAAAAGTCGGATTCGTGGAAAATAAATGTGCCCTTGGGCGGGCTAATTTTCTTGTTGGGATATGCCCCGAAAATTACTCTCACGCCGCACGGCGGGAAGAAGACCCACCTACTGTGAATAACTTGTGAACAAACCCTGCTCCGCCCTTCGCCCTTCGCTTCAGATGTCCTGTCATGGGTCTCTGACCGGTGTTGCGGAGCGAACCCTGATTGCATCGGAGTTCCACAAGAATCATGATTGTAAGTCGCTGAAAATAAGTGATTTGCGGACATCTTCCAAGCGGAGTATTTCGCGGTAATCAGCTTGGTTTTTCTCTAGCGCCGCCCGTTTTTTCCGTCGCCCCCGTATTTGTTCCTCAACTTTTCATGCCCTCACCTACTGTGGATAAACTCCTGAATTCAGCGGATTTGAAGACGCACTGGAGCAGCATTTCGGCCCGCCTAAAGAGCGAGGTCAGCGTCGATACCTACGAGCGTTGGTTCCGCAACACCGAGCTTGTGGAACTCGACCACGAACAGATGACTTTGTGCGTCCCGAACAACATCTACCAACTCTGGATCGAGAGTAACTATCTCGGGCTCTTGCAGAGTTCCGCAATGCTCGCGCTCGGCTCGGCGCGCGCGGTGAAGTTTGTCTTTTCCGGAGAGCAAAACCACGAGGCGGCGGAAAAGCCGATGCTCCCGGTCGGGAAAGCGCCCGCACCCGTGACCGAGGAATTGGATGCGCGCCCTGCGACGATCGTGGCCAACGGGATGAATCCCCGGAACAGCTTCGACGCTTTCGTCGTCGGTCCGAACAATCAATTCGCCCAAGCGGCGTGCAAGGCGGTCTCCGACGCTCCGGCCAAAACCTACAATCCGCTCTTCATTTACGGCGGTGTCGGCCTCGGGAAAACCCATCTGATGCATGCGATCGGTCACGCCATCTTCGGAAAAAAGAAGGGCGCCAAAGTGGTCTACATCACCAGCGAGGCGTTCACGAACGAGTTCATCGACGCGATCCAGAACAACACGCTGATCAAGTTCCGCAAGCGCTACCGCCAGGCGGACGTGCTCCTGATCGACGACATCCAGTTCCTCGCCGACAAGGGGCGCACGCAGGAAGAATTCTTCCACACTTTTAATACGCTCTTCGACGGCCATAAGCAGATCGTCCTCTCGAGCGATCGTCCGCCTTCCGAAATCGCCAACTTGGAAACGCGGCTCGTTTCGCGTTTCGAGTGGGGCCTGACCGCGGAGTTGCAGGCGCCTGACACGGAAACCCGCGTGGCGATCCTTCGCAAAAAGGCGCAGGCAATGGATGTGCGGATCGACACTGAGATCATCCAGTTCCTCGCCGAGCGGATTCGGACGAACGTGCGGCGACTCGAAGGCGCGCTCATGCGCGTGGCGTCTTACGTTTCGCTCAGCGATGGTCGCGCGCCTTCGCGCGAAAAGATCGAGCACCTGCTGAAGGACATCCTTCATGAAGAAGCGCGGCGGGCGATCACGATCGATCAAATCCAGCGGCGCGTCGCCGAGCACTTCGATGTGCGCCTCGCGGACATGACCAGCAAACGCCGCCCCGCGAACATCGCCTTCCCGCGGCAGATCGCGATGTATCTGGCGCGCGAACTGACGAAGACTTCGCTGAGCGAGATCGGCGATGCTTTTGGCGGGCGCGATCACGGCACAGTTTTGCACGCCCATCGGCTCGTGAAAGAGCGCATGTCGAAGGATGAAAAGACGCGGCAGGTCGTGTCGTTCCTCGATACCCAGCTCACGCGCTGACGCGCCAGAGTGCGCACAAAGAGAGAAACCTGCGGGGAAAATGGTTGCGTCGCCAAACGCAATCATTCATCTAAACCCCCACTCCTTTCCCTATGAAATTTAGCGTCAGCAAAGAGAAGCTTCTCGCAGGTCTGCAGACCGTCCAAAACGTCGTCAGCACGCGCACGACTCTCCCGATTCTCTCGAACGTTTTGCTCCAGGCCGACGGTGATCAGGTCCGTCTGACCACGACCGATCTCGATGTCGGCGTCAGCGGTGCGATCACCGCGCAAATCGAGAAGCCCGGCGCGACCACGCTGCCCGCCCGCCGTCTGGCCAACATCGTTCGCGAGCTGCCGGCCGCGGAAATCCAGATCGAAGTGGATTCCAAAAACGTCGCCTCGATTCGCTGCGGCCAGAGCTTCTTCAAAATCCTCGGTCTGCCCGAAGAAGAGTTTCCGCCGCTCCCGAAATTTGACGACACGCGCACCTTCACGATCAGCCAGCAGTTGCTGCGCGATGCGTTGAAAAAAACCTCCTACGCC
>ENA-ORBV01011007-ORBV01011007.1-microbial-mat-metagenome-genome-assembly--contig:-NODE-11007-length-14319-cov-4.830852_pt1 | contig 14319 bp, 15 predicted proteins | sample MGYA00237777_ERZ505514 | MGnify/ENA primary metagenome ERZ505514 (study PRJEB26160, sample SAMN06269048) | microbial mat metagenome | isolation source: Oligotrophic lake microbial mat | place...
CTGGGAGGAGGGATAAGGTGGGAGGCGGGTTGCGGGGCGGGAGTGGCCCGGTGGTTGAAGAAAGCAGTTGTCCCGACCGGGGCCTTGTCGTTCATTGGCGACAACATTGCATCCCATGTCTGAGGCTTCCTCGTCACCTTCCAGTCCCATCGTCGTCCTCGGAAAATCGGTGCTCGTGCAGGCGCCGATCGCCGAGGTGTTCATGCGTTGGAACCGGGTCGAGGATTTCCCGTCCTTTATGGAAGGCGTGCGCGAGATCCGCTGGCTGGACGACAAAAAATTCAGCCTCAAGTCGGAGAACGATGGGCTGCATTACCTCTCGCTCTGCGAACTGACGCTAAAAATTCCGGAGCGGCGCATGGCGTGGCGCACGCTGGAAGGGCCGGACTGCTCCGGCGTGGCGTGTTTTCAAAATGCCGGCGGCGGGCTCACCGAAGTGACGCTGAAGATGCGCTATAACCCGGAAACGGGCTGGCACAATCAGGTGCAGGTGGAGGATCGGCTGCAGCGGAATCTGGTGCGCTTCAAGGAGATGGTGGAGAGCGGGCGCTCGGTGGAAGCACCGCGCTAGCTAATCACCAAACGCTGTCATCCTGAGCGAAGTTCCGTCGTGGGCGCAGGCGGGACGAAACGAAGTCGAAGGATCTCCGACATCCGCCTTTCCTCACTCGCATGGCGGTCAGACTGCGGTCCCGCGTTTGATGCCGCGGCAGGATATGGGAGATCCTTCGACTTTGCTCAGCATGACAATTTTCCGTGAAGTGGCAGGCGGAGCGCCTGCCCTACAAGGCCCGCCTCGCTCCGGCTCACCGCGTGTCGTGAAGTTTGCGTCGCGGGCGCGTGTGGGGCACAGTCGCCGCCCGCATGAGCGCCATCGAGTCGAAAGGTCTGACCAAAGTTTACCGCACCTACAAAAAGGCGCCGGGATTGTGGGGCGCGATCAAGGGGCTCGGGCATCGCGAATACGAGGAAGTGCGCGCCGCCGATGGCGTGTCGTTTTCCATCGAGGAAGGCGAGTTCGTCGGCTTCCTCGGACCGAATGGCGCGGGCAAGACGACGGTGCTCAAGATGCTCTCCGGGCTGCTCAATCCGACGAGCGGCGAGGCACGCGTGCTCGGCTATGTGCCGTGGGAACGGAAGGACGCGTTCAAGCGGCAGTTCTCGCTGCTGCTCGGGCAAAAGAACGCGCTCTGGTGGGACCTGCCGGCGCGCGAATCGCTGGAGCTGAATCGCGCAATCTACGGGATCGAGCGCGCGGCCTTCACGCGGATCGTGGACGAGCTGACGGCGCTGCTGGATTGCCGGGACAAGCTGGACGTGATGGTGCGCGAGCTTTCGCTCGGCGAGCGGATGAAGATGGAGCTGATCGCCGCGCTGCTCCATTCGCCGCGGGTGCTTTTCCTCGATGAACCGACGATCGGACTGGACGTGACTTCACAAAAGAAGGTCCGCGAGTTTCTCCAGCACTACAACGGCGAGCGGAAGATCGTGACGATGCTCACCAGCCACTACATGCAGGACATCGAGGCGCTGTGCGAGCGGGTCATCATCATCGATCACGGCAAACAATTCTTCGACGGGCCGCTGAGCGCGATCATCGACCGCTTCGCCACGCACAAGATCGTCGGGCTGTCGTTCGCGCAGGGCGTCGAGTGCGACTTCGCGCGGCTCGGCGAGGTGCTGGAGCAGACGCCCGGGAGTGTGCGACTGAAAGTGCCACGGGCGAAAGTGGCGGACGTGTGCCGCGAGGTGCTCACCGCCTGCCGCGTGACGGATCTGAACGTGGAGGAACCGCCGGTCGAGGAAGTGATCCGGCAACTTTTCCACGAGCAGGCGGAAGTCGGCGCAAATACTTAGAACGCTGGCGGAACTCCGGGCGTGCGGTTGGATTTTCGGCCACGGATGAACACGGATGAAACACGGATGTTCCAGCCACCATCCGTGAATATCCGTGTTGATCCGTGGCTGAAACCGGACTTTGCCTGGCACTGGGAACTGCGCACTTGCTCAACCCCCGCGCATCCCCTTTCCTCTCCCTCCCTATGCTCCGCATCAAAGCTTTCCAAGGCCTCCGCCCCACCGTCCCGCTCGTCGCTGAAGTCGCGTGCGTGCCTTACGATGTCGTGGATCGCGAGGAATCCGCCGCGCTCGCCGCCGGGCACCCGCAGAGCCTGCTCCATGTGGACCGTGCGGAGATCGATCTGCCGGCTTCGACCGATCCCTACTCGGACGCCGTCTATGCGCGGGCGCAGGAAAACTTCCTCGCTCTGCAGGAAGAAGGCGCGCTGGTTCGCGAGAACGAACCGTGCGTTTACGTCTACCAGCAGCGCATGGGCAGCCATGTGCAGGCGGGTATCGCCGCAGTGTGCCACATCGAGGATTACGAGCAGGATCTCATCAAGAAGCACGAGAAGACGCGCCCGGACAAAGAGAACGATCGCACGCGGCTCATCGGCACGATCAGCGCGAACACCGGCCCGGTTTTCCTGACCTATCGCGACTCCGCGGCGCTCGATACGCTCGTCGATGACACCCGCCGCAGCGCGCCGCTCTACGACTTCCTCGCGCCCGATGGCATCCAGCACACCGTCTGGCGCATCGCCGGTGGCGCGGAGGTGGTGAAAGCCTTTGCACAAGTGCCGGTGTCGTATGTCGCCGACGGTCATCACCGCACCGCCAGCGCGGCACGCGTCGGCCGCGAGCGGCGCGAGGCGAATCCGGCGCACACCGGCACCGAGGATTACAACTGGTTCCTCGCCGTCCTCTTTCCCGCGAGCCAGCTCCAGATCCTGCCTTACAATCGCGCGGTGAAAGACCTCAACGGCCACAGCAAGGAGGCGTTCCTCGACGCGGTCAGAAAAGGTTTCACAGTGACGACCAACGGCTCCCCCACCCCGCAGAAGCCCGGCGAAATCCGCATGTATCTCGATGGCGTGTGGTCCGATCTCGCGTGGCAACCGCCGACCGACGCCGATCCGATCTCGCAGCTCGACGTGACCGGCCTGCAGGATCGCCTGCTCGCGCCGATCCTCGGCATCGACGACCCACGCACCAGCAAACGCATCGACTTCATCGGTGGCATCCGCGGCACCGATGAACTCGTGAAGTTGGTCGATTCCGGCAAAGCCGCGGTCGCCTTCTCGATGTATCCGACGACCGTCGAGCAGCTCATGGCCATCGCCGACGCGAATCAGATCATGCCGCCGAAGAGCACGTGGTTTGAGCCGAAGCTGCGCTCCGGCCTGTTCATCCACACGTTCTAGCCGCGGCTACAACTTTGGCAGTTCGCAGCGGTCGAGGCGGACGACTTCATCGAGCCCGCCGCACACCCCGCGGACCTCGACCATCTGCCCTTTTTGCAGGCGCACCGTGCTATCGCCGTCTTTCGTCGTGATGACGAGGCTGACCACGCCGAAAGCATTCTTCTCGTCGCGAAAGCGGTACTCGCTGGCCGAGAACGAGCACTGCACCCAGCCGCTGCCGCTGCCGCCGGTGAGAAAGATTTGGTTGAACTTCGTATCCGCCGGGTCCTGCCGGTGGCCGCCGAAGACTCCGCGCACGTTGATCTTCTGCCCCTTGTAAGTCTTGTCGGCGCGCGCCCGGTCGCCGGCGTATGCGAGGAGCAGCGTCTCGGCCGGCACGATGGAACTGGTATCGGCGCGCACGAGCGGGACGTGATCATTTTGCAAACGCTCAATCGCCAGGCGCACCGCCACCGCTTCGTCGAGTTTGCCCGCGACGGTCAGCGATTTCTTGAACTCAACGAGCCGAGGCAAGGTGTCCTGCACGAGGGCGCCGATCAGTTCGCGCATCTTCGTCACGGATTGCGTCTGCAAAGCTCGGAGCGCTTTCGGCTCGGTCACGTAATCCTTTTCGCTCAACGAATGGTCGTTCTTCACGCGCTGGCGCTCGGAACGGACGGCTAGTGAGCCTTCGAGGTCGGCGGCCTTTTGCATGGTGAGTTGCAACTCGCTGAGCGAGTCCTCGTATTTGCTGAGCACATCGCGCCGCACGCTGGCGATGCGGTCTTCGCATTTCTGCGCCTCGGACTCCGCGGGGCTCACTGTGGCTTGGGCGAAAATCGTGCCGGGTGCAGCAGCGAGAAGTAGCGCGCTGAGCAGCGAGAGAAAGCGGAGGGGAAACATGAAGGGCGAGTTTGTGGCGGATTATTTCTGGCCGGTCACGACTTTGCGGAAGCCATCGACGTAACCTTCGGCAAAACCACGCTCCCAGCGTTCGTTGCGGTCGGGCCGCTCGGAAGCCTGCTCGCGGGCCAGGCGCTCGACCTCGGCCGATTCGGGCAACTTGGCCTGCGGCGCCCCTTGCTCGCGACCGAGATCGTAACCGACGCGATAACCTTCCTCGTAAGGTTTAGTCTCCACGGGCGCGACAAAGACGATCGGTTTCTTCGTCTCCTCGGACGGAGCCGCCTGCGGCAATTCGACCTTCGGCTGCCTTTTGCAGCCCGCTGCGGTCAGCACGCCGACGAGCAGAAGAGTGGCGAGGGTTTGTTTCATGGCGTGAACTCCGTGGCCGGGCCGCCGTTCCATTCGCGAGCCTCGGCGTCAAACTTCATCGGCACGCGCCAAGCCACGACGCGGTGTTCGCCTTCCGCCAGCGAGATCTCGCCCCGCAGCGTGACGGTCGCCGCATCCGGCGGGCGAAGTTCCACCTGACCTCCGGCGAGATCGCGAAACTGCACCAGCGTTCCCGGAGCCAGCGCATTCGTGCGCACGATGCCCCGCGCCCGCCAGTAGGCCGCGCGTTCCGTAAATTCGTGCTGATCCGTTTCCCGCCAGCCGACGACGGCGATGGAGCCAAAAAAATAACCAACCGCGCCGACGGCGAGCAACACGCCGAGCACGATCAGGCGCTTGCCCCACGGGCTTCCCTTGCGGCGCAGCGTGATGAGGCTGGTCACGGGCTGCCACTGGTCGAGCCCTTCGCGCCAGTAGAGCGTCTCCTCGGCGATGAGGCCGGAATTCAAAAGATGATCGATCTGCGGGATGCTATACGGGCCGCGTTGTTCGCCATGGAGGTGCAGGTAGAAAATCTCCGGTGAGATCATTAAGTGGGGAGTGACTGGAACTCCGCACAATCTCAAGAACCGGCGCGCCCTTGGCAAGGGAGCACTCAGGTGAATCGGGCGCTTACGGCATCGGACTGCCGTCCAGCAAAGTCGCATGCAAGAGACTCACGACGCCGTGCAGGTCCTGCGCGAGTTGCATCCGCGAACAATCCGGGGGCGCCGGAGCCGAGGCGCCAAAAGCAATCTGCGCGGTGATCCGGCGTTTGGTGAAGAGATTGAGCAGATGCGGGAGCAACGTCATCTCGCCCCAATAGCAGACTTCCTCCGCGGGCGAACCGTCGGCCAGATCGTACGAGACCGCGGCGGGCGTGAGCGGTTCACAGGAGCGCGCCGCAGGAGCGAGCAGCGAAGAACGAAAGGGCAGCACCTGCCGACCATCCGAGCTGGTGCCTTCCGCAAATAACACGACGGGAATTCCAGCCCGCAACACCTCCTCGATTTCCGCACCGGCACCCGCCACGGCCGCGCGGCGCCCGCGATCGACAAAGACCGTGCCCGCCATCCGCGCGAACCAGCCGAAGACCGGCCAGTCGCGCACCTCCTTCTTGGCGACGAAAACGCACGGCGCCAGCGCGCTGTAGGCCACGATGTCGAGGTAGCTGAGGTGATTGCTCACGATCATGCCGGCGCCGATCACCCGCCCACTGGATCCCACGCGCAGCCCGACGACTTGCGTGAGCACTCGGCACAGCCGATGCAACCACCACGCGCGGCGCCGATGCAGCGCGCCCGCTCGGAAGCCGCAGGTCAGGAAGGGGTAGGCAAGGGCCGCCACCGCGAGCGCCGCGCCAAAGGCCAGACTGCGCATGACTGAGCGCGCGAAGCTCGCGGGAGAGCGTCTTCCCTCCTCGGCGGTTTTGTCCGACGGCGCGACGATCGAATTTTCCAGCATGCTAGATCCCAAAATGGGTGCGCGCCGTTTCCGTGAGCGACTGCAGATCGAGCAAAGTCAGAAAATCGATCGTGCCGAATTCGCGATCGATCGCAGGCGGACCGCAGATCCGCGCCCCGATCGAGAGATAAGTGCGGAGCAACTTCGGCGCGGGCGCGCAGTCTTCGGCCACACGATCCATCGCGCAGACGAAGGCTTCGGTCGGCTGCGTGAGCAAATGCGGCACGGCCAGAAACCCCTCGCGCTGGAAGAAGCCGAACGTTGCCGCGCCGACGGCGGACTCCTGCGAAGTCAGCGAACTGCAGCCGATCAGGTAACGGGCGCGGCGTTCGCGGGCGTACTGCGCGATGCCACGCCAGAGCAGGCCAAGCACGCCGAAATAGCGATGGTCGCCGTGAACGCAGGCGCGGCCGAGTTCGACGAGTTCGCAGCGCAGCGGCTCATACGGCGCGAACTCAAACTCCTGCTCGCTGTAGTAGCCGAGATGCGCCGCCGCGAGTTGACCGGTCTGCAGCCGGTAAGTGCCAACGATCTCGCCGGTATCCTCCCGCTCGACCAGCAGGTGATCGCAGAAGGCGTCGAAGGCATCTTCGTCCCGCCCCAGCGCATGCGAGGCCGCGAGGCCTTCACCGAGTTCCAGATTGAAAACAGCGAACCGCAGACGCTGCGCAGCCTGCAAATCCTGCGGGTTAGTCGCGAGGCGCAAGCGATAGGAAGTTGGACGAACGGCGGCGCGGCGGGAAGGGGTGAGTGTCGTGGACATGCAGGGGCGGCCGCGGGTGCGACCGGCTCCTTACATGCACCGCCCTCCGTGGCATTTAGATGACGCCCGGGAAAAATCCTCGTGGCAAAATGCGCGCGGTTCCTGGGGCGCAACTTTCAGCTCGAACCGATGAAGAGAGGGTGCAAAGTACCGGCGGTCGGGGTCGAACCGACACTCCCTTGCGGGAACAAGATTTTGAGTCTAGCGCGTCTGCCAATTTCGCCACGCCGGCTTTGCGAGGGCGGAAAACTAAGAATGGGTCGGGGCGATTGCAAGCCCCGAGGATGGGGTTCGCCCTACTTGCCGGAAAAGAAATTCTCCAACTGCTTGCCGCGTTTCTGGAAGTGGCGGCCCACGCGGTTGACGAAGCCAGGCAAACCTCCCGGACCGGAGCGGTCGCTGTCGTAGTTGCGATCATCATCGCCATCGTTGCGCGGGCGGGACGGCGGCGGGTCGCGGCGGTCGTCGAGATAGGCGCGGTCGTCGGACGCCGGACCGCGTGGCGTGCGCTCCATGTCACGGCGCAGGACGGTGCCGCTATCGGCAGCGATGGCCACATAACCGGTGCGGCCATTGCGACCGTCGAAGAGCTCCAGTTCCCAGACGGGCGCGCCGCCGCCGGTACCAGCCTTGAGCAGGAAATCCACGCGATCAAAAGCAATGCCGGCTTTCTGCGCCTCCTGATCGGCGATGGTGAAGGCGCCCTCGGAGTCGAGGTTGAGCTGGTTGAAATTCAGCGGGCTCGTCGAGGCACGCGAAGTCGGCGTCCGCTCGCCGATGATCTTCCCGCGCTGCACTTCGAACTCCCGCACCCCGCCACGCGAACGCGGCTCGTCGACGACCACTTTCCAGACGGCGGGCTGCGGGCTGCCGCCCCGGCCACGCAGCTCGAGCACGCGGTTGAGCGTTTCTGGGCCATCGCGCTTGCCGACCACACGCAGCGCGGAATACGCCGTATCGGCCGCAGAGGCGACGGATACCGCAGCAGCAAAAAGAAGGCCGAGAGCGAAATGCACTTTCATCATTCCTCACGATGGGGCGGGGTCGGAGAATTTTCCAGCGCGAATCCGCGGCGACACCGCCAGGAATTCCGCTTCCTTCCGGACGGTTCCTCCTTCATTAAGTCACGCGAGATGTCGCTTTCCCCTGCATTGCTCGAGCGCCAGTTGAAATTTTACAAGGGCCTGGTCGAGGTCAGCTCGCTGATCAATGGCATCACGGAGTCGAAGGAACTGCTCCCCGCCATTCTCGATGTCGCGCGGCGCGTCATGGAGGTCGAGGCGGCGTCGCTCTTCCTCGTGAATGCCGATGGCGAACTGGAGCTGGCGTGCGCCAGCGGTGGCTCGGCTCCGCAGACTGGCGCGCCGACGACGAAGATCATCGTGCCGCGTGGTAAAGGCATCGCCGGCTGGGTGCTGGAAAACAGCGAGGCTTTGCTCGTGGCGGACGCGTATGCCGATCCACGCTTTTTCGCGGCTGCGGACAAGAAGACCGGCTTCCGCACCCGCTCGATCCTTTGCGCGCCGATGCGCCGCGGCGAAACCGATATCGGCGTTCTCCAGGTGCTCAACCCGACGGATCGCGAGACCTTCGACGAGACCGACCTCGAGGTCTTCCGCGCCTACGGCAATCTCGCGGCCACGGCGATCGACAAGCTGCGCACGATCGACCGCCAGCGCGAGCAGCAGCGCGTGACGCAGGAGTACGCGTTCGCGAAGGAGATCCAGGCGAGCTTTCTCCCGCAGACGCTCCCGCAGCTCAATCACGTGCAATTCGCCGCGGCCTATCGACCGGCGCTGAATGTCGGCGGCGATTTCTACGACGTGCTCGAGCTCGGGCCGGACGAGATCTATTTCGTGGTCGGCGATGTCTCGGGCAAAGGCATGCCCGCGGCGCTGCTCATGGCGCAGGCTCTGAGCGTCCTGCGGCTCATCGTGAAGCCGGGCCTCTCGCCGGTGTCGGCGCTGGCGCGTTGGAATGCCATGCTCAACGGGCACACCATCCGCGGCATGTTCATCACCGCGATGCTCGGGCGGATCGATGTGGCGACGCGGCAGGTCGAGCTCTGCAGCGCCGGGCACTGCCACCCTTTCCTCGTGAGCCCGAGCGGCCAGGCCCAGGAAGTGAAGATCGCCGGCGCGCCGCCGATCGGGCTTTTGCCGGAGCTGCCCGCCCGCTCCCACACGATCAAGCTGGAGCCGCACGAGTGGCTCGTCCTTTACACCGATGGGCTCGTCGAATCGTTTGATCGCAACGACGTCCCGCTCGACAAGGAAGGCGTGGAGGCACTGCTGGCGAATCGCTTTGCCAGAGCCACCGATGTAGTTGACGCGCTGAGCGCGGGCGAACTAAACCACCGCAAGGGAGCCGACCCCCACGACGACCTGACCCTTCTCGTATTTGGTTTTCAATGAAGCGCGAAATCGAATTTGCCAGCCATCCTGCGAACCTCTGCCTCGTCCGCGATTTCGTGCGCCAGTTTCTCAAGGCGGTCGAATTCACCGACACGGAAAAGGACCTGATCATCCTCGGCCTCGATGAAGCCTGCACGAACGTCATCCGCTACGCCTACCATCACGAGTCGAACCAACTCATCTGCCTCGTCTGCGAATACATCGAGGCCGGCGTGCGGTTCCGGTTGCGCGACTACGGCGCGCAGGCCGATCCATCGAAGCTCCAAGGCCGACCGCTCGATCTGGTGCAGCCCGGCGGGCTCGGCATTCATTTGATCAAGCGCGCCTTCAATCAAGTGGACTACAACCTGAAGAAAGAAGGCACTGAACTCGTGCTCGAAAAACACTTCACGCCCGACCACAGGTCCGGCGCAAAATAGGCACGCCGCGGGGCGCCGTTATTTCAGCGCGTAGCAGTGGATGAGGTCCTGGTCGCGCAGGTAGAGGCGGCCATTGGCGATCACCGGGTGCGTCCAGATGCGGCCATCCGGGCTGCGGATCGTGGTCTGCGGGTCGAGCTTGAAGCGGCTCTTTTCGTTATAGCCCTTCGGCGAGGCTTCGATCAGCACGACCGTCCCGCTGCCTTCTTCGAGCAGGTAGAAGTGACCATCGGCATAAGCGATCGCGCCTTTGTTCAGCTTGCCCTTTTCCGACCACACGAGCGCGCCGGTTTTGAAATCCTGACACGTCCAGCCCACGCCGTCGCTGTAGCCGTAGAGATGATCGCCGAGCAGGATCACGCCGCCGTGGTGATTCTTCATCACGCGATTCGTGCCCGCAGTTTCGTCGAAAACCATCTTCACCTGGTTGCCGGGTTCGATGGTGAAACTCATGCTGCCCACGCCGTAGCCCGCGGTGACATAGACCTGATTGCCTTTCACGATGGGCGTCGGAATGACCGCGGTCTTGCCGGGATACGCCTGCTTCCACAGCACTGCGCCGTCCTTCGGCGAAACACCGAAGACGGTGGTCATCGTGCGCTGCACGTACTGTGGCTGGCCGTTGATCACGGCGGGAACGATCGAGGAATAATGCGCGCCTTCGGTGAGATCCTTGGTCTGCCAAAGCACTTTGCCGCTCATCTTGTCGAGCGCGGCCATCGTGCCTTGCGGGCCGCCGGGCGTGACGAGCACCTGCGCGCCATCGACGAGCACACTCTCGGTGTAACCCCAGCCCGGTGTCTTACCGCCGAGCGAAGCCATCGTCGTGCGCCAGAGTTCCTTGCCGTCCTTGAGTTGGAGCGCGACGAGCGAGCCGTCACCGCCGAGTGCGTAGATGCGATCGCCATCCACTGTTGGCGTGCCGCGCGGGCCGTCGCCCCATTTGTTGCCGAGGACGGTGCCGAGTTTGGCCACCCAGGCTTCGGTGCCTTTGCTGGCGTCGAGCGCGATCAGGACTTCGGAGCCATCGCGCGTGCCGAGTGTGTAAGCGCGGTCACCGACCACGGCGAACGCCGCATAGCCGAGGCCCGCATTGGTGAAGCTCCAGAGTTTCTTCGGTCCATCTGCCGGCCATTCCTTGAGCAGACCCGTTTCTTTCGAAAGATCATCGCGAGCCGGCCCGCGCCACTGCGGCCAGTCGAATCCCGTCGCCGGTGCGCTCACCGCGGCAACGGCGGCCGTCGCCACGGCCACGGAAGCTTGAGCAGGCGGGCGCTGGCTCGCGGGAGTGCGCTGGCGGCGCGCTTCAAAAAGATACGCGCTTTCCTCGGCGGACAGTTTGTCGCCGCGTTGTTCGCGTTGATAGAGTTCGGCGGCACGCTTCCAGTCGATCACGGGATCGGCGGCGTGCAGCGACGCGCTCAGCAAAAGTAGCGAGAGGAGGGAGGTGATCTTTTTCATGGGAGGAGTCATTGGGTGGCGCGCGCCGTTATGGGCGCTGGACAAACCACGGTTGGGCATAGGGATTCTTAGTGAAAAAGTCGAGGAGCAGACGCGCGACTTTTTGCTGACCGCTCGGCGACGGGTGCGTGCCGTCGGTCCCGCAGTCCTCGGGCAGCCACTTGAAATCGTCGAGCGCGCGGCCCTTGGCGCCGTTGGTCCAGAGATACGGCCCCCACAGGATCGCAGGGCCATCGGCGGGCTGATCGCGGATCACCGCGCGCATCGCGAACGCACCTTCGTAGGCATACGGTTCGGGATTCAGCCGGGTCGTGGCGTAACCCGCATAGATGCGGCTGGAGAGGAAGACGAGGCGCAGGTTTGGGAACTTCTCGCGCGCTCGGGCGATGACCTTGCGGATGTCGTCGCGCAAGCGGTCGGTCTCCGCAGGCCAGCCCGCGCTCGGGCCGGCGTTGGCTTGCTTGATCCAGAGCGCCTGAACCTGCGCGGGCACCAACCCGGCCGCGCTGATGCGCCGCGCCGCCTCTTCCCACGGTCGATCGATCGTCGCCCAGACTTGCGCGGTCTGCCCGCCTTGCGCGCCGTCCACGATCACCGCGCTCGCCGCCTTGCGCGGGTCGGCGTCGGCGAGACGCTTGAACGTGGAAAATTCCTGCGTCGTATTCGACATACCGATGGAAAGCAGCGCGACCTTACCGCTGGCCGCTGGATTCCCCTCCCCATCCAGCGGCCGAATCTGCGCGAGCGATTTCTGCGAACGCGCGGCCAGCTCGGGCGGCGGTGCGTTTTTGCCCTTACCATACAAACCACCATCCTGACCTTGGTAAGTTCCGGTGAGGTCCGTCAGCGGAACGAGATTCTCCGGCGCTGGTGGCGGCGGTTGTTGCCGCTGGGGTTGATCGCCGCCTTTGGCCCGCTGGCGTTTGGCTTCGTCGTAATATTTCTGCTCTTCATCCGAGAGCTTTTCACCACGCGAAGCTCGCTCGTGCAGGGCGCGGGCTTTTTGCCAATCGATCGTGATTTCCTGCGCATGGACGGCGCAGGCCAGCAGGGCAACGAGGAGGAGGGAACGGTGCATGAAAACACAACTCCTCCGCGCGGGTGAAAGTTGCGCCGGCCGTGCTACGGCCGCAGCACGCGGACACGGTGCGTCTCGCTGTCGCCGATATAGACCGCGCCATCCTTGTCCACGAAGATGCCGTGCAGTCGCGCCATCTTGCAGCCGAGCGGGTCGCCGTCCGGGCCGTCGCCTTTTTCACCGGTGCCCGCCATGAGCAGCAGCTTGCCGGTCTTCGCCTCGACCATGCGGACGCTGTGGCTCTCGGTGTCGGCCAGCCAAGCGTTGCCCGCCGCATCGATCGCCACGCCCTTGGGTCCGGAGAGCGTCGCCTCCTTTGCCGGTCCACCGTTCCCAGTGAAGCCTTTCTTGCCCGTGCCGGCGACGTGATGAATCACACCCGCCTTGAGGTCGAAGCGGAACAACTGGTTGCCCTCGCGCGTGACCAGCCAGAGATCGCCTTTCGCGTCGAAGTCGATCGAACGCGGCCCCTTCAGCGGAGTTCCCGCGATCGGCGCTACGTCAGGCGTATTCCCCGCCACTCCCGTGCCGGCGAACGTGCTGATCTTGCCCGTCTTCATATCCACGCGCCGGATCACGTTGTTGCCGATGTCGCAGATGTAGAGGTGCTCGTAGCCTGGATCGAACTGGATGCTGTGCGGCTGCTTCAGCTCCGCCTGCGCCGCGGGGCCGCCATCGCCGCTGTAGCCGGGCTTGCCAGTACCGGCAAAGGTCGTGATCACCTGTGTCTTCGCATCCACCCGGCGGATCGCGTGGTTCGCCATGTCCGCGATGTAGTAGTTCCCCGCTTTATCAAAGCGGATCTCGTGCGGGAGATTAAAGGTCGCCTCCAACGCCGGGCCGCCATCGCCGGTGTAGCCCTTCTTGCCCGTGCCCGCGACGTTCTGCAGCTTGCCGTCGACGTTCACCTTGCTGATCCGCTGGCCGGTGTACTGGGTGAACCAGAGCGCGCCATCCGGGCCGCGCACGACGCCGAAGGGATTATCGATCTGGGCCGCGGTCGCCGGGCCGCCTTCACCCGAGGCGCCTGGCGTGCCCTTGCCCGCGACGGTGGAGATGGTGCCCGCTTCCGAGATGGCGAGCAGACTGGCACAGACCGTGATGGCGAAAACGAAGCAACGTGAGGAAAACATGATGGCGCGTGTCTATCCGCAAGGCGCGACTCAAGTCCAGCCGTGTCACCAAATCGTCACGTAACGCGGCTCGCCGGGAGTTGTCAGATGCGGCTTAGCCCTGTTCAATCCTCAACACCCTATTATGAAACTTCATCACCTCTTCCTCGTCCCCGCGGTGCTCGCCCTCGCGGCGTCCTCCGCTTTCGCCGGCAACCTCGTCATCAAAGGCTCCGACACGCTCGGCGCAAAGCTCGTCCCTCAACTCGCTGAAGCCTACAAGGCGAAGAACCCGGACACCTCGTTTGAAATCGCCGCCGAAGGTTCCACCACGGGCATCACCGCGATCATCGACGGCACCGCCGCGATCGGCATGTCGAGCCGCCACGCCAAGCCGACGGAAGTTTCCGCCGGCAAAGCCAAGGGCGTCGATCTCAAGGAAACCATTGTCGCCTACGACGGCCTCGCGGTCATCGTGAATGAAAAGAGCCCGCTCAAGAACCTGACCAAAAAGCAGGTCGAGCAGATTTTCACCGGCGACGTCACCGACTGGAGCGCGGTCGGCGGCGCGGCGGGCAAAATTTCCATCTACACCCGCAATACCTCGTCCGGCACCTACTCGGACTGGAAGGAACTCGCGATGAAGAAGCGCGATTACGTCGGCAGTTCGCAGAAGATGGCCGGCAACGAACAGATCGCCGCGGAAGTCGCCAAGAACCCGAACGGCATCGGCTACGTCGGCCTCGCCTACACCAAGGCCGCCGGCATCAGGGTCGTGGACGTCGATGGCGCCAAGCTTTCCGATGAGACCGTGCGCGCCAAAACCTGGCCGTATGCGCGTCCGACGTTCTACATCACCAACGGCGAACCGAAGGATGAGGCGAAGAAGTTCGTCGACTTCACGCTCGGCGACGAAGGCCAGAAGATCGCCAAGCAGGTCGGCTTCGTGACGGTGAAGTAAGCTCCGTCCAGCCGCAGCGCGAGGTTCGCCTTGTCGCTCGCACGACCTTTGTGAAAGCTCGCCGGGCTCGTCGCCCGGCGAGCTTTCCTTTTTCCTCCCATGAAACTCCGCACCCTCCTCACCACCCTTC
>ENA-ORBV01011008-ORBV01011008.1-microbial-mat-metagenome-genome-assembly--contig:-NODE-11008-length-14318-cov-32.126255_pt1 | contig 14318 bp, 9 predicted proteins | sample MGYA00237777_ERZ505514 | MGnify/ENA primary metagenome ERZ505514 (study PRJEB26160, sample SAMN06269048) | microbial mat metagenome | isolation source: Oligotrophic lake microbial mat | place...
GCATGGCCGAGGATCGTCGCGCGCGCCAGGAGCTCAGCGACGCCATCGACGTCGGCTGGGCACAGAGCGAAGCGGGCCTGATGCTCGATCCCGACGAGGTCTTCGCCGAGATCCGGCTCGCATCGAAGCGCACCGCAAGAACGGGATCTGAATCCCTATCGGTTGTCGCGGGCCGCCAAGCAGGACTTGGCGGACCTCAGCGATTTCGTCGAGCGCGAAGGAGGAACACGCGCAGCGGACCGCGTCGTCTTTGCGATCGAGGCGGCGCTCGAGCGCATCTCGGGCTCACCCCGGATCGGCCATCGGCGCGACGACGTCACGCCGAGTCGATTCGCGTCTGGCGCGTCTTCGACTACTTGGTGATCTACCGGCCGGAGACTCGACCGCTGCGGCGGTGCGCGCAGGCTGATCGCGATGATCACCGAGGGGCTCGTCGTGCGCAGGATCCTAGGGCCACCTCGAGCTGCCCAGCACAGCCCCCGCGATCGCCCCCGCAAGAGCGCCGCCCGAGCCCGAGTTCGCCTGGTAGTCCGGCATGGGAGCGAGCTGCGCACCTCCAAGGGGACGCGGTGTGGCGGCGCCGTGCCCCGGGCCGCAAACCCCGCGCCTCCGGCCGGGTCGAGGCGGCTCCCGAGGCTGCGCAGAACAGCTTGACGTGCGCCCGAGGGACCGGATCCACTCGTCCGTGGGCTCGTGGCCTACGGGCAAGCGGCCCGAACCGCTACCCTCCGTCGGGGGTCATCCGCCTGGAGTTCCTATCCCCCGATTTCTCGAAGCCCGCCGCGCAAGCGGCCAACGCGGCGGCGGCCCTTGCGGCGCGTTCGTCAAACTCATTCACATCATCCCGCCTTGGGAACTGCCCGGACCGCTGGTGCCGCATTACCAGCCGAAGCGTTTGACCGAAAAGCAGCCCCAACAACTGGCAGTCGACTCGCTCAAGCAATTGCGCACGCTCATTCCGGCCGAAGCCGAGGCGCGGGGCATCGTCACCGAACTCGAAGTCATCCAGCATCGCGACGCGGCCAAGGCGATTGGTCAGGAGGCCGAGCGGTTCGGCGCGGACGTGATTTGCCTCGGCTCGCACGGACGAGGCGGCCTTTCCAAAGCGGTGCTCGGTTCGGTCGCGCAGACCGTGATGACGCACAGCCCGCGCCCGCTGCTCGTCGTGCGGCCGCCCAAGCCATGAAGGCCGCCGCGCCGTCCCACTTCCATCAACTCCACAGCGAAGAGGTCCTGCGCCTGCTCGACGTGGATTTGAAGAGCGGCCTGGCTGGCGAGGAAGTCAAACACCGCCAGGCGAAGTTCGGCCTGAACCGAATCACGGCCCGGCGCGGCACGCCCGCATGGGTGAAGTTTCTCCAGCAGTTCAATCAGCCGCTCGTTTACATCCTGCTCGCGGCCGTCGGCGTGACGGCGTTCCTCGGCGAATGGGTGGATTCCTCAGTCATCTTCTGCGTCGTGTTCATCAACGCCATCGTTGGCTTCCTTCAGGAGGCGAAAGCGGAGAAAGCCATCGAATCGCTGTCGCGCCTGGTCGCGACCGAAACCACCGTGCGCCGTGACGGAAGCAAACAGCGCGTCCACTCTGAGCAACTCGTCCCCGGCGACGTGGTGCTGCTCCAGGCCGGCGACCGCGTGCCCGCCGACCTGCGCCTCTTCCACGTCAAGAGCCTGCAAATTGACGAGTCGGCTCTCACTGGCGAATCCGTCCCCGTCCCCAAGCATTCCGACCCGCTCGCGCTCGACACCGTGCTCGCAGACCGGAAGAACCTCGCCTTCACCGGCACGCTCATCACGGCGGGCCAGGGCGAAGGCGTGGTGTGGGGCACGGGCGACCAGACCGAGACCGGCCACATCGCGACGCTCATCTCGGAGGCCGTGGACCTCTCGACGCCGTTGACGAAGAAAATAGCGCACCTGAGCAAGCTGCTGCTGTGGGTGATTCTGGCGCTGGCCGTCGCGACGTTCGCCATCGGCGTCGCGCGCGGCCAAAAGGCCGTCGAGATGTTCATGGCAGCCGTCGCGCTGGCGGTCGGCGCGATTCCCGAAGGTTTGCCTGCCGCCGTTACCATCGTGCTCGCCATCGGCGTGTCGCGCATGGCGAAACGCAAAGCCATCATCCGCAAACTGCCCGCTGTGGAAACACTCGGCAGCACGACAGTCATCTGTTCCGACAAAACCGGGACGCTCACGGAGAACCAGATGACCGTGCGCGAAATTTTCGCGGGCGGAAAATCGTTTGAGGTCACTGGCGGCGGTTACGAGCCGAAGGGCGAAATCCAAATCGGCGGCGCGGCGGTGAAGGTCGCCGAACATCCGGCGCTCGCCGAGTGTCTGCGCGCGGGCGTGCTCTGCAACGATTCGCAACTCGTGCGCGACGATGGCCGCCTCAAAGTGCAGGGCGACCCGACCGAGGCGGCATTGCTCGTCGTCGGCGAGAAAGGCGGTCTGCTCCACGCCGAGACGCACAAGGAATCGCCGCGCGTGGACGTGATTCCCTTCGAGTCCGAACACATGTTCCGCGCCACGCTCCACGACGCGCAGGCAAGCCGGGTGATTTACAAAGTCGGCGCGGTGGAGCGCCTCCTCGACCGCTGTGCCGACGCGCTCAACGAACGCGGCGAACTCGTCCCGCTCGACAAGGCGGCCGTGCATCAGGCCGTCGAAGCGCAGGCCGCTCGCGGCCTGCGCGTGCTCGCTTTGGTTCGACGCCATGTGGACGCCAATCACGCCAAGCTTGAGCATCACCACGTCGCCGAAGGACTGACCTTCCTCGGTTTGCAGGGGATGATTGACCCGCCGCGCCCCGAAGCCATCGCGTCGGTCCGCAAATGCCAGGAGGCTGGCATCGCGGTGAAGATGATTACCGGCGACCACCTCGTCACGGCCCGCGCCATCGCCGGTCAAATCGGGCTGAAGGGACGCGAGGAGAACGGAAAACTCGTCGCCCTCTCTGGTCGCGAGTTGGAAAAAATCTCCGACGCGGAACTCCCTGAAGTCGCCGAGCGCACCGCCGTCTTCGCCCGCGTCGCGCCCGAACAGAAACTGCGCCTGGTCCGCGCGCTGCAATCCCGCGGCCACGTCGTCGCGATGACCGGCGACGGCGTGAACGACGCGCCCGCGCTCAAGCAGGCCGACATCGGCGTGGCGATGGGCATCAGTGGCACCGACGTGGCCAAGGGCGCGGCGGACATGATTCTGACCGACGATAATTTTGCCAGCATCGAGGCCGCGGTGGAGGAAGGCCGCGGCGTGTTCGACAACCTGACCAAGTTCATCGTCTGGACGCTGCCTACCAACGCGGGCGAAGCCTGCATTCTTCTGACCGCAATTGTGCTTGGCACCACGCTGCCCATGCTGCCCGTGCAGTTACTCTGGGTGAACATGATGACAGCGCTGTGTCTTGGCCTGATGCTCGTCTTTGAAGCAAAGGAACGCGACCTCATGCAGCGCCCGCCGCGCGACCCGAAGCGACCGCTGCTTACCTTCGCGCTGATGATGCGCACGGGCCTGGTGTGTCTCATCATGCTGGCGGGTGCGTTCTGGCTGTTCTTCTATGAAATGAACAGGGCGGGCGAAACTGTCGCGGCAGCACGGACCGCCGTCATCAACGTCATCGTGCTCGTCGAGATCGGCTATTTGTTCAACTGCCGCTCGTTGAATCACTTGCTCGTCGCCATCGGCCCGTTCACGAATCGCTGGGTCATCGGCGGTTCGCTGGCGATGCTGGCGGCGCAACTGCTCTTCACCTACACGCCGCTGATGAACAAACTGTTTCACACCGCGCCCATCAGCGGCGAATCCTGGCTGCGGATTCTGGCCGTGGCCGCCGCGTCCTTTGTCGCCGTGGAATTCGAGAAATGGATTCGTTTCGGGCGGCATCGGGACGCGCACAGGATTCCGGAGTGACCAGGCCAGCGCACACCATGAACAAACCACCACGCCGTCTCAGGGAAACGGGAAAATCCAGGCTCTCCTCCACGTTATGTGGGTCACGGGAGAGGTGGATTGAGCATGATGCCTGAGCAGCACAGGAAGATCATTGCGCTGAGAGCGACGAGATCACGGAAGCCGGGGCGATGTGATCTACATCTCCGGTGCCGCAGGTGCCGTGGGCCATGTGGCCGGCCAACTGGCGAAGTTGCGCGGTGCCCGTGTGATCGGCTCAGCTGGTTCAGCGGAGAAAGTGAAGCGCCTGCTGAACGAATGCGGATTTGATGCTGCCTTCAACTACAAGACTGGCCCGGTGCTTGAACAATTGAAACTCGCAGCGCCTGATGGCATCGACGTCTAGTTTGACAACGTCGGCGGTGAGTCCCTTGAAGCCGCGCTATCAGCGTTACGTGTGCAGGGTCGCATCATCGCCTGCGGCTGCATCTCGGGTTACAACGAGACGACGCCCAAACCCGGCCCCTCCAATCTCTTCAACATGACGACGAAACGACTCACGATGAAAGGCCTGATCGTTGGAGATTGGCTGGATCGGCAGAGCGAGTGTGAAAAGGAGGCCGGCGCTCATTACCAAGCTGGCAAATTGAAGAGTCTTGAGACCGTGGCGGTTGGGCTTGACCAAACAGTCGCCGCATTTATTGGGCTATTCCAAGGGAAAAACGTCGGGAAAATGGTCGTGAGACTCTCCTAAATAACGATGCGGAACTTGTGCGTGAAGCAGCGCCGATGCGCTTCATTCGTAAGCGTCCGGGCGCGTTCCGCAGCGCGTGCTGGCGAGGTCGGGGTGGAGCTGGCAGGCCTGGCGGGTCGTAAGCGTCCGACCATCCCATCCCCGCATTCTCCGCGGCGACCGGTCGTGAAATGAAAGCGGCGCCCCGTCTGGAGCGCCGCATTTCGTTCGCCAGATGACCGTCAGCTCATCACTGCCCGCTCCGCCTTCCACGCCCACGGCGTGAGTCCCCCAATCCGATCCGCTGCGACCGCGGGGATGCGCTCGAGCGCATCGCGGAAGTGCGCAAACGGCTCGACTCCGTGCTGACGGCACGTCTCGATTAGCGAATAGATGAGCGCCGTGCGTTCTCCACCCGCAAAGCTCCCGGCGAAGAGCCAGTTCTTGCGCTTATGCGGACGTCTCCATAAGCGCAACAACTGGCTGTTCACGGGCAGCGAGCGCGGCGGGCGGGCGGCGGCGATTGTCTACACGCTGATCGAGAGCTGTCGGCGTGTGAACGTGGATCCCTACGTCTACCTGCGCGACGTCCTCGTGCGCGTCGCCACGCATCCGGCCAGCCGCGTCGACGAGCTGACGCCGGATCGCTGGAAGATGCTGTTCGGCCCGCAATCCGCGGCCTGAACGCACTGTGGCGCGCGATCTGCAGACCCGCGCGGTCTGCCAGCTCCACACCGACCTCGCCAGCGCGCGCTGCGAAACGCGCCCGGACGCTTACGGACGACACCACGATCCTGCACGTTGGCATTACCACAAGCCACCGCGGGCGCCATCCGTCACTTCAAACCTACTCACCGAGGCTCTGGTGAATAGGCCGGATAAGAAGCAAGCTCCGTAGCGAGTCGTCCTCGCACTCTGTCCCAGTCAAAAAGAGGACCAGGATCCCGCTTCTCTGCTCCAAGAGCGCGTATGTTCTTGGCCACGGCACGCTCACCAGCTATTGCATCATGACCGACAATGTTATGATTGTGAATGACATACTTAAGGCAGAGTTGCGTCAAAAGCCGGTGCAAAGAGTCATACTGCGCAGCTGTATATGCTTGAAGTGGGCTTTGTTTCGTGTCCTCGTCGTCTTCGGGATGGCAGGCAATAATCTCGATTCCAATTGAAAACTCGTTTACCTGCAGCCTGTCATCTCCCTCCGGCATGATACCGTGCCCGGCATGAAAGGCAACGTTGGACTCTCTGACCAGTGCCTGAATCGTCCCGTCTCTATCAATCAGATAGTGGGCGGACGTATTGTATGCCTCCAAGATGGTCTTGCAGAGATCTGATCTAAACTTGTATTCACCGACCTTTGTTGAAGCCGTAGGCCATGCTCGCTCTGGTGTTGCAGTAATCCCTTCGGCGGTGAGGATCGATTGAAAACCATCGTCGAACCACTTAATAGCCGAGATGTGGTGCACAACAATCGAATCGATATAGCGACCCGTCGCTTCTCGAAATGCTGACCTGCGCAAGATCAAGTTGTCATGAATGACCACGGAGGGTGGCATGGTGCTAGGGCTCCAAGCGCCGGGCATCAGATTGCGCGGTTCATCACTGCGGGATAGAGAGTCAATTGCGACGCCGCTGGTTCTGACGTCGGGCGCCGGGTTGATATCCGATTCATCCCAGACATCCGCTCCCGAAACGGAATCGGGAGACGTGTTCTTAGAGAACGCAATATCTACCAGATTGACTTGGGTCATTCCGTCAATACGGACAGCGCCGCCCTCTTTCAGGTTGCATATATTGTCTGTGAATGAGGACGTGCTTATTATGGACGCCCGTGTGACTTGCCCGACGCCTTGCAGGCAGTCAAACATATAGAGTGCTCCTCCTGCGTTGGCGGCTGAGTTGCTAACGAAGCCGCACCCGCTGGCGTTCAGGTAGCCGCGTTCCCCGATGTAAAGTGCGCCGCCACAAGCGAATCTCGTAATCTGATTGCTCTTCTGGCCTGGATCAGGTGTCCCCGTGCTATTCCGCTCAAACGCACAGTCCACTAAGAACACCTCTCCGACTTGAGCGTAGAGTGCTCCTCCGCCAAACTTCGATGTATTATCCTCGAACCGGCATTTGTTGAATGTCGTATTGTCCGCACCGAGGATCGTGACCGCTCCTCCAATCCAGGCATGATTGTCTTGAAAGAGACAGTTTATGAATCGCACACGGTGCGCAAGCACAATACACATCGCGCCGCCTTTTGCGGACGCAGTAGCCCTGCGCTGTACGCGCAAGGGCTCAAATATCTGGCCAGCCGGGTAATCCTTGAACCCTTTAGCGTCCGGCTTGTCAATGTGTACACCGCCTCCACCTATAAAACGACAGGAAGCAAAGGTCGAGTCGTCGCAATCCGGACCGTACAGCATAATAGCCCCCGGCGGCTGAGGGCCGTCTTGGCTGGTGGCGCTTTTGCCACCGAAGCGAAACTCAGTATCGCGAGAGTCCACCTTGCCGTAGGCTATCATTGACGCGCCATTGCTAAAGCTAAGGGTGGAACCTGGGCCAATGATGGTGACGGTGCCCGCGGGTCTGACTAGATCTGTGGCGAACGAGTAATTGCCTCGCAAAATCAAGTGGCCCGTCGCGGCCCTGATCCAAGTGGCGACCTGCTTGCCAATTCCAGAAGTAAGCGTAGCAGGCTTTGCAATGCTGCTATGGTCATCTTCTGCGTGGAAGGTCCGGGCTGGATCCACTCCTTCTGTCGCAGAGTCTTTGGTGACAACTAGCGCATCGTCCACTCCTCCGAGGCCCCGAGTCTCGTACGCGGCGAATTGTGTAATCCTGTTGCTGCTGTTGCGGAGAAGGATATTCCATAACTCGCGGTGTAGATCCTCTGCTTCGCTTGCGGTTCTTAGCGCTTCGAGTTGCAGGCTCGGCAAGCCCCCTATTCTTCTGGTCATGTCAGGAAGCCGGCTACCCTTGAATGGGGAAGCCAAGGTAATCAGGCTGATGAACTGGTGTTGTCGTTCGGCGAACTTGCTGCGAGCCAAAGCGCAGCGAGCAAGAATGCCTCCTTGCGAGTGTGCAACGATAATGATCTGGTGGTCGTGTGAGAAATTGCGATCGAATTCGCTTGCAAGTGTGACTGCAATAGAAGCCACGTGCTGGCGCGACGGGCCAAACAGAGCAGTTGGATAGTTGACAGTTCCGATTCCATACGACTTAAAATCGTCTTCCTTGGCTAGTAGTTCCATGAAGGTGGGGCTAGTGCCTTCACGCCAACTCTCGATGGCGTCGCCTCCAATGCCGTGAATAAACAGGACGATAGGCGCTCCGCCTTCCGGTCTTGTCTCCCATTGAATGGTTACATCTCCCTTCGTTGGCGGCGAGTCTGGCTTGAGCAGAAACCAAGCGATCAGCGCCATGGTGCAGAGTGCTAGGCCAAGCAGCGCGACGCGTCGTGTTCGTAACATGAGTGTCCTTTCGGGGGAATGTGGCCCGGCTTGCTTATGCCCTCACGGCACGCCATCTAACACCAGAGCGGTCATGTCGCTTTGGGTCGATGGCTGGGAAGCCGGTTCGGGGGCAACAAGCATGCGCGATGCCGATCGCATGCATGCTCAGGGGCACATTAGCCCATCGTTGATCTCACAGCCAAGGCGCAGAGTTCCCGCGCGCGTTCTACTACGGCCAGGGGCGTCGTGGAGGCTCTGTGACGCGGTCGGGAGGCGAGTGGTGATGCGCTTAGGCTGACTCACGGGGTAGGTCGGGATGCGGAGGCTAAATGACAACGAAGCTCACGGGCCACTTGACCCAACTCGGGAGCGGTTCCCACATATGTCGCGCGCCCACGACAGAGGGTCCTGAACATTCTTACTGCCTGTCATCTTGTGTTGTCCTAGCCGGGACAGGCCGTATTAGTGGCTAACTAATCCAGCCGAATAGAAGGCCAAGGGCCTTTGCCGTTGTAAGAAATGCCTGCTCCGCCTTCTTACTATTTGCTGTCTTGCCCAGGTCCTGAAAGCGGTAACTCCCGTTCACGACGGCGATGTGATCCCCCGGAATGATACCTGAAAAGTGCTTTCGGTTGTAGCTCGTCGTTCCATTCGCACGAACGACTTTCACGGGAAGATTGGAGTGAATCGCGAACTGGAACTGAGCGGCCTTGCCTGGAGGAAGCGTTCTCTTCGTCTTCCAAAGCGTGACGGCCACTGTCTCATTGCTCGTATTCTGCACGTAGTAGTGTGTTACGGCGGCCAAGCGGACTTCCTTCGTAGTATTGATTGGGTGGGGGTGCCCGAATCGGCGGCACGTGGGTGCGGGTAGTCGAGCGGTTTGGGTGAGATCACCAGCCTAAGAACACCGGTGCTGACGGCAAGCTGAGCGGGACCAAGGCGGCACGCTGAAAAGGGACGGGGTTTGAGCACGGGGGGCGCATCATGGCAATGCGGAGCCCTCGCGGGGCCAGCCTGCGCGCCGAGTGAGCCGAACTGGAGGTCGAACAAGAACCATGGTCACCGGGAGGGGAACCTGAATCTACCGTCGGAGGGGAAGCCCCCGACTCCGTTCTTGCACCCGTTTGAGATGCCGGCGATGGATCCGTGAGATCCACGGACGACGGGGCCGGAATCTCACGGAATCTTGCCCCAATCTCCCGACAGCGAGCGTTGATCCCGTAATCCCCGTGGCTCTAGTGGATTACGTGGGCCTCGCCAAACTGCGACTCGTCTTCCCAGCGGTGCAACAGAATCGGGGGCACCCCCCTGCGCCTGCTACCTGCCAGGGGCGTCAGGCGCTCCAGGAGATCGACCACCCGTTCGTGAGGTTGAACGTCGCCGCCGTGCAGAACGCCGCCGCGTTCCGGTACCAGACCTGGTAGTATCGCGCTCCCGGGGCAAACACCTGCCCGCGTGACGAGATCGACGCGTCGCCCGCCTCGGGGTACTGCGAGGCGCCGCCAACGTTAGTCTTCGTTCCGAGGCGGATGATGGCCCCAGCGGCGCACCGCATCCCGTCCCCGAACACCGACACGGTCTGCGTCGTCCCCTGGAAGTACAGCGCCGACGAGTTCGGCATCTGCCGCCCCGTCAGCACGACCGAGTCCGTCGTGATCGAAGCACGGCCCAGCGCGGTGAGAGTCGCGCCGACGCCCAGGCTGTTCGCGCAGCCCTCGTTCGCCGCGCCGGTGTTTCCGCACGGGCACGTGGCGTCCCCGTAGCAGAAGCCTGTCCCGACGCTGCACGTCCCGACGAAGGCGCACTCGACCCACTCAGGGTGGTCGATGAACGGGTTGCGGTTGGTCTGGAAACTCGCGACGACATCGTTGCGGGCGCGCTCCTTGTCGTCCGGCAGGTCGTCTAGGTGCCACTGGAGCAACACAGACCGGATCCCCATGTAGGCGACCGAGAGGTTGCTCCCGGTGTTGGAGGCCGCGATCAGCGCCTGGTCGTCGGTCAGGATCAAATCCGGTTCCGCGACCCCAGTCGTGCCGTGCGTCCCGCCCTCGTAGCGCACGTCGAGGTAGAGCTGCGCGCGGGCCACATCACCTCGTCGGCCGCGCCACGTTTCCCACGTGCCCGTCGTGCTGGACCCCGAGCGCCAGTTCGAGTTCCCCGGGTACACGCCGCTGCCCCCGCCCTCGCCGTTCGTGAGCACCGTCGTGCGCTCCGTGCAGCCGGAGGAGCAGAACCGGTAGGGGAGATTGCTGCGCGAGGCGTTGTGGCTCGTGTCGCACAGGAAGAGCGCGTGGCAGTCCGTGAATGGGTAATTGCCCGACCCGTCGTTGGGGAAGCCGTAGCTGTTCGGCCAGGTGTGCTCACGGTCGTACGCGCCCACTCCACCGCCCTGCTTCAGCAGGCTCTGGTTCCGGTACACGTCGACGATGTTTTCGCGGCGTTGGCCGGGTCCTGGTCCGCGAGCTCGAGGATGTTCCGGGTGTCTGTCGCCCCGGACGTGTAGGGGAATCGAACGTGGTCGTCGATGATCCGGTGCAGGCTGGCGCGGAGGGTTGCCGGCGTCGAGGTGTCGACCCCGCCGTAATAGCCGGGGGAGGTCCATCCTCGCTGCCGAAACGCTCGTCGAACTCCACGAGGTTCCGGGGGTAGGCGGCAGGCCGGGACACGGTCGTAGCGGGCGGCACCACAACATCTTGTGCCCACGGGAGCTAAGTGGATAGCCCTTCGGCCGCTTTGGCCCTGCCCTGCATGCGGGCGGGATCCCGACCTCCCGATCAGGGCCGAGCCGCGCGCTCGCACTCGCGCAGCACTCGCACCGCGTTCTCGCCCAGCACCTTGCGCACGTCCGCCTCGCTCCACCCGCGCCGCAGGAGCTCCTCGGTGACCGCGGGGTAGCGGCTGACGTCCTCGAGGCCCACCGGGGTGCTCGGGATCCCGTCGAAATCCGAGCCCAGGCCGACGTGGGCGACGCCGGCGACCTCGGCGATGTGCTCGATGTGGTCCACGACGCGGGAATACGGCACCGCCGGCAGCGGGTTCGACTTGCGCCAGGCGTCGAAGCGTTCCGCGCGCTCCTTCTGGTCGCTCGTGCCGGCCTCGATCGCGCGCATGGCGGGATACCACGCGACCGCGATCCGGGCCGCCTCGGGGTCGAGGAAGGCCGGCGCGAAGTTGACCATCACGAGCCCGCCGTTCCGCGTGATCTCGCGCAGCACGTCGTCGGGCACGTTGCGCGGGTGCGGCGCCAGCGCGAACGCCGACGAATGCGACGCGATCACCGGCGCGCGGCTCACGCGCAGCACGTCGCGCATCGTGTCGGCCGACACGTGCGAGATGTCGATCAGCATCCCCAGGCGGTTCATCTCGCGCACGACGTCCTCGCCGAACGACGTCAGCCCGCCGTGCTGCGGCTCGTCGGTCGCGGCGTCGGCCCAATCGGTCGTGTCGTTGTGCGTCAGCGTCATGTAGCGCGCGCCGCGGCCGTGGAACTCGCGCAAGATGTCGAGCGAGCTCTCGATCGCGTGGCCGCCCTCGATACCGATCAAGCCGGCGATCCGGCCCGCGGCGCGGATGCGTTCGACGTCGGCCACGGTGAGGGCCAGCTCGAAATCGGCGGGATAGCGCGCGCACATCGCCCGGATCAGCTCGATCTGCTCGCGGGCGTAGCGCGCGGCCGTCTTCGTGCGCATTTCGGCAGCGGGCACGTACGCCGACCAGAACTGCGCGCCGACTCCGCCCGCGCGCAGCCGCGGGATGTCCGTATGCCCATGGTCCAGGCGCTGCGAGATGTCGTAGGCGTCGAAGCCCTTGCCGCGGATCTCGCCCGGAAGGTCGTTGTGGCCGTCGAACACGGGCGCGGAGGCGTGGATACGCTGCGCGGCTGCATGGCGGTCCTCCGCACTGCGCTCAGGGCCGTCCGACCGGCAAGCGACGAGGAACACGAGGGCGAGCAGCGGAGTGATCTTCATGGGCGTGTCGGCGTCCGGCCGAGGGGCGCAAAGGCTACGATCCGCGCGCGCCGGCGGCCAAGCTCGAGCGCGGTTCCGAGCCGAACGTCGCCGATGGAGACCCGCGTGCGCACACGTGCTTTTCGCAGTCCAGGAACGGGCATCGCGCTCCTACTCGTCGCGTGCGTCCCGTACGTGTCGAGCGCTTGCCGCTCTGCGGACGCGCTGGCTCCCAGCGCGACGCGGGCCGAGGCCCTGCCGTCCTCGACGCGTGCCGAGGCCCTCGCGCCCTCGACGCGCGCCGAGGTGCGTCGGATCGCGCTGGCCGAGGTCGAGCGCCAGGAGCTCGTCGGTCTCTCGCTCGTGCTCGCGCGCGCGGACGGCCTGACCCACGTCGAGCACTTCGGCTTCGAGGATCGCGAGCGCCAGATCCCGACCACGGACGCGACGCTGTACCGCTGGGCGTCGATCTCGAAGCCGTTGACCGCCGTCGCGGCGATGCAGCTCGTGGAAGAGGGGCGTCTCGACCTCGACCGCGACGTGCGCGCGTACGTACCGGAATTCCCGGAGCAATCGCGGGCGATCACGTCGCGACAGCTCATGTGCCACCAAGGCGGGATCGTGCACTACACGAACGGCCCGGTTGTCGCAGCGCCGCCGCGCACGGATCGCGCGCACCCGCACGAGGACGCCGTCGACGCGGTCGGCACGTTCGCACTGTCGCCGCTCGTGGGCGAGCCCGGCGAGAAGTACGCGTACTCGACGCACGGCTATGTGCTGCTCGGCGCGGTCGTGCAGCGCGCCGGCGACGAGCCCTTCGAGCAGCAGGTGATCGAGCGCGTCGCGCGGCCTCTCGGGATGAGCACGCTGCGCGCGGACAAGCACTGGATCGACATCCCCCACCGGACGGTCGGCTACCGGCGCGTGCTCGGCGCGATCGTGCCGTCGATCGACGGCGACGTGAGTTGGAAGCTGGCTGGCGGCGGCTTCCTGTCCACCGCGCTCGATCTGGCACGATTCGGCTCGGGCCTGCTCGCGGGACAGCTCGTCCAGCCGGCGACTCGCGAGAGCGTGTGGACGCGACAGTCGACGCGCGACGGCAAAGTGACGGAATACGGCCTGGGATTCCGCGTCGGCGAGCACAACGGCCGGCGCTTGATCAGCCACGGCGGCTCGCAGGAGAAAACGCGCACGCTGCTCATGCTGCTGCCCGATCAGGACCTCGCGCTCGCGCTGATGTGCAACAGCGAGTGGGCCACCCTCCCCGAGCTCGGCCAGGCCGTGCTCGACGCCGTCTGCAACGAGGCGCCCTGAACCATGGCGACCGGCCTGCAACTGTTCGCGCTCACCGCCGACGGCCCGCGCGCGCTGAAAGCGGACTCGAGCGGTGCGAGCGTCCACGACCTGCTCGAAGAGCTTCCGGACGGCGTCTACTCGGCGCTGCGCACGTTTCACCACGACCGATTCCTGCGCCTCGACGCGCACTGCGACCGCACGGATCGCTCGATGGCCGGGCTGGGCTGGAACCGCAAGCTGGATCGCGAAACGCTGAGCTCCGCCTTGGACGCCACGGTCCGCGCGTATCCGCTGCCCGACGCACGCGTGCGCTTCGACGTCCTGCGCGAGCCCTTCGAGCTGCAAGGGATCCGGTCGGACGTGTTCCTGGCGCTCTCGCCGTTCGTGCCCGTGTCCGCGGAATTCGTGCGCGACGGCGTGGGCGTCGACGTCGCGCGGCACCTGCGGCGCGAGACGCCGCGGATCAAGACGACCGGCTTCGTGCGCGCGCGCAAGCCGCTGCCGCTCGGCACGCAGCAGCAGTTCGAGAGCCTCCTCCTCGACGCGGACGACCGGATCCTCGAGTGCACGAGCGCGAACATCGGTTTCGTGCGCGACGGCGCGATCGTCGCGGCCGATGACGGCGTGCTCGAGGGGATCACGAGCCTGATCCTGCGCGGCCTCGCACCACAGATCGGGCTGGCGTGGGAGCACGAGCGCCTGCCGCTGCGCGATCTGGGCCGTGTCCAGGAAGCGTTCCTGACGAGCTCGTCGCGCGGAATCGTGCCCGTCGTGCGCGCCGCGGGCGTCACGATCGGCGACGGTCGCGTCGGGCCGCGCGTGCGCAGCCTGATCGAAGCCTACGCGGCGTTCGCGGAGCGCGCTGCGAGGCCGGCGATCGACTGAGGCCCGAGCGCCCGATCGCCTGGCGGTTCCTGGATCCCCACGACGCGTCCGCGGCGCAGGGTTGATCGAGCGAGCGCCGAGGCGTCAGCGTTGCGCGTTCCAGCCGGTCCATCCCGGCCCGCGCACGAC
>ENA-ORBV01011009-ORBV01011009.1-microbial-mat-metagenome-genome-assembly--contig:-NODE-11009-length-14317-cov-4.976615_pt1 | contig 14317 bp, 19 predicted proteins | sample MGYA00237777_ERZ505514 | MGnify/ENA primary metagenome ERZ505514 (study PRJEB26160, sample SAMN06269048) | microbial mat metagenome | isolation source: Oligotrophic lake microbial mat | place...
GGTTATTACTAAAGCACGACAGCGCACAGCCGCACCTACAACCGACAACGGTCGTCAGCCCACAAATGGACCGACGGCTGAACAAACGTCAAAGTATGTAGATAATAGAAGTAAGCTCGCCACGTTTAATGACTTTATCAAAGGAAATGGCGGAGGACGATCGCGATGATTTCTCTAATCCCGGTTGATAATGATCAAGCCGCATTTTCACAGCAGCATGACTTTGGTGGGTATATTATGACCCTCAATTTTTATTATAACTCTCGATACGCAAGATGGTTCATCGACATGATCGATCAAGATGGAAATGACATTGTGGTTGGAAGGCCCGTAAACGTATCCGCCGATCTTACAAGTAGGTTTGATGATCCTCGACTTCCAGATGGGTTTATAACGAGCCTTAATTTTGCAGTGCCCTTTGCCGAAGCCACAGAAGATACTTTGGGAGATGACGTACAGCTTATTTATGACGACGGAGTAGAGTAATGAATGAGAGGCTCTTTGGACGCAGCGCCGTTCTTATTGTTACCTCTGGTTCAGAGGCCAAGAAGTTTTCCGGTATCACACCGCCCGCCGTTACGAACGTATCGTTTAAAAACAATGAGGCCAGCATTCAACGTCCCGAAGGACTTGAAGAGGTTTTCAGAATCGGCTTTAACGTCGAACTCACCTCCGAAGCCAATGCCAACACGGCCGCCGTTTCCATCTACAATATGAATGAAACGAATCGCTCCTTCTTTGAGAAAAAAGATTTGAAAGTTATTCTCATGGCAGGATACGGACCCAAGCCCTCGATAGTGTTTAAAGGGGATGTTGTGGGAGAAAAGACCAGCAGTAAGAAATCTGGTCAGGATATTATTACCACGATTGAAAGTGGGGACGGTCGATTTACTCTGAAAAACACGGTGCTGAATAAAACGTTTGCTCCTGGCATTAGTCTGGAAAGCGTTATTAAAGACATTCAGAAGTCGATGGGGCTTCCTGGGGATTTAAAGGACATTAAATCAGAGACGTTTAGTCAGGGGCTATCGATCAGTGGTTCGCCGAGAGAGGCACTGGATAAACTTACAGAAAAGCAGAATCTTGAGTGGTCGATTCAAGGTGGGGTGCTTCAGATTAAGAAAAAAGGCGGCGCAATTAGTGGTGAGGTCGTTATCGTTTCACCTGATACGGGACTTATAGACATTCCAGTGAAAACAAATGAAGGGGTTGAATTTCAAACTCTTCTGAACCCAGTTTTGGTGCCAGGAAGATCAGTTAAGATCGAATCAAAATTCCTTAAAGGCACGCAGTCGTTTATTGTGCGAAAGGTGCAGCATCAAGGGGATAATTTTACGGGTGTGTGGACTTCATTTGTAGAGGCCATTAAACCATGAGTCTAGTTAATGAAACTCCCACGCTTGCGCATGTTATTCAAACGGCTCTTAAAAGATTTCAAACGGAACTGCACACCTGTCTGCCTGCTGAAATCGTCACTTATGACCGAACGAAGCAGAAGGCTTCCGTTCAGCCACTTCTTCAAAGAAAAACAAAGGATGGTGTGGCATTTAATTTTCCGGTGATTACAAACGTACCGTGTCGATTCGAGCGCACATCGAAGTTTTCTATTACCTACGAACTAAAGCCCAAGGATACTGGCATTATCATTGTCTCTGAAAGATCCCTGGATATTTGGCTTAATAAAGGCGGGCTGGTTGATCCGAATGATTTAAGAAAACACGACATCAACGATGCGATTTTCTTTCCCGGACTGTTTCCGTTTTCAACTCCTGCTCCGGCAGAGGCGAATGTTGCTTTAATTCAAAACGATAAGACCAGATTTAGGCTCTACGAGAACGGAAAGATGGCCTTTACCAACCTCAATTCAAATGAGGAGCTGGTGAAGGTGCTTTCGGATCTTTGTCAGGTTTTAATTAACGCGCTGATTACAACGGCCATAGGTCCTCAGCCGTTTACACCGTCAACGATTTCAGCTCTTACAAGCGTCAAGAGCAGGCTAGATACCTTGAAGGAGTGAAACTATGTCTTTTGACCCAGTGTCGACGATCGCTCAAAATATCATTAATCGCTATAAGCTTCGAAATCCACACGGCTATGATCCCGGGGAAGAACAAAAGAATCGGCAGTATCTTGAGGATTTATTGACGGAGATTTTCACGATACAATTGGGAACAAAGGCCAGTGTGGCACCGGGCGCATTTACAGCCGGGGGTGATCCAGTAACGGGCGTCGGGGGTCCAGTAAATTGAGCGATATAAAACTAAAAGATACAGATCTAGACAACTGGGAACTTGAGATCATTAACGGAGATCTTGCTATAACCGCCGGCTCTGAGGCGGTTCGTCAGCACCTAAAGCAAAGACTTCAGACGTTTTTAGGGGAATGGTTTTTAGATGCTCGAATCGGTGTGCCTTATTACGAGCACGTTTTAGTGAAAAATCCGGATCCAATTGTACTCGATACAATTTTTAAGAGTGTGATTTTAAACACACCAGGAGTCGAGAAGCTGAATCAATTTGATATTGATGTAGAATCCTCAACCAGAACGATGACACTGATTTTTAGTGTTGAAACGGCAGCGGGTCGCATCGACTTTAGCGAAGTAATAGGAGCGTTTTAATATGGCGTTTGGCATGACCCCACAGGGATTTAGAATCAAGCGATTAGCAGATATCAAGACCGAGATTGAAAACAGTCTTCGCGCTTCTCTTGGGCAAGGGATTAACTTATTACCAGAATCCGTATTCGGACAAATAATTGGCATTGTTTCAGAGCGAGAGTCCCTTCTGTGGGAGCAGCTTGCAGCGATTTTCAATAGCCAATACCCAGACACGGCCTCTGATACTCAGTTAGATCTCGTTTGCTCAATCGTTGGAGTGACTCGACAAGTGGCCACGAGAACTCGGGTAAATGGTGAACTTTTCTTCGGCACTAACGGAACCACAATTCCCATCGGAACGCAGCTTTCCGTTGGAAGCAACCCATTAGCCATCTTTGAAACTCTCGCCGAGGTCACTCTTGTGCCAGGTACAAGTGCAGTTCACACGTTGACGTTTAGTATTGTGCCGGACTCAGGATCTTTTGCCATCAGTTATGCGGGCCAAGTAACCTCGTTGATTCCTTATACAGCCAACGCCGCCGCAGTTTTGGCAGCCCTAGAAGCTGTCCCGGCTGTTGGAATTGGCAATGTGGCCGTCACTGGAAGCTTCGGTATTGGTTTTACTTTGACCTATCAAGTTTTAATGCAGAAGCAGCCCATTGCAGTGCCTACGATTATTTCAAATACGCTTCTTTTGGTCGCCGCTCCAGCTACGGTTACGGTTACGAATACGACGACAGGTGTGATTCAAGGCACAAGCGATCTCGAGGCTACTGTAGTGGGCGTGGTTGTTGCTCCTCAACGGTCGGTCACGGTCATCGAAACACCAGTTTTTGGCCTGGATGCTACCGTCAATCCAAGCTCTGGCACTACGGGCAGGGCTCGTGAAACTGATGCCGAGCTTCGAATACGAAGAGAGCAAGAAATACAAATAGCCGGTGCGGGAACTTTGGGTGCCATTTTTGCTCAGGTCTCCCTCGTGGAGGATGTAGAATCGGTCATCGTTTTTGAAAACGATTCAGACGTTGTCGACGGGGACGGAAGACCCCCCCACAGTGTTGAGGTTGTTGTATTCGGTGGCGATGATGTTGAAATTGCGCTCACAATTTTTAATTCTGTGGCGGCTGGTATTGCCACGTTTGGCTCAGAATCAGAAATTGTAGTCGACTCGAATGGTTTTACCCATACGATCTATTTCTCACGACCTACGGTTGTGGAGCTGCTTCTTGATTGGGATCTTGTGATTGATCCTGCCTTCTACCCAGTGAACGGTGACGATTTAGTTAAGGCCAACTCTCAGGCATTCATTAATAACTTAAGCGTAGGTCAAGATGTGATTTCACTTCCGGATCTTCTGGCTTGCTTGACTGGCATTCCAGAGCTTGCGATTGAAAAGATTCCTGGAATACTAAGGGCAGATTTATTGATCTCTAAGAAGCCCACAGTTCCATCGGGGGATGCGAACATCGCAATTTTGGTAACAGAAATAGCTAGAATTGACTTAGCAGACATAACGGTAACTACGATATGATCGAGTTAATCTCAGACCACGTTGAGGAGTCTGTTAACAGGCTGATTGAGCAATATAAGGGAAAAACCACCCTTGAAAACTTGCTCACAGCCCTCGTTGCACAACTTCAGGATACGGAAAACGCCGCATTCCCAATGGCAAAACGGCTTGACGTATTTGAAATGGAGGGTCGACAGCTCGACCAGTTCGGAAAAATAGTCGTCCAGGGTCGACTTGGGCTTCAGGATCAGCTTTATCGCCTATTCCTACTCGCCAAAATTGGTGTGAACATCTCGAACGGTGACCCGGAAAGGTTAATTGCGACTTTCAGAATTTTGACGCAAGGCGATTTCGTTCATCTTATGGTGATTGGTCCTGGGGTGATCTCGCTTTCAACAGACGGCTCGTATTCAGAAGAGTTTGCTGATTTTATTTTTCAACAAATGGAGAGAACCGCGGCTGGAGGAGTTCGTATTTTGGACCTTGTTTATGCGCCAAGCCTTCCGTTTGCGTTCGACGGTCCGAACTTGACAGCTCCTAGTGCGGGTTTTGGAACTTTAGCAAATGTGAATATAGGTGGCGGATTCGCGCAACTCCCACCGATGTAATTAAGGATGGCCGCCAATGAAGCGGTTTTGTATGATCGGAGTGAATTATGGCAAAACCGAGTAGTTTTTTAGAATGGACAGTTGGAAATGCAGACTTTGTAAACGTTACTCAAGAGCCTTCTGCGCTTAAAAAACAGGCTGGGTGGCTTCCTAACGAACGTCCTCCTCGCGAACAAATGAATTGGTTATTCTGGCGAACGGACGAATGGCTCAAATACATTGATTCAGTTTTAGACGCTGACATAGCATCCTTTGATTTTATCGTAGGCGCTGGAACGAACATGACTCCCACGCTTCAGCTGGCTTTAAATAGTGCCGTTGCTGGGAATCGAATTTTGGTGACTCAAAGTGTTGTGGTTAATGCCACGATTTCAACGGTCACAAATAACGTCGGTATATTTTTTCGCCCTGGAATAACCTATACCAAGGGCACGGCGACCGTAGGAATTGAGATTCTTCATACTGGAATAGACATAAATTCTGGTCGATGGGTTGGATTTAGTGCTGTTGGAAATGCAGCGATTAAGATTGGGGTTGCGGGTGAAAATACTCTTTTAAGAAATCTCCGATTCGATAACAATTATCAAAACGTCGAAGATTTAGGCGTTAATACGACCATTGATTCCAGTATGGTCGAAGACGCTAACGACACGAATTTGGTTCGCACCATTACGATCGCAAATAACCAAGTTGCAGCGGCCAATCTCACGGATATTATTTTTGATAAAAACATCACTCAAGCGGCCACTCTTGATTATGTTTTACGCGTTAGAACTGACTCTGAAGTTAGAAATGAAACGGGTCACATCTATCTTACATACGATCAAGATGCTGACATCTGGGTTTGTAGTTATCAAAGCTTCCACGGAGATTCAGGCCTGGACTTTACAGTGACCTCTCTGGGCCAAGCTCGATATACTTCTGAAAATGTCGCGGGGGCGAATTACAATGGTACTTTCAAGGTTCGTTTAATAAGCAGAACCCCGAGACAGGGAGGATTTTAAGTTATGGCACGCATTAGTGATCGAGATTTAAGACTTGGAAGAGACGCCGACGCGGTCAATAAGGATCTTATTTTCAATGTTGGTAACGGCGCAACAAACGCAAGATTTCGTGGAAACTTCTCTACCAAGAGGCTTCAATTCTCTAATGACGGTGTAAACTTTTTTGATATTGGCACTGGGGATTCTGAAGAGGCCGGATTATTTAATCAGCTAGCTTTAAACGGCATGGAAGCTGGAATGATGACGACCTTTACGACTGGCAAAGAAAATTGGATTCGTTCCGCTTCAAATATGACTGTAAATGGGGACGGCAATTATGCGCCATCAGTCGCATCCGTCTCGACATTTTGGACTGGGGTTCGCACTCCCGACACTGGTACCAGTGCAGAAACTTGGACCTCTTCCGGAGCTGCTTCGGTAGCGGCAAACTCTCCCTCGACTGGTGAGTTTACAATTACAGACACTGCGGTGGATCTTAGAAGTTACTCTTTCAATTTGCCTTCTGGAATAGACACCGGAGATTTATTTTTTGAATATGAATGTAAAACGACAGCAGAAACTACATCAGCACCTCACGGCTCAGACATAACGTTTAATAATATGGTTTTACTATCGGACGGCGCAAGAAACGCCCGACTGATGTTTATTCGTCAGGGGAGCATTGCTGGGGCAAGACAGCTTATCGTTGCCTCTACTGCGGTTACTCTTGCGAACGATTTAGACACTGGGGCGGCCCTGCGAATTAATGTAGATTGGAATGAGTACCACAATTACAAAATCTACAAAAAAGGCACGATTCTTTATATTTATGTAGACGATGCCTATCGTGGCCGGGTCGATATGACGACTCTAAGTGCTACCGCATCTCTAAATATTGCTTGGGGAATACAGGCCTCGACTGCCAGTGCTGGCATTCATGTTTATAGAAAGTTCCATTTTAGTGCTTATTTATCTTCTATAGAAACTCGCGCATTAAATTATCGTGGAACATTCGCCTACGAAGGGGATGGTGACCCCACAAGTGCCGTTGTTCCTGCCTCAACGGTAGGAAATCCAACTCAAAATTATGTCCTCGAAAACAATTGGGTTCAGTGGACACAAGGATCAACCGGTACCGTTACAGAAACACAGGTCAATACGGGTCTTCCGCAGTCGTATCGACAGCTTCAGGTGGCTGTGTCTTCGCAGAGACATTATCAAAGAGTTATAACGTCTCCGCCAAATGATGGTGGGAACATAGGTATTCAGGCCCGCGTTCAATTCAGCGCAATGAATCTCTTAAATACTGGAACCACATTTAACATGCTCGCCCTGGAAGTGGCAAATATCGCGTCTCGTATCCAGTGCAGAAAAGTGACAGCAGATACCGTTGAAATAGGCATAGCCTCGTCAACCACATTTATGACTGGTGCTGGAGTGGGCTCTACGGTTGTCGTCGGGATCAACGAAATTAACACTTACGAGCTTCGCAAGGTGGGACCAGATCTTATACAGTTTTTGTTTAATGGAAAGATTCAGCAAGAAGTTATAATCAATGAGTTCAGCTTTCAATCGACAGTTACCGCTAATCTCGTTCGGTGGGGAAATAACGCGATTATTGGGGCTTCTGATACTTTCACATGGAGATTCTATTCTGTTCGAGTGACAGAGGGGAAGGATCCATTTCTTTCGCGATCACCTACGAACGAGTTTATAGCGATTGCTGAAAACGATGATGCTGAACCTTATGTTTCTTTTAGCTCCGATAATATCACATGGACCTATCCCATTCTTTTAAATGATCTGGGCGTGACCAATATAGCCTCGATTGAGGATCAAAGGTCGGGTGGTTATGTGGCCGCTCGTGTGATGCTATCGGCCAGCTCTGGATCGACTCTAAACAATTTGACCGTTCTTTATAATGCCTCGCAAGGTGCTGGTGGATTAGCCACAGAAGCGGTGAAAACATTTATTGCAAGTGAGCTTCCTATAGCTCCACAAAACGCGACGTTTAGTCACGGACTCGGTGTGGCGGATGACGAAATCATGGTTTTTGGCGGAACTGAGTTTCTCGTAAAAGATCTAGATTGGATTTTTAACTCTGCTAACGCGATTACGATTATTAACGCGCAGGTCGGGGTGCCTTACACGGTTCGCCGAGTTGGGTTTAGCTTTGATAGAAGTCAGGATAATTCGACAAGGATTAAGGTCTTAGAAGATCAAGAGTGGATTTGTGGAACTAAAAATCTAGGCTTTATTTTATCCGGTGGAACGATCAGCACAGTTGGTCAAAACGGACAGCCACTTTCTAATTTAAATCCGGCCTATGTTTCATTACAGAGTCGATTGTTATTCGGTGTTCGCAAGGTTTTTAAAATCACGCGAACTCATTCTTTTAATGACGATGTTAATGCGTCATCGGATATTATTGGCGAGGAGTTTGGAACAAAAGCCGGGACAGCATGGCAACAAACGCGACCATTTTATATATACGCAATAAACACAGACGATTCAGACGGTGGGGTTTATTTTGCGATCTCACCTAATCCAGCCAGAAAAGATACTGCCACCTCCATTAACATCGCACTAAAAAGCGCGCCCATGTCCACGCCATCGGATCGTGGCTTTTTTGTCTGGGCAACCACATCCGAAGTCACCGCTGCCACGCTAGCTGGTAAACCGTGCTCAAGAATTGGTGGTATATTAGCAACAACAAAAAGCTCGGCGGACGATTGGACGTTTGCCAACTTTTTTGCTGGACCCCTTGGCATATGTCCAGACCCTTGGAATGGAAGAACCTTTTCCGTGTCCGCTGGGGATGCTAGAGGTACATCTGCTGCAAGATTCTTTAACTCGATAAACTCACCAACTTGGGCCACCAATGCCAATATTATCTGCAGCTATCTGACGTTCAATGATGGCAAAATCATTTTTAGACTTAACACGGCAGACGCCGGAAATTGTACCAACGGAACGAGTGGTGCTGTAACAACGTTTTGCCTTCCCTATTTTTCTGTCAGCAATATTTATGACGTTGATGGTTCGGGAAATTTTGGATATTTCCGTTATGTAAACGCCGGAGCCAATTCGGGTGGCGGTGCGGTTCAGGAAGCCAACAATGAATTTTCGGTGCGGTCACCATCCTTTGCGCAGGTTCTAAACAATTCTTGGAGCAACGCGTCGGATGACATCATGTACGATAATTTAATTATTCAGATTTTCGACGAGTAAGGGGAGCGCGAATGAGATATGGCATTTATAACAAGTCGGATGGTAATTTTAAAAAGCGGGGCACTGCAGAGTCGCTTCCGTCTCCTTCTGATTCAGAATTAGCCTTTGAGCTTACTCAATACCAAAAGGCTGAGGGCTATGTGGCCACTGTGGTCACACCAGAAGTGCATGCTGATCCATTAGCTGAACCGCCCGTTGAATATGCACCCGCGGTTTATCAACTTGAGATTTCTCTAGCTTATATGCCTTTGATAGAGGCAAGTATTTTGTCGGATATCAGAAACAAAAGAATGTCCTTATTGCTTTCAAGCGACTGGACTCAGGTTTCTGATGCTCCTCTTTCTGTTGAAAACAAAGCTTTGTGGATTACTTATCGACAAGATCTTCGGGACCTACCTGAAGATGTAAACATGACAAACTTGGGATCCATTGAAGACGTGGTATTCCCCACGGCACCAGGGAGTAATTAATTATGGCAGGCGGCGGAATTAAAAGAATTGGATCGACTGGTGCTAGAGCTCTAAGCCTTAACTCCCGAGTAGCGCATCAGCCGTCGAGACAGGGATTGTTGAAGATTTCAAATTTAAGTTTTCCGGTAGTGACGGCCTGGGAAACATACACTCCAGCTTTGACGAATTTTACGACAAGCAGCCTAAGCGGCGTTTGGCGAAGAGTTGGGGATTCAATGCAAGTGAAGATGCAGGCCACACTAAACGGTGCTGCAACCGGAACTCTCGCCGTGGGGATTCCTGCTGGATATTTAATCGATACCACCAAGATTTTCACTAATGACGAGGTAGACTTTTTCGGCACAGCTATTTTGCGAGATACTGGAACCGAAAATGAAGCTGCTTTTGTCGTTTATAGAGACACCACTACTGTCCAAATGAGACCTTCAGAGGGAGAAATTAACCTCGTTGGGACTGCGGTCCCGTTCACATGGGCCTCTGGCGACAGACTCGGAATGAAGTTTGAAATTCCAATTCAGGGATGGGATGCCAACGGTACTGGATCGATCGAAGAGATTATAGAGAGTAGTTTTTTTAATCTTAATGCAGCAAATAGTCAGGCCGTTCAAAATGTGGCGTCGGCGGACTTTACAGCCTTTGAGAATAATCGGTCGTATTTTTTCACGACAGGTGCAGCTAATAGAAATCTCAATTTGCCAGCTGCGGCCGCCAATGCAGGGGGTCATGTTTTTCTGTCAGAAGGTTGATACTGGGACTGGCTACGTTTATATCGACCCGAATGGCGCTGAGTTAATTAACGGATTTTCTCGGGTTGCACTGCATCTTGCTAACGAAGGAATTACTTTTGTCTCTGACGGCACAGCATGGCGAATTGTAGGCTATAACTCTTCTAACTATGCAACCTGGACGCCTTCTTTCACAGCTGCAAGCCCGATGACTTATACAAGCGTCGCAATAACACTAGGGCAGTGGCGTAAAATTTCAATCGATGCCGTTGAAATGAGACTCATAGTCAACGGAACGACAGGAGGGACGGCATCGAATAACGTTCGATTTAGTCCGCCAATTGTTGGTCAATCGGACGAATTTAATAACGGCTGTGTCGGAAATATTGCGGTGCTTGTTGGTGACTCAGGCGCACGATCCGGCACGACACAGTGGGGAACCGCGACATCAATTTCGGTTTTTAAATTTGATATTTCAGCCTGGGGCTTGGGTGCTTCGAAAACATTTAACATCAGTGGAACGTACCGAACAGATCCAGCAGCATAGGAGTTAATTTATGGCAGCACCTAGTCGCACAATTAAACAGCATTTTATAGAAACTATAAAAACCGAAAGTGTAGCGTCATCGGATTTTACAGCCAACGCGACGGCTCAAGCTTATTTATTTACTACCGGCGCTGCAAATAGAAATCTGAATCTACCCGCCGCCTCGGCAAATATTGGAGTCAGGTTTTTTTGTCAGAAAGTGGATACTGGAGTTGGATTTGTTTATGTAGATCCAAGCGGAGCCGAGTTAATTAATGGATTTTCTCGGGTTGCCCTGCACCTGTCTGGTGAAGGGATTACTTTTATTTCAGACGGAAGTGCCTGGAGAATTGTTGGCTATAACCCCTCTAACCGTGAGGCTTGGACACCATCCTTCGGCGCAGCTAGCGGAACGTACACAACAGTTACTGGAAGCCAGCAGTGGTGGAAGTCTGGAATCAACGAGGTTAGTTTATTTTTAAGAGCGACCGGAACCACCAGCATCATTACATCATCCCTTACTTTTACTTATCCTCTGGCTAGTAATATGCCCACAAGCTCGCCCACGCTTTACCTTCCTTTTGGATTTCGTCCGGAGGTAAACCAGGAGGCCCTGGTCATTCAGCACGATAGTGCGACTGTCGCTAGCGTGATTATGACCGAAGGAACCACCTGGACTGTGGGCTCTGGTAGAACGATGTCAGGCTTGACGAAATACTTAATTGATCCCGCAGCATAGTTTATGGCTTTGAATACAAATATATGTGGAGGCTAATTGGAACTTGACGCTCAATCAATAAGCACGATCGCCGCACCAGTAGGGACTGGGACTATTCTATGGTTTTTTATTAAGTCATGGATTGCCTCTACCAAAAAAGAAATTCAAGAAGCTAAGGCTTCTGCGGATATGGCTTTAAAAGAAATTGAAGCACAAGAAGATTCGCTGCACCATAGGCTGGACGAGATTAAGACTATGATTACTTCCATACGTTTAGAGCTGGCAGACGCCGGAATTAAGCGGACTTCTGATGATGTTGAGAAGCTTAAGGAAAAGTCCTTTAGAATGGAGGGACAGATTCTAGCTGCCTGGAAAGCACTCGACAAAGTAGGTGTTCGTGAGAAACGATTGAGCGACACAGAAACTTAATGGGAGAACACATGAAACTTTACGCACAATCAAAGCCAATCGAACTATTAAAACCAAATGATTTAAAATCAGAAATTAAGATTGAAGAGCCAACGCCTGCAATTGAGAAGCCTGTAATGGATTCTGGTCTTATTGGAATTGTTTTAATGATCGCTATCGGTCTCAATGTTGTGCTTGCCGCAGCCTCAAAAATTCTCGACATGATCAAGGATAAAACCTCAACTCAGGTCGATAATAAGATTGCCTTAGTAGTATCTAAAATTGCGTTAATATTAGGCAAAATTGTCGATTACGCCGGAATGAACCGATCACATAAATAATTTGATAAAACAGATTTATGAACGCCGATCTTTTAACAGAGGTTTTAAAGTACTTCTCGGGTGAGAGCCTAACGTTTGGCACCATTTGCTTTGTGGCTGGGTTTTTTACGGCTGTTAGCTATTACGAAAGCAGAACAAAAGCCTTTAAAAAGAACCTAGATATCATGGAGGCATCCCTGAAAGAAGCCTTGAATCGTGAGCAGGAAAAACTAAAGGAGCGTGAACATGAAGACCTTCTTGGTGATGTTCTTAATAAGCCTCCCACTTAAAGCTGGAGAGGTTCTAAAAAAATCTGAGCCCCTTTCCAATACCATGAAAATCAGTAGTTCGTTTGAAAAAAATGACGCCCTGTTCCTACTTACTCGGGACGAAATGGAAACCCTCAGAATGGCTCAGTTAGGTTGTAAGAATACCGAAAAACTTTATGAACACTGTAAATCTCAAGCTGAGCCAAATCCGTTTCTTACCACCAAATTTCTTTTGGGTAGTGTTATAGTATCCCTGGGGATTGGTAGCGTTCTCGGCTTTTTAGTAAGCCGATAATTATGGGGGTACCGGGTGAAATTTTGGGTTTGGCTTATTTCATTCCTTGAGTTTCTATTGCACGCCAAAGCGCCTAAAGTATCACTTCCCAAAGCAGCCATAGGAAACGACAATATTCTTGAACCTATGACGGATATGGCATTTCAAAATCCACTTTCACCAACCATCTGGGCCATTATTTGTGATGTATCAAGCAGAATGAATATTGATAGCGCCCTTGTAGCTTCAGTTGTGATGACGGAGAGTGCTGGGAATCCGTGGGCTTCAAGATACGAGCCGGGTTGGAAATACATTTTTAAAAGTTCTGAGTTTGCCCGTTCTATTAATTCAAGTGTAGCGACGGAGCAAATGCTTCAATCAACTTCATTTGGTTTAATGCAGGTGATGGGAACCGTTGCTCGTGAGCGTGGTCATAAGGGTTGGCTTACAGAACTTTGTGATCCTAAAATAGGTCTAGAGTTTGGCATTTTACACTTGAAAGCCAAAATAAAACAGTTTGGGGATGAGCCGGGGATTGCTGCTTACAATAGTGGGACGCCCCGTAAAAACGATGACGGAACTCTTGTAAATCAAGATTACGTAGACAAAGTAAAAGCGTTCAGAGGCGGATTTCTGTGCGTGACCAAAATATCCATGATCTAAAAGGGGAATAAATAAAATGGCAGTTAGTAACTTTAAAATTAATACGTTCGACACGACGAACAACAGACCGAAGCTTCGTGATTCTAATCTTACAGAAATTATTTATAAAGAGGTTAGGGTAGAAGATCTTGTTGCACCTGTTAATTATGCAGCTGCCGATAATGATCTTTCGACCCACCTTTCTGGTATCGATGCTGCTTTGGCTTCTGCTGGTGGGGGTGAGTTTGCAGATAACATTTTCCGCATCACCGACAACGGCGACAACACGAAAAAAATTGCTTTTGAAGCTGCTGCGATTGCCACAGCAACAGTTCGTACTATTACGATGCCCAATGCCAACGTAGACCTTGGCTTGATTGCAAGCGCAATTCAGCAAAACGGTTCCGTTGCCTTTACTGCTAACCAACCGATGGGTGGATTTAAACTCACTGGTTTGGATGCGGGCACTGCCAATGGCGATTCAGTTCGTTATCAACAGGCGATTTTAATTTCTGGCGTAAATGCTTTTTCCGCGAATCAATCGATGGGCTCGTTTAACCTTACAAACGTTGCTGATCCTTCTGGGGCTCAAGATGCTGCCACAAAGGCTTATGTAGACAGTTTGGTTGATGGACGAAGCTGGAAAAACTCAGCCAAAGCGGCAACCACTGCGGCCCTGCCTGCTCTTACTTATAACAACGGTGCTGGAACATTAACGGCTGATGCGAACGGTGCGCTTGCCGCTCAAGATGGTGTCACGCTTATAGTGAACGATCGCCTTGTTGTTAAAGATCAAGCGGCTGGACTTCAGAATGGTATCTACTCGCTCACTCAAGTTGGAAGTGGTGGAACACCGTTTATTCTTACTCGAACATTAGACACGAACACGGCCCTTGAATTAACTGGAGCTGCCGTTTTTGTTGAACAAGGTACCGTAAACGCTGACAAGCAATTCGCTCAATCTTCCGACAGTATTACTCTCGGAACTACGGCAATCGTTTGGGTTCTGTCTCTTATACACATCTGACGCTGCC
>ENA-ORBV01011011-ORBV01011011.1-microbial-mat-metagenome-genome-assembly--contig:-NODE-11011-length-14315-cov-5.861919_pt1 | contig 14315 bp, 10 predicted proteins | sample MGYA00237777_ERZ505514 | MGnify/ENA primary metagenome ERZ505514 (study PRJEB26160, sample SAMN06269048) | microbial mat metagenome | isolation source: Oligotrophic lake microbial mat | place...
GATTTTTACTCATTAGAGAACGCGATGTGGAAGCGACATTCGGCCTTCTCGTAGTTCAGGATTACGAGCGAATTCAACACTATCGTCAGTGATAGTGTTTTTAGTCTTTTTACCGTGTATATTCCCAAAAGAGAACCCGAGGTGATGGTGGCCAACAATGAAGTGTTTCTCCCGTGGATTCTATTCTCCGTAAAGAGAACTCGACTTATGGTCCCAGCAAGGCCAATAACGTTTCACACTGCCGCACCTAAGTCATTGTAGGCCAAAAAGTTCATTTCGGATTCGCCACTCAAATCAGAAAGCGTTCCTCGGGTGAAAATACGGTTTAACAGATTCTCTCTACAGAAATTATGTGCGTCAGAACGAAGCGGCATTTGAATTCCCAACCTTCTTTGCATTCGTTTGTCGTCATAGTTCACTTGTGTTCCTGTGTTCTCTCGAGTAGCAAGGCCTGGCAATTAGGTAAAAATTGTCGTCGCTGAGTTGTTGATAGCCACAGTAGTGCCACAGAAGTGGTTTGTGTCGATTGTTCTCTGCAATTCGAGTAATTATTCTCCGTGTGCTCCCTGTTTAGTTCAGTTCGTCATTTACTTACGTTTTTGCTACTCTCGTTCGTCAGTTTCTATGTTCTTCGGATCTCAAATGAAGTATGCAGAGTTGAGTCCCCGAGTAACTATACTGGTAAAGTACAAGTAACGAATACTCACTGTCGTCACAGCAACTTTCACGTAGCACTGGTACAAAATAACATTGTATACAAAAAGCTAAAGTGACGTCAATCAAGCAAGCCGTGCCTTCCAAAATAATCTTTCTCACATTGTTCAAATGTTTCGCGTTTTGATGCATGCGTCCAGCCTGTTCAAACGAATAGATGGAATGCAAGCTGACATCCATCATGTAAGGGCGACAACAAGGTCCTTGCGCTTTGCCAAACTTGACCCCATTTGGTAGGTAGCTTCTAAAATGTCTAAGAAACAACACTACGAAGTTAGGTCAAGAATGGCGTCTAACTTGAGGATTGGCGAGGCGTTCATTAGCGTGGCATCAGTGCATCCTCGGGTTCGTCATGGCAAATGGATCCCATTGACATGCTGGTGTCCAAAAGCATGTCATAAGCTAGATGAAACTGTTGAGCCAAGAAAACTTTTCCGGGCGCTAGAAAAACTCCACATAACAAATCGGGAGTTTACAGGAGAAGAAGAGGAACGATTCGGATGCATTAAACGCATTGAAAGCACTGAAAGGCGACTCTTGACGAAGGAAGGAAGCACCAAACTTTCACGGGTTGGATTCTTCTGTGTTGTAACATCCAAATCACCAGCGGAAGCAATCCCTGACAACCAAGTTGAGCTTGCCAAGTTTTTTCAGGCGCGACACAATCAATGCCATGCAAGAAAGAGCATGATGGTTCCCATGCGGCGCATGGATCCCGATGTCCTGCCACAATCCACAAGAACAAGTGTGGAACTCAATCAATCACCACCTTTGCAGAGCCGCGGTGATCCTCTTGCTGTTGTTGGGGTTGGGGAACAACAATCAACTCGTGGCATGGATCCTCCTCTCGTGGAGCAGCAACAAGCTCTACCGCGGCGCCTAGATCCACCAACGCACACTGTGCAAACACATGACCTTGAATCAATCAGCCAACCCCGAGCTATCACTCCTACCGAAAATCAGAACATCCTCAATGATCCCAACAACAATGACATCCTGGAACTGCTGCAATCCATTGTGCGGCCAGAGTATCTTGTCAAACCTGATTTACTGGTTGACGGCGCATCTATGGAAGTGTTTCGATCAATCTTGCAAACGTTTGGCCGCAAGCAACAAACAAAGTCAAACAAGGATTACTATGAAACACTTTCAAAAGATAAACATGATGACAGCATCAATGTTTCTAATAGGCAAAGATACAGCCCGTTTCTCGATCGATTTTGCTGTCCTTTTAGCAAACGAGCTACACAAGGCTTCCTGCAAATCGCAATGCTCATGGCAAATGATGGCGACCCCAGTGTTTTGAATCTTCCAAAGCATGGTGGCGTGGGACACGGCAAAAGGTTAGTGGCTGTTGTTCCAGGAGACACGCCCAAAAACTTCTACAAGAATGGGAAAGGTTGGCTGCCACGCCTCTATGATGCGATTGCTGGCACCAATATGTCGCGATATGATGTGTGCTTTTGGCTGATAAAGCTCCACCGGTGCTATGAAAGAAAAGCATTTGACGATGCTTGTCGCACATCAAGCGTTGCTTCATTCAAGATGGATCCACATCGACAGATTGCAATGTTTCATCAGAACAACTTGACGAATGAACATGCACGAGGCATGAGACCTTATTTGAACGCCGATGGTTGCAATCCACTCAACTCTGAACGAGTGATTCGAAAATTAGAAGTCAGTCCAACAATGCTCCCTATCTTCACTACGTTTCTAGAGAAGGGCAAACAACGACATTCCTGGCACTTGCCAGTAAAAGAAGTTGTCGAGGACGAGCTGAGCAAAAAGGATCTTTCACCAGACGAAATACATGTCGTTCTTTCAGCCGACCACGGTCAACGAGCATTTCGAGTCAACATTGCTGTTGTTCAAATCACATCAGGAAGAGTTGTGGCTGAAACAAACCTGTTGGTCGGCCACATTGATTGCAGAAAAGATACAACTGAAGTCATGCGTGACAGTCGTGTTCTTTCAAGCATAAACGATTCTCTGAAAGAGCTGAGAGTGTCACGGCCATTCATCAAACTGTATGGCACAGGAGATCTTGCGTGGTACTCGCTTGTTCTTGGAAAACCATCAATGGCTGGTCAGCACTGTTCGAGATGCATGTCGCGGCTGAAAGACTATCAAAAGAATCCTCGATTTGTTGGCAGACCATGGACACTTTATTTGATGAAAGAGACGTTTGACAAACTCGAATCGGGACAACTGAAAAGAAAGGTAAAGGACCAGGAGCGCGGCATCATGGAGGAGCCTTCCGTGGACTGCATTGAGCCTTCAAATTGGCTATTCCCTCCTCTACATGCGCTTGATCTGTTGACAAATACACCGTTTGCTTACTTGCAACGTTGGATCTGGAACCGACTTGAGGACATGCCATTGCCCTTGATTGATCTCAGAGACAAACGCACAAAATGTGCTATAGAAGTTGATAGTCTTTGGGATGAAGTTGTGGATGCGGAAGCCCACAAGCTTGCTATGCAGGAAGAGCTGCGAGCAATTGAACCAACGGAGGCCTTAGCATTTGACGATGAGGAGCACGAAGATGAGTGGCGCCTACAGAAGGAAGTCGTTCAGGCTGCGACCGACGCAGCTACAACTGCTTCGGATCTTCACGCCGCTGCAAAGAAAGATTATAAAAAGTTGAATGCTGAAGTAAACAAAATGGAAAAGGACACTGATTATGGCAAGACTGCTCGTGAGCTGTGGTTGCAGGTTGAACGAATGTTGCGTCAAGAATTCAATGTGTATGCCTCAACCTATCATGGAGGTGACATGGAAGGCAACCAATGCCGTCAGCTATTGCGATTCGCACAAGATGCAATGACACGAGTAAAGCAACTGTTGGTGTCCTTTCTGTCTACACTTTCAGATGACGAGAGACGGACTAGGGCAAGCGTGTCAGAGATACAATTGTTCACAGGTGCTTTCAAACGAATGTTCCAATACATGGATGTCATGTCTCACTGCGCTTACCAACCATTGGGATCTTTGACTGACGAAGACGTGTGCCTCGTTGAACGATGCGTTTTCTTGGCAACCGATCTATGGAAAAAACTCATGCCAACGGTGCCAATGAAAGTCCATGCGTGGCAACACTTCCTCGAGGACATCAAGCATTTTAGGGGGCTCAAGTCTCACAACGAACAAGGAATAGAGAGAGCCCACCAGACAGGAAAGCAACACGACAAAAGACTTGCTTGTCTACGCGAGTACGAAAAGAAGGCGTTAAACATCCTAAAGTTTACTGCGACGTCCCAGTCGGAAGGAGTGAGAGCAATGCATGAGGATGCTCTAGCAAAGAAAAAGAAAAGAAAACACCATGCTGATGGCCGAGCAGAAAAGTCAACATCACGGAAGAGCTACATTCTAGAGGTTGTAAATCTTCCGCTATTTGAAGCCAACATCCCATCACTTATTCAACTAGCCAAAGCGACGATGACGGGACAACAATCAGAGGTTCCACAGTTTATTCATAACTGTTATTTAAAAACATGTTTTATTGCTGACACTTCCTGCGTCGGTCGTGACAAACTTGCTGCACAAAGGGCATGCCCTCAACAAGTGCATTGTCATCAACCAAACTGTCGCTCCAACAAATCAGCTTCAAAAGCGGCAAAACTTATGGTAGCAATGGGTCTCGTCTTGGGCATGAATAATGCCACGAAGAAGGTGATCGTCTTGCTGCGCTACTGTCACCTCGATCCACTGATAACCGGTGCTACTCGAATCAGGACCGAACTTCATTGTCATGCGACTTGCCTTGATGCCTCGTGTCCTAGTCAGCAACCTCCGTGTGTCAACATGCCAATCTGATTCGGCTGGTAGATGCACCCTGTGCTGGGATTCTGCGGCCTCAACTAGGAGCATGAAGTGACGGCTTGTTGTTGATTTCATCAATTTGACGACACCAAACAAGCTGGCCAACTGTCCACAAAAATTCCACTTCACGGTAGCACCAAACGACACGGCTTCGTCCTGCCCCTCGAGTGTTGTTACAACTGCCCAGTCCATGATAAATTAGTAGACTTTGTGCAAGAAATGAGCTTACCTCTTGGTGTTGTTCCAGCAAGAACACACTGCAATCGCTTTTGGGCGCGCTCTGCTGGAAAAATTTTGGGCGGGAGAATGTTTCTGCCGACTCAAATACCAATGCTTGAGATTTTGGCGTGAGATGCAACAAACAAACTCACTTTCACATCGTCATAAATTCATCATAAGAAAACAAAACCAAACATCATTGTCATGTCGGCGCAAATCAATACCTCATTCAACCTCAAGTTGGTGGAATACGCCCCATTTGACATTGTTGCGAATGGAACAACCTTGTTTATCAACACGGAAAATGGTTGTTCCTTTTCGATCGAGTTTGACAGCATCGCCTCCATGAAAAAGCTTGGCAACTCTATCAACGATGCCATCAAGAAGGCGGACAAGGATCCCAAGACGAAGACGATTGAAGAAGTAGAATCTGATTCGGGCAGCAGCACTGGGTCTAGTGATGAAGACGAAGATGATAATCTCATTGGTGCAATTGCCAACTTCAACATTCGCGATCCGGAGGATGGGTCCGACTACGAAGCCGATGAGATTGTTGAAACCCAGCAACTCTTTTAGACGACATGCGGTGCTTGTCTGCCTCTGTTTTGGCTGGAATGTTGGTTGGCGGCCTGATTAACTTTACGTGTCTTTGTTAATCTACATAGCAGTGATTGAATCGAAACTGCGCTGTGTAGTGACGCTAGTAGCACTGTAGCTAACACTCGCGTCTGCAGTGTCTGTTGTTGCGGCTACCACCCATTCTATTTCATCGATTTTGCCACGTTAATGTCGTGTTGATGTGACAGAGGATTAGGTTATTGTGGTGGCAATCGATCATGTAGTCTCACATTTGACCTTTATTTTTATAGCTATAAATTTTCTACAGTAGAGATGCCCGGCGTTTTTCAGTTGAATTAACACGTGGGTGCGCACCTCGGCTCGCTGTAACGACAGTGACTATACTGACTTATACAGTTATACTGGTAAATATTTGAACCAGTCAGAGTTTTTACTAGTAGGTGACCGGCCAGGTGTTCTCAAGGGAGAAAATGAAAAGGCCATTCCGGAAGTATAGCGAAGAACAAACAGTCCCGGCGAATAAGGATTCTCATCCGCAACATAGAACGGGGAAGTTTTAGGAAAAAAGCTCCCCTCACAATCCTGCTAAAAAGTCGGACATAAAAAGCGGACAACCAGCCCTCAAACAGGTCTCACATAATCCACAAAGTATATACTGAATTCTAAAGCGGCAACCAAAACACACAAGAAAACATCATCATTATTATAACGAGCTATCTATCTGATCTAAGCTAATCAAACTCAAAGTACATCAAAGCGTACTTTAACTTGTCCGCAACAAATATGCCAATGTGCAATTTAACCTTTCAAATCATGAGCAAAAGAACTGCATCCACCAAGCCAGAAGCAGCCGCCACACTTCCTCAAACATGGGAACCCTCCAGTCAAGACGTCATCTGTGCCAGAGGCAAAGTGGCCGCTGAACATGTCGGAAATCAGCGCTTGAAGGCGCTTGTTCAGTGCCACTTGACCTCATATGCAGCTTCGAGGTGCAAGTTCCAGAAGTCCAAGATTGTCAGTCAAATTGTCGCTACTGTACGCCGTGAAAGTCCTGGCGGGGGTTTCGTCAAGTTTGTGGATGACCATTGGGTCTGTGTCAACGACCGACATGCCCGAGAAAAAGTCGGGCAGTTGTTCCGAGACCAACTGGGGTCCAAATACAAGTCCAGCACTACTGCCAAGGCACGCAACCGCCGCGAAAAGAGTGTTGGATCGGAGTCGGATAATGATAGCCACAGTGAACCCTCCTTCACAACGCGGTTTGCTGCTAGGTCCAACACCATCCAACCAGTCGCAGCGTTTGCTGCGGCTCCATTGGTGGCAAGGGGTTCCGCCCAGCCCTTACCAGAGCGTCCTCCTTCTATGATTAATATCAAGAACGACAGCATGACGTCTTCGTCGTTTCACAACCACCCCATTTATGTTGCCAGTAATATGATGACTGCAACCACAGAGCGTGCCACACCCAACCAGATGATGTGGAAAACGGAGCAGCTACCACACGACCAGAGTGAAAGCGGCCGCAGCCACAGCAACTTCCAATTTCCCTTGTTTGGTCACGACAGCAACAGCAGCAGTGGGTCCGAGGATTTGCTTCCCGAAATCACTCCCTTGGGTTTGCCCAACTTTGAACCTCTTAACATTGGGGAGTCAACAGCAGACGATCTCTTTGGATTCTCCAACGCCAGTGCACACCAACAGCCAGCAGCTGCTGCTCCTGCGGGTTCCAATGGGGAGGGAGCTTTCAGCCAAAGCGACCTAGATAACCTATACGACTTTTTCACGTCGTAAGCAAGTGTTGCTTACCTACCTACTTATTCGATTAGAAACCATAAAAACAATACATAAGTATCAAACTATGAGAAACAACACATCGAGTAGCAGTTAAACTTAGAATTATGTAGCGAATACTAGTAGGCCATTGATGGAACAGAGAAAATTCAAGGTTAACCATTGTTATTTGGCCCACGGGGCCTTGGTTGATGGTGGTGGCATGTTGGGGTGCTCTCCACCGGCCCCTGCATCCGCAGTGTTAACGTTGTTGCTGTTGTTACTGGCCCACGGCGCTCTACCCATCGGCATTTCTGCTCCAGGGATTCCTCCTCCTGCCGCATCTGCTGCCCATGGCGCACGAATCATGGGAGCCACGGCGCCCATGGGTGGTACTGCTCCCAATGGCACCGCTGCTGTTGCTGTAGTTCGAAAGGTAGTATGCGTTGGTGGTGCGGGAGGAGCCGCTCCCGATGCTTTCCATGTGGCTTTGAACAAGTGTTCTCCAAACGTAAAGTGTTGCACTGAAAAAGCAGGCCAAGAACAAATAAATGAGGAGGTAAGTAAAGGAAGGAACAGAACTCTCCCATTCAAGTCGATGTCCATTTCTTCACATCCCGACAATTTCAGATATGAAATAAACACAAACATGTAGACACGCAGTTTCGTATAGCAGTAGTGACGAAGAGGACTCAAAACGTACCCACTTGTCGTTTGTTGAGCACTTCTCCTTCATAGAGTTTCATCAATCCTCCCGCTACTTTGGACCATGAGGGACATGTTTGACTGATATCATATAGCATGGGAGAACATTCAAACAAAGGTGCTCCTCGTTTGAGGGTACAAATGTAGTCCATGCATCCAAAATATAATAGGGTTTTGCTGTAGCGTTTGCGCATTGGTTCATGCGTAATATCACTGGGAACTGGCATTTCCTCTATATGTTCGTCGTTGGGCGAGACGGGTGCCTGGCACTGGCAGGCCCCAAAATAAAAGGGAAGACAATGATAATCATCCAATCCCCAAACCCCATGAGAACCAGCTGGTTCTAATCGATATTTCATTTGCAACTGTCGTGTGACTTGTAAATAGGCATGAAATATTGACAGGGTCGTCGCTTTGAGTTTGTCCATACTGGGAGGTTGTGGAGTTTGATGTTCCCCGGCAACAGCTGTTGTTTCGTCCATCCAACCCAATTTACATGCGGCATAGAGGGCTACCATAAAACTAGATTCATGGCCTGTTCCATAATCCAATCGAATGGGATGACCAAATGCATCATGGAGGTAGCAAGACATTTCTTTGAGCAATGGGAGGCATTCGTCATTGCTATTCGCATTGCCATCGACGGCAGCTGCCGCTGCTTGATATCCTCGTTCCGATGCCTGTTCCAAGGAGATACCTTCCTCCTCTGTCGCGGTTGTAGATTGTTGGTGTATGGCATACATTTCCTTGACCATATTCAAACTCCGTTGCTCCAATCGTGCATGCCATGTTTTAAAGGCTGGATTTCCAAATCGAATAAAGGGTGCTCCACCCTTGGCGGCGGAGTCTTCTAGGGGAGGAATATCCGTTTCGAGCCACTCCAACATTTGTCTCAAACTTCCATGCAAGGATGCCATGGCAGGACTCAAGCCGACGAGTGGTTGTTCGGGATTGTAATCAAATTGCGAGGCGGAATGGGCACAACTTTTTCCCATGGCTCCTACCACGCGCAATAAATCTTGTTTGATGGGTGATTTCTTCCAGGCTTCCATGTCCACATCATTGAAAATGAATCGTTTTGGCGTACCATCATTGTGGTAGCCTGTATTGTCGGCTGCGGTGCTCATTTTTTTATTTTCTAAAAGATACTTGAATCTCTGGGATATGGGAATTTAGAGGACGCTCTGTTGATCCTTGATTGATTCGTTCGGGAGAAGAAAAGCCCTTTCGTGTCGCTGCTCTTTCGAAATAGAGAGACTTTCAAGCAAGCTTCGTTGACAGCGATTGACAGTTGTTGCTGCAGGCAGTTTGTACTAGCTAGTATGGGACCCGATACGTTTGGCACTTGTTGCTGCTGGCAGTTCGATCGTGATCTGATATGTTCGATTCGTTCCCGTCCGGCGGATTTTGCGAAGCGTCGTTTCGTGTACTACGGTATTTCCAATGCTTCTTCTTGTCGTACTAGTACGTTTGTCGTGCACAGGAAAGAGCCTACTAACTGACACGAGTGGCGACCACCACTATCTACTAAATTGCAGCTAGTAGAGAACTCTTGACTGGGTGACTCGTTGGATAGTTCTTGTTGGTTCTTGTTCTGTTGGCTCTAGACTTGTTATAGTAGATCACTTGTATTGCTGGTTTCTTTCACAGTTAGTTTCGATGTGCGGGATCTTATTGGCTGCCGTGGCCGGTAAGTTGCTGGGTGTGGATGAGTTCGCTGCTGTTCCCATGTTGCATGCAACATGCCATGCATGCACTTTCATTCGGCGATTTTCGGGTGGAGGACAGACAAACTATGAGGTTAGTCTTGCAGAAAGTCTTCGATTCGTACTCTGATCCCTAATGATCGATGGAACTTGCGTTCCTGGTAGAGTTAGTAGGTATGGTAATACTCCAGAGTAGCTAGCTACTAGCTAGCTAGTAGAGCTAATAGCTAGATGCCGTTGTCACTATCGTGAGCTCCTAGCTAGCGATAAGTGGTGGTTCTAGCTCGGAGCTTTGTAGTTTATGAGTGATGTCGAACAGCACCTGTTTATCTATCTATTTAGCAATCAGAATCTTTCATATACGCCGCGGTGGTAGTTAGTAGAGCCACTGGCTCAGCCCTGTACATACGCTCTACACTTTACGGCACATTCCTTAGTGTCACGCTTTTGTTTCTTTACACCGACACTACCATCTTGTCGTAGAGATCCTCCATGGCTTCCTCAAAGGATTGAGCTGAGTCATCCAGGACATTGTTGGGCGCATGATGATCCGGCTGGTGATGACTGATGTTCAGTGGCACCGGTAGCGCCAAGTCTTCATGATGATGCAGTGGCAGTGGCTCCAAGTCTTCATGATGATGCAGTGGCAGTGGCTCCAAGTCAAACGAGGCCGAGGAGGAGGATTTTTGGATGCTGGGCATGGGAGCATGATGATGATGAGCATTATTATAATGTGGGTTCCCGGGATTTCGTTTCTGCACGGTGACCAACGCCGGCAAGCCTACCTCGTCATCGCCTTCCGAAACGACAGACACGGAACTTGGGACATCATCGGCCACCAAGGAGGATGAATCGGACGCAGATCGCTTCTTGGGGCTCTGTCGTTTCGGCATTTTGGGAACCACGGCGACGACCGTTTCCTCCTTTCCCCTGGACTTGTCGTCTTCGTCTTCTAGTGGTTCTTGCGCCTTGGTCTTGGCTGCTTTACTACCACGACGTTTCTTTTGTTCCTTGATTCGTTTCTGCACACGCACGCGGGCTTTGGCCTTGGTGCTCGAGCTATACTTTAAATGAAGCAAGTCTCGAAAAGTTTGTCCTGTGGTTGTCAGAGTTCGGAAGAGCCAGGAGTGTGAGAGCGATTTCCACAAACGACACAAAAACGAAGTCCACCGCACATCCACGGCTATGATTAACACACACAATAAACACACAAATATAAGTCAGCGCTCGCCATGATCATACCTGTCTTTTCCTTGGCGGCTCTGTCACCGACTTCGTGCCATATACCGTTAACTTTTTTCACAAAGCCTCCATGAGGAGAATAGCTTCGAACGGTATTGACAATGTGCGAAACGATTTTGGATTTTTGATATTTACACGTGCATGCTTCGTAGTTTTTCTGGTGTTGTCGCACCAAGTCGCGGAATCGGCTATTGCCGTCATGGTCGTAGGCTGCCTTGCCTGTGATTAATTGTTTGGTGGTGGTTGTGGTTAATGTGAGTGAGATTTTGAGTGAGGCCAACTTTAGGGAAAATGCCGTAGACAAAGTTCTTTGAAAAAAGTTTGTGCATCACGTACCTCTTGCGCACAGAACATCGTAACAACTTGGTTGAAAGGACGGAGACAACTGCCTCATGCCGTGGGGATGGACATATGCATTGTACTGATTGTTAACAGGACGATAAGACTGTTGCTGATATTGCATGGTTTCTTTTACTTTCTTTTCTTTTTTGACGAGTCTCTTGCAAAATTATGATGTCTACGAGTCTTGATTCAACTTGTTCTTTCTTGTCTGTACCAGTCTAGATGTAATATAAAGTGTTGCAGGTTTTGTGTAATCTTTGTGTATTATTTGCTTCCGATAGAAATAAAATGATAATGAGATTTGATCAAACAAGTTTATGAGGGTAAGGCAGATGATGCGGAACTAGTAGAAATGGGAATCAACCACCATTCGTTCGAAACTAGACACGATTGCATGTTGTAGCCGCGCACACGATCGGTACCAGGTAGATGAAAAACGACGGATGAGTAGTAAAACAGTACAACGTAGTACGAGTAAAAAAAAAACGAATACTTGTAGTTCTCTCGATCGAGAGGTAAGGTTGCTAAGTAGATCCCTTATGCAGCCAAGTACCTAGCATGTTCGCCTACGGTGTTTGAATCATGCATGCGCGCCTTTGGTGAAGCCGGTCGTGGTCATCGTTTGGATGTCACACGGTGAAATGCTGGTGATATCAGTACTAGTACTACATTGCAGTAAGTACTTTAGTAGCAATAGTGCTGTTTGGCGGGGTTGGCCAGTACCTAGTCCAAATCAGGGCAAACTGATGTTTGATGCCTGAAATACTAGCTAAATACTAGCTTCTATCTACCTACTCTATCAAGTTCACACCCTGACTGGCTAGCAGCCAGCTAGGAGGGTACTATCATTTTTTGTAGGTCAGGTACATACTGGACAAGCGATGCATGACTGATATCGGGAGGAGGATGACGGCGGGAGTACGATTCTACCAGGTACGTAGTAGTATATCTATCACATTGGTATTTGCTTTGTAGCTAAATATTGCATGCAGCCAGCCAAGCCGTGGGTTTCGTACATTGCATGCAGCAGTGTGCAGGAGCCAGCCATTCCGAGTACTGCCTCCAAGTCCATGCCAAGCAAGTCTGATACTATACCGCCCGGGCATCGTTGGCTGCTGGCTTGATAGAGAGCGGATGGCGTGGCCTAAATCCCCAATGCTGTACCTATATCAAATGGAACAGCGCCTATGATAACATTTAATAAGTATTTGTAGATTTTGTCTTCAACTGTGATTTTTTAATAATGATTTTTAATAATGGTTTTTAATGTATGATTCATGTAGTTTGGGTGTGAATATTGGTATCCACTGGCCAGCTGACTTTTTTGTGTGTATCCCTCGACTTGTTTCGGGTGCGTGATCAACCTTATGCGGCAATGGCAGAATCTGTACTGCTCGAACCGAACGAGTCCATCGAGTTGAAGAGCTGTCCTTGAAACATTTCACGAACGTCGGCCTCAAATTCTTGAGTGGTCCCACGTTGGAATTGAAAGGCGGGTGGCTCTTCTTCGGCCAACATATTCATGGATTGTTGCTGATGCTGTTGCCTTCCAAAATGGTTGCTGGAAGGAAGCAGGGCATTACTATTGTTGTTTCGAAACTGAGCTGCCGCCGTAGACGTTGTGGTAGGTCCTCCAATGGCGGAGAATGTCGAGGCACACTCTTGGAGCATGGGCAAACTGGGAAATAAATCTTGTTGTTGCATTTGAAAGGTAGACGTGGAAGTGGCCAGAGATGGTGAAGTTGACTTGGCTTTGGCAGCCGAATTAGTTTGGTTGGTGGTTGGCAAAGGTTGATTCGACAAGACAGCTGCCACAGAGACAGATGTGGAAATATAGTCATCCGAAGCAGATGCCTTGGAAGATAAAGAACCAGGCGAGGATGTCTTTTCGGTTTTGAGTGCCTTGGGCTTTCTTGGGCTCATGTGACTTTCGTCCTCACTATCCGAGTTGTCATTCATGGATCGGCGTTTGGCCTTGGCCTTGGTACTAGACTTGTATTGAGTATGCAAGGCATCTCGAAAGGCTTGACCAATTTTTTCTCGTGAAAGACGATCCCCTACTTCGAACCATCCCGCCTGGAGTTTCTTGACAAAGCCACCATTGGGAGTGCCGCGTTTTCGGACCGTCTTGATAATTTTGGACACGACAAAACTCTTTTCGAGTTTGGACTCGGCCGCCGAATAGTCTTCCAAATTTTCCTTCACCAATGATCGAAACCATTGATTGCCGGGGTGTTGTTTGGCAGCCTTGCCACGAGCACAAATGACATCGAAATCTCCAGGATAAAAGCCCGATGGCATGGGCGTCATTCCTGCGGGTGCCGACTTGGTAGAGACATCACTTTTGGCACTCTGGCAGGGACTGGCAGCGTTGGGTTCGCGAATAACTTTGCTGCTGCTGGGAGGACTTGCATGAGGGTTGTTGAGATGTCCTTGCATGGTTTGATAATTCATTTACGAAATTTTACTAAAAGATGTGGTTGCGGTGGAGCTTTTCTGTCCAAGTTTTGCTGAATCAAGTTTATGGTAGTTTGATTTTGTGGACACAACAAGTACTACTACTTTTTCAGTTTCTTCTCTTAATAACTTGTTCCTACAGTATTGTTCCAATGAACTACGGTACTATACAAGACCTATGAATTGCTATTGGTGTTAACGTCATGGGCATAGCACGCAGGGGTGGCCGCAATATTCAGGACTGGCTGTGTCTGGAGATTGGCTATTCACCTTTTGGACAAGCAGATTTCTTTCTACCGGTACTTTAGAGTACCGTACGGCATTACTAAAACTGCTCAGAGGAGGTCTAATTGATACTAAAATTGTAATTAAAGGGCAATACTGGGTGTTATCAAGAGCAGCAGCAACATTGAGGCGTGCAGATGTGCTTGTTGAACAATCCGCGAATTTACCAAATGTTTACAATTTTGCACCCCTTGATCTTGTTCTAGTTGTTTCTGTCGCTACGGTACTCGTGATACCGCCACTTAGGTGTTCGCGACGACAATTGCCGTAAAAGTTAAATAAACAAGCAACATTGGTGCCCCTAACAAGAGAAACAAATTGCGAGAGGACCATTAAGTAACTCACTCCAGTTCGAACCCCAATTTGGTAACTACTAGGTCATTTTTCACGTTTAGAAACATCATTGGGCAACAATTAGTGTTTGGTAATGCTAGCATTAGCATTAGCATTAGTTGCACATTAGCGCATTAC
>ENA-ORBV01011012-ORBV01011012.1-microbial-mat-metagenome-genome-assembly--contig:-NODE-11012-length-14314-cov-39.190068_pt1 | contig 14314 bp, 8 predicted proteins | sample MGYA00237777_ERZ505514 | MGnify/ENA primary metagenome ERZ505514 (study PRJEB26160, sample SAMN06269048) | microbial mat metagenome | isolation source: Oligotrophic lake microbial mat | place...
ATGTTGATTTTGCAGGCGTTCATTTACCCTATGTAGATGTTGATACAGGAGAGATAAAACAAGCAGAAATATTTGTTGCTATTTTAGGTTGGAGCCAGTTTGTTTATGTGGAAGCGATGCAGGATCAAACAGCTGAGGAATTTATTACTGCTTGCGAAAATGCATTGCATTATTTTAACGGAGTGCCATCGGCACTGGTGCCCGATAATTTAAAAGCGGCTGTTATTAAAACCCATAAATACGAACCGCATTTAAATGAGAATTTTAAATCCTTTGCCGATCATTATGGTTTTACCATACTGCCGGCCCGCTCTCGAAAGCCACAGGATAAAGCACATGTGGAGAATATGGTCAAAATTGTGTACAAGGCTATTTATACCCGTGTGTATGAAAATGAAATTACTTCCTTACCGAAACTCAATGAACAGATAAAAATGTATTTGGCTGATTTAAATAATGGCCTGCTTACCGGAAAAAATTATTCGAGAACAGAACAATGGACTTTTGAAAAAACAGCACTATACCCACTGCATACTGCAAGATATGAGATGCGTAAAATGATACAGGTTACAGTGGCAAAGAATGGTCATGTAAGGCTTGGGGAAGATCAGCATTACTATAGTGCACCGTTTGAATTGATTGGAAAAAAATTAAGATTACAATACACCCGTTCGGTAGTAGAACTGTTTCAACAATACGAACTTGTTGCTACCCACCCGCGCGTGCAGAGCCCACATCGATACACAACAGATGCGCAACACTTAAGCCCTGAACACCGGTATCTGACCGAATGGAATCCTACCTTTTTTTTAGATCAAGCGCGCGCAATAGATCCCCTTGTAGAAAAATATATTGAACAGGTGCTTGCCAAAAGGCAGCACCCTGAGCAGTCGTATAAATCTTGTGTGGGTATTTTATCCTTTGCAAAACGCGTAGGTAATACAAGACTAATCAATGCATGTCGTCGTGCCATAGAGGTTGGGTATTACAACTACGGCATCATTGAAGATATATTGAAAAACAATATGGATGATTATACCGATGAACCCGGAGCGGATAATATGCCTCAGCATGAAAATATCAGAGGAGGAAATTATTATCAATAAAAAAACAAAAAAAGAAAATCATAATTATTTATTTAATCATCAAAAAAAAACAAATAAAAAAATGCAAGACATGTTAACTAAAATGAGGTCCATGCGACTTCTAGGAATGGCACAAGCCTTCCAATTATCAATGGAATCGGGTAAGAACGAAAAGTTTACGCCCGATGAAATGATTACCCATCTCATTGAATCGGAATGGGACGATAGGCATAATAGGAAAATGAAAAGAACAGTAAATGATGCAAGGTTCCGTTACAAAGCCAGCATTGAACAAATAACTTTCGAAGATAATCGTGTAGATAAAAATCAAATACACCGGTTGGCGGATTGTAATTTTATTAAACGACATGAAAATATCATTATCACCGGAAGCACTGGTATCGGAAAAAGTTATTTAGCATCAGCCATTGGACACCAGGCATGTACATTGGGTTATCGGGTGCTCTATCAACACAGCACCAAACTCTTTGCCCGCATGAAAATAGCAAAAGCAGACGGTTCTTATTTAAAAGAACTTGCCAAATTAGAAAAACAACAATTATTGCTGATAGATGATTTTGGATTACAACCTCTTGATGCGCAGAACCGGTCAACATTATTGGAAATCATAGAAGACAGGCACGGAAAATCCTCTCTAATCATAACATCACAAGTGCCGGTAAGCGGATGGCACGACATAATCGGTGAACAAACCATTGCAGATGCAATTTTAGACCGCATTGTACATGATGCACATCGCGTGGAAATGAAAGGTGAGTCTTTAAGAAAAAAAAGACACCTGGAAAGTGAAGAAAAATTTGATTTAAAAAATTAAAACTAACTTAGCCAAACATTGCAAAAAACAACTATTAATAAATCAAAAATGAAGGGCAACTTTGAGGGGTCAGTTTAGATTGCAGAAGTGGGGTCAGTTTGGTTGGAATATCCAGATATTGAAAATGATTCTTTTGAAGTGCGTTGGCAAATGGATAGATCGGACTTATTTTACGGTCAAAATCTAATTCTTGATATTAAAACTAACCCAAATTATTCACCTTCTTCTGGAAGTATAGATTTAGGGAATAATCATAAGGACTGGCTATATACTAAGAAATTATATCGCTCCGATGAAGAATTAAAGAAATCCGTATTAAATTTAATACGGAACAAAATGAAAGAATAGGATTGTTTTCAGTGTTCATTTCATGTGACGAATCCCTTTATAAGTTTTTTTAAGAGTAGCAAAATCGTAAAAAAAATAATTCAATCCACAAAAATATTGCGTCAAGATATAATTTGCAAGGAACTACGGCATAAACACAAAGGCTTCCGCACGTGGGCTAACGATTTATTCCGTTCCTCCTTGCAAATTATATCTTGACGCAATCCACTAGTTACTTTCTTTTTATTTTTTTCTCTTTTTTATTTTTCTTTTGAATTTAACAGCTAAATAAATATCCATGTTAGCACGGATATTTAGTTGAAAATGACTTGTTTCGTTCCAACCAATTGATTATTGGAATAAATCGATAACAGATAGATACCTGAGATTACATTTTCTCTTGAAAATCCAAACCTTACTGCTGCATTTGAGTCTACTATTTGTTGACGGCTTAGTGACTGCTGAAGTATTTCTCTTCCTGTAATGTCAGTTATTAAAATTTTTATTGAGTTAAAATCATTAATCCCGGACACCTGTATTATTGCTTCATCAAAAACAGGATTAGGGTATATTAAAATATTTGATTCTGATGGGGTGATATCCATTATCCCAATATCAAGTGTATCGCACCCTGGAACTAAACATCCTAAACTATCAAACTTTATTACCCAGAAATTTTGATCCTCACTTGAGGCCTCACTGAAACCAGCACCAACTCCAATAAATCCACCATCTGGCGTTAAGGCAAGATCGTTAATTCTATCATTAAAAAAATCTGAAGTTGCGGTGTAATATCTTTCCCAATACGGAATACCTTCATTATTTACTTTGCTTATAATTCCAACATAGCGAGAACCAATATTAGATGCATAATAGCCCATAATAATAAAATCACCGTTCGGTAATTCTTTAGCTAATCCAGGATATAACTCTTGATGGGTTAACGTATCTATATCTATTTTGGATTCATATCTCCACTCCACTTCACCATTTTTGTCTGTTTTATAGACATAACTTTGAAAAGGAGGGCTTGGGAAATAAGCGCCAGGCCCGAATAATCCTTCATCTTGAGATTTTAATCCATAAAACAAGTAATCAGAATGGTAAGTATTAATGGACGTTACTAATCCAGCTGAATCTAATATTCTGTAATGATATCCAGGTGGTAAAAATGGATTATCTGAATTAATAACATATATAGTATCATTTGAGCCAATACTAAAATTTGTTGGATTCAATTCATTATTAGTTCCATAGCGTTTTACCCAAATCACATCACCATTACTGGTTAATTTGACAAAGTGAAACCCAAAAGCGTCATTTGAATCCCAACCTGAATATAAAAGATTTCCATTACTGAATTCTTTCACTTGGAGTCCATAAATATGGTCATCAAAATTGTATTTTTTTAAAAATATTGTGTCTCCTGTTGACGGATCTATTTTTAATAAATACATTTCCGATTCTATTAATGTCTGTCGTGGCCCACTAAATAAAATATTTCCATCTTGGGTGAATATCCCAGACTGATTTTCACAATAATAGCTCACTGCCGAATCACCCAATATATTTTGCCATACGACATTGCCCTCAAGATCTATTTTTGTGAATTTTAATTTTTCATCAAAATAATCCCCAACCTCATAACCCCAACCATTTCCAATTAAAACGTAGCCATCCTCTAAAACTATAATACTTTGCCCAACATCATCGCCTTCGCTAAAATCAATTGTTTTGTTAAAAGTAATTTGGCTATGCAAATTATTATAAGCGAGTACTATTATCAATGATAATAGTACTCGCTTTGTCAAATATTCATTTTTAATTTTCACTCTTTAACAATTTTGAATGAATCAACTTCTTTACCGAGACTTTTAATTTGGGCAATAAATAATCCGTTCGGGATTGAGTTAATATCAATTTTATTAATAACATTTTAATCCAAAACGTAAGAGAATAATAACGTACCGGTTAAATCATATATGAAAATTATACAGTCTTGCGAATTAAAATTTGTACAATCAACAAATATCTCACCGGTATTTGGATTGGGATAAACTTGTATTTTAGATTCATTAAGCATTGCAGATTTTCCTTCTATGATTTCTTCATCATTATCAAAAACTTCCTCGTAATCATTTCCGGTTAAAAAATAAATAATATTCTCTGCAGCTACGCCGCTTGGACTTTGCTTGCCTGCTAATGAAACTAATTGCTCAACTTCTACTTCAGTAAAATCTAAAATATCATTTCCATTCTTCGCGTTTGCAATTAATACCCTATAAAGGGCTTTAAAATCACTAGCGTTAATATTATCATTACTTACTTTTTCTACTTCGAGCTCTGCATTCAAGAAATCATTATCTAAAAGATAAATTTCAGTTGCAGTTTGATGCGAATGGTCTGTATTTTCCCCAGCTATTACTAAAAATGCTGAATCAATATTATTATCTAATACATAATAATTTACAGCGGTATATAAAATCCTTTCTCTTTCATCTTGTAAATAATTTAGATCCACGTTATAGGTGTTTTCCTCTTCTAGGTATTCTAATTCATATTCTTCACTGTTAATAAGTTCGATAAGCCCAGAAATAGCTTCATCCAGGTCATACACTTGATTCATTAGCTCGCCTCCTGTAATTTCATTAGTTTCTGCTAATTTAAACCCACTGCCACCAGACGGTAATTTTGATTCGCAAGCATAGTATCCATCAAGCGGACTTGAGTATCCACAATCTATTGGATCAACATAAGTGGTCGCCCCCGTTGTATAACAAGTTGGGGCATGTCCAGTATTTGAGAAGTGCTTGTATTGTAGAATGCCGAAACCATTATAGACTTTAATGTCACCTGTGGAATTATTACAATCATATGAAAATGTATTTCCGGATGGTGTAGTGACTTTTACGCTGCTTGGGAAATAGGTAGGAGAACAATAGCCTTGAGTCCCGAGACTCCCAGTATTTGTTACATAAATATTGTGTTTATCAATCTCACTATTAAAAGTGTTGCATTTTATTTGTAGGGCACTATTGTTATTTTGAACACGTATTCCAGCTTCTAAATCTTCGAAATAATTTCGGTATATTTCTGTTTGTGAATTAGAATTGTTAACTACGTAAATACCTCCATTGTAAGGTGAACTACCGTCATACGAACCATAAGTTGTAAAATTATTGTTCTCAATATGATAATTTTTGCTATCCTCTAAGTACATCCCATAGCAATTTAAGGATGATTGATCTTGAACTTCAAAGGTGTTATTCATTACTAAAGAATGATCAACATTTGAAAATAATATTCCTCGATAATTGTTTGTAAAAACTACATCTGAAACAACGATGTCACGTGGACGAGAGTTTGCATTTTCAGCATGGATTGCTCTAACTAATCGCTCAAAAGTAGTAATATGTTCATCACAAGGAATTGCTCCACCACATAAATCACTTGCAACAGTATAAGTTGCATCTATACTATAAATTCCTTCACCCGAATTGGTACATGCATTTCTCAAGTCTTTAAAAGTACATCCAATTATATCGACTCCGTCAATATCCCACATTGTGATATGAGCATTAAATGTTTCGGAGCAAGGATAATTATCATTTACTTCAAAGTTACACCTGTAAAATTCACTAATATTATCATCATCAGTTTGAGCGGGTGAGTAGTCATATTGCATAAACTCAGATGATCTTTTGCAATTAATAAAGTTTGCACCGTGGGCAACTATTATTCCACCTCTATATGCCGCATTACCAAAATCATCATATTTACTGGTTGTAATGGCATTTCTAGCATATTCAATAGTTGAACCATCCATAATATATACAACTCCATGATGTTGAGTCAAATGAGTAGGGTATGTATCCCCATAGATAGCACTTACTGATGGATGAGGGTAACTACTTCCCACACCCCAAACTTCAATGCCTTGCCATAGTTCACCACACATGTTCGTGATATATCCTTCATCGACGACTAGCTTAGCGCCATTTTCTACTATTATTTTTCCATCTGCAGGCATCCCTACTAAACATTTAATCACTAAGGTGGTAGTGAGTGTTATTCTTAAGTTTCCTTTTAAATAAACAGAGTAGTTCCACTCAACTGTATTTCCCGGGTCGTCAACAACCATTTCGGGATCAATGATTTCACAGTAATCATCAATTAATGCTAAATTTATGTTATGGTTATATCCCATTAACGACCAGTGAATCTTCTTTAACTGACATTCTGAACATGCTGATCTAGTTCCAGGCCAGTAATCCATTATATTATTTGATGTTCCTTTATCTGGGCAAGGATCTATTGAACCATCATTGTCACTACATTCGTCACATTGGGTATCGAAATTATGATTTAGTCCCAATGAATGACCAAGTTCATGTATTAGATTACGTTTTACTTTTTCGGGCCCATCACCTCCCGCTGTATATGCGTTATAAGGTGAAGTTTGATATAACCATGTCTTATAGCCCGTAGTTGCAGCACCAACAACGCCCGAGTAGTTGCCACCCCAGAAAATATTTAATGTATTATTCTTTATAATATCAGGCATTCCCACATTTGTGGTGACATATTTGTCCAACATGTCATCTGCTTTTGTTCCACAAAGTCCACAGCTCCAATCCCAATCTTCGTCATCCTGCCAAAAGAATATATTTTCTTCTTCTAACACAAATTGGACACGACTATCAGGTATATATGCAGAGGTTCCTGGAGAAACTGCATCAAGATCAGCATAAATATCATTTACATAATCAAAAATCTCATAAATTATTGACAAGTCTGAACTTGTAAAGTTTCCGGAGCCATCCTCTTTTTGCATCACATGAAGGGCTACTCTTACATATTTAATGGGGATATAATCTGAATTAATAGGAGAATAGTTTTCACGGTCGGCGCAATCAATAGCTAATGATGAACTATATGTATCATCCTCGCTATAGCAATCGTCTTGTGAAAAGAGGTTTAAGCTAGTAATCATAAAAAAAGTAAAATAAATGAGTTTTTCATAAGATAAGGATTTGTTGTGAATAAATATTGTTTGAATTTTTTAAAATTATAATGTATGATCCAGTAATTAAATTTGAGCAATTAAAAGAAATATCGTGAGTAATAATAAATGAATCAACAACTTCCTCACCAAGCAGATTTATTAAAGTCACCTCTATCGGTTCAAGTATGTTCATTAGGTGCACTATATGGTCATGAACATATATATTAATATTTATGGGTGTTGTTGATTGTAAATTCGTTATTTCCGGTATTAAAGAATCGCAAGCAATATCCGGATTAATTCTAATATCAATCTCAGAATCTTTATAACAGCGTAAGTTGGTTGGCGGAAAACTATCATCACCGCCATTATAAAGAAATAAGTAACACAAAGGTCCAATTTTTTCAACAACTTTATTTGAAAGGAAAAATAGATTTGATCCTAAATCATGATGAGTATGAATAGTCTTTAGTGATACTCCGTCATACAATTCAAATGTTACTGAGTCCACAGTAATTAGTGTTGAATCTCCTGATTCATAGAAAATATCATGGGCATACCAATCGTCACCACTAAAATCATAAAGCAGTAAAAATTTTTCCTCTAAATGAAAATATACTTTCTCATTATTCTCATACAAATAATAATAATTGTTTTCTGGATCAAGAAGTCCCTCGGAATCTATGTAGCTAAATTTTAATTTCCGACAAATTTTATCCGAAATTAACGTATCTGATATGGATTCAACTTGGTTATATCCTGTTATGTAAATGGTATCATCAGTATCTATGTCATAAATATCGTCGTAATACCATGTAGCGCCTAAAGGTGCGAAAGCATTCGTTTGAGCTGCACAATAACTATGAAGAATAGATGTGGAAAGAATAAAAATAACAATTTTCATGATTAAAGTAAATTTAGATATTTTGAAAAATTTATAAGCCACCTTTCGGAGACTTTTCTACATTTCTGATGTGAATTTGCAACCGCTTTAATGAATTTCCAAATTTTTACGGCAATTTTTTTGTAAAATTGAACCGATTCACTAAAAATAGTGAATCCTAAAAAATAGACATTATCCTGTCTAAGCATAAAAAAACCTAAGTGGTTGAGGGATTTGGCAAGACTTTTACTACAGTTTCTATTAAACTTAGTTCTGTCCTCAAAAAGAGTGAATTTATATCAAAATCTCAAAAATAGCCGGCTAAAAAATATTTTTCAAATAAGTGTTGTATTTAGTTTGACTGGATAGTTGATTATTTCACACATATTCGACCAATAGCAAAATTTAATATTTAAAGTAATTAAATGGATTTTCCTGCCAATAAGAAATACATTTTGAAAGGTACCCCAAACGTCAGACACTATTTTTAAGCATTACTGGATATTCCAACCAAACTGACCCCACTTCTGCAATCTAAACTGACCCCTCAAAGTTGCCCTTCATTTTTGATTTATTAATAGTTGTTTTTTGCAATGTTTGGCTAAGTTAGTTTTAATTTTTTAAATCAAATTTTTCTTCACTTTATAGTGTTTTTTTCTTATAGATTCGCCTTGCATTTCTACTCGATGTGCATCATATACAATACTGGAATTTTCGCAAGATCGGACCCCTATTTTCCTCAAATAGGAGACCCATGTCAAATATTTGAAATTTTAGAATTCAATTCTTATTAGGAAAGGCTTTTAAAGGAATTTTAAGTTTATTCAATATAGGTCAGTTTAAAGTGCAGAAGTGGGGTCTGCCTATGCGGAATTTCCAATCAGACCGACGATAGCTTGTAAAACAAGAAGCAACGGAATAAATCGTTAGCCTTTTGCGGTAGGCAATGAGTTTATGCCGGAAGTTCTTGTTTTACAACGAGCGTGGCGTTGTGCAGTCAGGCTATCTTCGCGGATGTTTTTTATTTTGTTATTTATACATAAGTTTTTCCATTACGAACAACAGATCAAGGGAAACTAAAGTTTGAATGCGGTTTTGAATTGATTTTTAAATTTTGAATTTGAATCAGCGTCAAACACAAGCGTAGTGCGTATTTCTCGCAACGTCTTCTCACAAAGTGTCCAGTTTTTAGGATTCACTATAAATAGTGAATTTGAATTAAAATGACAAAATTTAACGCAAAAAATTTTGTTTGAATTTTGTTGGTGATTATTTTTATAAAATATTAATTAAACCACTAAACCATTTATTATGAAAACTCAATTGCTTTTTGTATCAATTTTATTCTTATTCCTTTTAAACATTTCATCAGGTTTTTCTCAGACACTTATAAATGAGCTCTGGGAAATAGAATTAAATTACCCACAAGATATTGCATGGAGTGCGTCGGTTTTAACGAGCAGCAGTGATATGATCACAACTGGGAATACCTGGCATGATGCGACACAAAAAGTCAATATTGTTACCACGAAAAAAAATTCAAGTGGAACGGTGATCTGGAATACGGAATATAATGGGACACTCTCAGGTTTTGATTATGGTTCATCAATTTGTCTTGACGGTAGTGGCAATGTGTATGTTGCCGGAGCAACGCATAATACCTCAGCATTAACTTTTGATATTGTGATTATTAAATACAACAGCAGTGGTGTGCAACAATGGGCTACTTTATTTAATGGAAGCGGTAGCGGAATGGATATTCCATCTGGAATAACCTTAGATGGTTCAGGAAATATTTATGTATGCGGCGCAGCGACAGGTAGCACCACTGGTTATGATTACGTTACAATCAAATTAAATTCCTCGGGGACAATTCAATGGAACCAAACTTATGATTATGCTAGTCTTACTGATGCTCCAGGCTTTATAGCATGGAATAGCGGAACATCTAAAATTGGTATTGCGGGAGCTAGTCAAAGTTCAGGTTCAAATTGGGATTATACCACACTAAAATATGACGCAAGTGGCACTTTGACAAATACTAACAGGTCGTCAGCAGCTGGGTATGGCTATGATAGGCCGACCGATTTAGTTATAGACGGTTCCGGAAATTTTTATATCACGGGATATGCATACAATGGTTCCGATTATGATATGCGTACCATTAAGTTAGATGATGATCTTTCGCCAATTTGGACAGTTACAGATGATGATGGAGATGAGGATGGAAGTAATAGTATTGCAATTGACGGTAGTCATAATACTTATGTTACAGGTTTTGCGGTGAGCAGTTCCGGAGATAAACGAATTAAAATTGTTAAATATAACAGTTCAGGTACTTTCCAATGGCAGACGATATTAGAAAATTTTGATTTATCTATTGATGGCGAGGGAGTTGCTATTGAATATAATTCCTTAAATAGCACAGTGGTGGTTACAGGATTTTATGAATTCTCTTCGGGTGTCAAATCAATTACAACAATAGGAGTAGACCCAGCTGATGGGGATATAATTTGGAAAGAGGATTATCCGAATCTTACGGGTTCCATTGACGACCCAACAAACATGCATGTCTCAAGTAATCATATTTGGATATTTGGAACACGAAACGAAGGAGCAGAAATACGTTATATAACAATTAAATATGAGATATATGAACATCCAACTGAATATGTCCTAGATGAATCAGACAATCCGATATATATTGAAAATGAGATTCTTATTCGTTTTAACCCAGAGTTATTGGATATTGAATTTATTGATAATAAACAACAAGTATATTCGAATTTAGCATTAATTCTGGATGAAGGTTTTTACGACGTAATACTTCCATATTTACAAGGGGAAAATAGTCAATTTACTCCTAAGGGTGTTAAAATTTATAAAAATTTTACGAGTGAGGATAATACTTCTATTTCAAGAAGTGGTAAAACAGTGCTTTTGCCGGAATTTTGGGCAAGTTTAATTGTTACTTGCGATGCATCTATGAATGTAATTGAACTTTCTGATTCTCTGGCATTATTTCCGGAAAATATCTTATATGCACATCCAAATTGGATTGCAACCCAATTTGATACACCCGATGACGAAGAATATGATTCTCAAGAAAGTATTCACTACGTGAGTCCAAATGATGCTGATTCTGATATCGAAGTGGAAGGTGCGTGGGATATGGAAGTGGGTGAGGAAAATATAAAGGTTGGGATATTAGAAAATGCATTAGATTGGTCTCATGAAGATTTTGGTGACGGAACTTTAGAAGGAAGTAAAATAAAAGACGGATATGACTTTGTGAATAATGTTGATTTTGAATTCATCGGCCTTCCGCTCACTAATGATCATGGAACAAATACAACCGGTATAATTGGTGCTTTGCGTAACAACGGTATTGGAATTGCGGGAATTGCAGGTGGTGACGAAGAATTGGATAATATTGGAGTAAGTCTATATGAATATAAAGTTTTTTCTGAGACTGGAGTTTCAACCATATCTTATATTTCTGATGCCTTAGCAAATGCCGCAATATCTGGTCCCGAAGAATATCAAGGTGTTGATATTTTAAATTTTAGTGGAGGGTTTGATTACATTGCGTCACTAACAGATTTTCAAGAATTACAAACTGCTGTAGATATGCTTTATCGAAATGAAGTTGTCTTTTGTGTAGCTAGGGGTCAAACTAATGAAACCGAAGAAGATCCAGGTGACCCTTTTAACAACACAACTTACCCTGCAGGTTTTCTACAAAATAAAAATCATTGGGTTATTGTTGTTGGCGCAGCAGGAAATGATGGTGAAAGAAAGACTCCTGAAAATAGTGATCCGGGGGATGAAAATGATGAATGGTTTTCATACATAGGGGCAGGAATTGATTTAATTGCACCCGGAACCAGCGATATGGTATGGACAACGGGAATATCGAGTGATGTTGATCCCGAAAATGACTATATCTTTTTCCGTAATACATCGGCGGCAACTCCACATGTAACAGGAGTCGCAGGCTTGATGTTAAGTTATGTAAACAATAATCCTGCAGCTTATAATGAACTCGCTCCAGACGACGTTGAATGGATAATTCAGGAAACTGCCGATAATACAGAAGATTTCCCTGCTGAGTATGATGATTTTACGGGACATGGAATGTTAAATGCAACAAATGCTATGGAAGCACTTGAACTTCCCTATTACAGAGTAATACATTATCCAACTGGTGAACCGACAACTCTGGATTACTATTTACAAGAAGATCCCGAGTATATCAAAATTTGGATCTCAGACCCACCAGGTGCATATGCTGCTGGAATTTATTTGGCAGAAGTATGGGATGTTGATTTTATTTATAACCATTCTATACCTGGTAGTGCTACCTTTATTGCAGGCTGGTTAAGAAACAGTACAACTACGGGAATGGAGCCTATCTCACTTGATGAAGGTGATTATATCATACCCAATATTGATAATGTTCGTGGATCCGATTATTTAGATGCATTTGATATTACATCAACGACTGCTAAAATTAAATCTCGAGTTTATAAAATTACACATACTCTTTTAGGAGCAGCTGTAACACCATTTTGGTATCCTCTTGCACCCGCAGATGTTGATGTAAATTATTCTATTTATATCTATGACCAAAATGCGACAGTATCAGTACCGACAATTAATGAAGAATCTGGCTTTCAAGTTTTTCCGAACCCAGCTAATGACGTATTAAATATTTATTTTGAATTCTCAAATAGCGTCTACGTAGAAGTGTTTGATATTGATGGTAGAAAGGTAAAATTTGGAGATTTTAATATTTCTGAGAATACAATTGATATTAGCGATTTGTCGTTGGGGCTGTACTTTGTAACAATAACAACTGGAGATCAAAAATTAACTTCCAAATTCGTAAAATTGTAGATGAAGAACCAATTATATTTTGCAGCCTTGCTCTTATTTTTGCAAGGCTGCAAAATTGATGCTGACCTATCACCCCCATGCAGCGAACCAGGCGGCTGGGGCTTTGCATCAATGGTTACGCCTGAAAACAAACCCTATCGTAATGCTCCATCTGCAAATCCATTAAACGAAAGTGAATTTGCATACATAGCAAATCAGGATGGAATTGAAGGTTACTGGAAGTTTGATTTAAGCTCGAATTCAAACGCATTAATAGCAGAAATTGACCCTTGGGAGCCACCTGATTGGAGTATAAAGGATTGGATTGTATTTGGCAGTAATGCGCAGATATTTATTTGTAAAAGCAATGGTGATAGTCTTACTCAGTTAACATTTGAAAATGAAAATTATAACCCATCTTGGTCTCCTGATGGGGAAAAAATAATATTTGAAAAAGATGAAAATGATGCTGTGCAAAATTTTGCAGTACTGGACTTAGGTGGAAATATAGTTACAGAATATAAATCAACAATTTATGCTGGACAAACACCTAGCTGGTCGCCAGATGGAGAAAAAATATCCTTCGTTTCAACTTCAAATCCGTTTGGAAAAATTTTAATTGCTTACTTTGAAGTAGATAACCCCAATGAAGTTTATTATATTATGAATTCAGATATTCAGAATAATGGGGTGTATTTAACAGGTCCACTAGATTGGTATGCTGACTCTGAGACAATTCTTTTTACTGAGTCCGGTGATATTTATTCAGCCAACATTATAACAAATACAATTTCGTTGCTTAAAGAGGGGGTTGGGTGTTCTCGATATTCCTATCATTCAATTCTTCCAAATTCAATAGCAATTATTACAGTTTGGCATGAAAGTAGTTATGACGAAGAAACAAATATTGAATATCATGATTATGATCTTGTAGAAATTAAATCTGATGGAACAGAAGTGATAATTTCTTATTGAGCTGTATATAATTATAAGAACAATTCAGTCTGTAATGTAGATTAATAAGTATATATAATGTCATACAAAAAATATTTAAATTTTCAATCCTGAATCTGGTTTATTTTCCAACTTAGGTAATACGATATTTTTTGTTGCATTTCTAATAGCAATCAAATTTTTTGATAAAATCTTTTTTTTATTTTTATATTGTTATAAGTATAAAGTTCTCCAATGCCTAAGTGTAATTTAATGCCAGCGCTGTAACCACATGGTGAACCACATCTTGCAAAACTAAAAATATCTGCTTCCCTTTGCATGTATGACTAAAGATACAATAAATTTTC
>ENA-ORBV01011013-ORBV01011013.1-microbial-mat-metagenome-genome-assembly--contig:-NODE-11013-length-14314-cov-4.511414_pt1 | contig 14314 bp, 12 predicted proteins | sample MGYA00237777_ERZ505514 | MGnify/ENA primary metagenome ERZ505514 (study PRJEB26160, sample SAMN06269048) | microbial mat metagenome | isolation source: Oligotrophic lake microbial mat | place...
CTTCCTCACCGATCTTCACGCCGTAGCTTTCGAGTTTACGGTAGAGCGTCTTCAGGCCGATCTGGAGCTGGCGCGCGGCCTTCGACTTGTTGCCGCCGCAGTGCGCCAACGTCGCGAGGATCAGGCGCTTCTCGACTTCGTCGACCGGCAAGCCGACCAGGATGCGGATGGCGTCGTCGGGTGTCGGCGTGGGCCGCGTCGCCTGATCGGAGACATAGGTCGCGGGCGTCGGCACACGACCAGCAGCAGCGACAGAATCGATATCTTCGGGATGAAACCCGTCGGCTTCGACGATGCGGCTGGAGCTGAGCACGTACAACTTCTCGATGGAGTTCTCCAACTCGCGCACGTTGCCCGGCCAGTCCTGGCGACGCAGGGCTTGGAGCAGGTTCTCAGAGAGTTCCTTGTTCTGGTTATGGCGGCGGTTGAGGCGATCCAGGAACGCCTTGGCCAGTAGCGGAATGTCCTCGCGCCGTTCGCGTAGCGGGGGAACGATGATGTTCACCACGTTGAGGCGGAAGTAGAGGTCCATGCGGAAGCGATTGGCCAGGACCTCGTTCTTCAAATTACGGTTGGTGGCGCACACCAGGCGCACATCCGCGTGCAGTGGAGCATTGCCGCCGACGTGGTGGAAGGTGCCGTCTTGCAGCACGCGCAGCAGTTTGACCTGCGAGTCGAGCGGCATCTCGCCGATCTCGTCGAGGAACAACGTGCCGGTGTCGGCGGATTCGAAACGGCCTTTTTTCTGGCTCACCGCGCCGGTGAAGGCGCCGCGTTCGTGGCCGAAGAGTTCGCTTTCGATCAGTTCACGCGGAATGGCGGCAGTGTTGATTTTTACATAGGGACGACCGGCGCGGTTCGACAGCGCGTGGATGGCGTCAGCGACCAGTTCCTTGCCGGTGCCGCTTTCGCCTTCGATCAGCACGTTGGCATCGCTGGCGGCGACTTGTTTGATCATCGCCTTGACGTGGCGGATGGCGATTGAGGTGCCAACGATGCGATCGAGCGCTTCGTCGTAGCCGAGTTCACGGCGCAGCGCCTTGTTCTCGCGCGTGGTGGCGGAATGGCGCACCGCGCTTTCGACGGTGGCTTTAAGACGCGAAAGGTCGACGGGTTTGGTCAGGTAGTTGAAGGCGCCCTGTTTGATCGCGGCGACCGCGGTGTCCTCATTGCCGTGGCCGGTGATGAGGATCCACGGCACATTGCCGTATTTCTCATGTGCCAGCTCCATGGTCGCGAGGCCGTCGAGGTTCGGCAGCTTGAGATCGCACAGCACGGCGTCGACCGCGGCGGCGCTCATCTTGGCCAAGCCTTCCTCACCGCTGCTGGCCTTGAGCACGGCGTGGCCGTCGCCTTCCAGGATGTCGGCGTAGGTGTCGCGGTTGCCGGCGTTGTCGTCGATGATCAGGATGTTTGCCATGGGTCCGATGCCTATCTGTGGTCCGATGTCCGATGTCCGATGTCCGAGGTCTTTTTCCTACGAGAGCGCTTGGGCTGGCCAGGTGTTTGCGATTTGGGAGGGTCGACATCGGACATCGGACATCGGACATCGGACGAATCCCCGCGGACCTGCGCCTCGACCGACGGCATCGGCAGCTCCGTGCGCGCCTTCGCCGGTCCCAGCTGCGTGGGGAATTCCAGGGTGAAACTGACGCCCTGCGCTTTGTCACTGCTTGCGGTGACGGTGCCGTGATGCAGCTCCACCAAGCGTTGAACGATGGCGAGCCCCAGGCCGGTGCCGTCGTCCTTGCTGCTGGTGAACGGCTGGAAGAGGTGGGCGGCGACGCGTTCGTCGAACGGTGGACCATTGTTGGCGATGACCACGCGCACCAAGTGCGGCGCGCTGCGGGTGACGACCAGCAGGCGGCGATCATCCGGACGCGCCACCAACGCTTCACGTGCGTTGGTGATGATGTTGAGAAAGATTGAGCGCAGGTGCTGCACGTCGGCGGCCAGCAGCGCGAGGTTGTCGTCGGGATGGAACGACAGCGAGATCTTCGCGCTTTCTAGTGCCTCGGCCTGTTCATCGAGCAGTGTACGCAGCAGGCCATTGACGTCGACCGCATCGGGATCGGGTTGGCCTGGGCGGGCGAAGCTGAGGAACGACTGGACTACGCCTTGGATGTTGCGTGCAGCATCGACCACGCGGCGCAGACGTTTTTCTTCACGCTCGCGTTCAGCAGGTGACAACGACGGGCTGAGCTGATTCTGCATCAGCTCAGCATTGAGCAGGATCACACCGACGGGATTTTTCAGTTCATGCACCAGGCTGCCGGCGATGCGACCGAGCTCCGCCAACCGGTCCCGATCATCGGGGACGGTGAAGCCGAAGCCGCCGCCGTTGTCCGGCGTCTGATTCATCGCCGCAGGATCGCGCCGGGTTTTCCGGTCGCTTTCTTGTAGTCTTTTTCCATCTCGCGCAGGCGTTTGCGGATCAGCGTCAGCTGCGCGTCGGTCAGGTGGTCGACGAAGACCTTGCCGTCGAGGTGATCGAGTTCGTGTTGCACCACCACGCCCAGGAAATCGCCCGCGCCGACATCAAGGCTCATGCGCTGCTCGGCGCCGTAGACGTCGTGGAAGATGACGGTGAAGCGGTCGCAGCGTTCGACGCGCGCGTACATCGCGGGGAAGCTCAGGCAGCCTTCCTCGTAGGCGGAGGTGCCCTCAGCGTTAACGATGCGTGGGTTGATCCACACCCGGCGGTCGCTCTGGCCTTCTTCGCGGCGGGCGTGGTCGGTGATGAAGATGCGTTTTGACACCGCGACTTGTGGCGCGGCTAGGCCGATGCCTTTGGCCTGCTCCATGCACAGGAACATGCGGTTGCAGAAGTCGCGCAGGGCATCGTTGAAGACCGTGACGTCCTCGGCGCGTTTGCGCAGCACCGGGTGCGGGTACTGCACGACGCTCAGGACGGGGGGGTAGGTAGGTGACGCGGGTGGGCTCATGAAGGTCTTGCCGGGGCTTGAGATGTAGGGCTGGACCGTAAGCTGCCCCGACCTCATCGCAAGTTGCTTCGAGTCTTTTCGACACATTTCATTCACGTAGACGATCACTTTCCCCAGGTTCGTCGCTTTCGTCCCTTCATTCGCCGTCCGAGGATCACGCCCATGGTCGACATCAGTAAGCACTTGGCCCGTATGCAGCAGGCGATCGATCGCCGCAACTGGCCGCTCGCGCTCGAAATCGGCGAGGAATGCATGGACGTCGCGCCGGCTGAAGTCCAACTCTACAAGCTCTATGTCGACGCCTCCAAGCGGAAGGCTAAGGAGAGCGATAAGAAGAGCATATTCGGCAGCATGAGCATGCCTGGGTTCAGCAAGGATCCGCTCAAGCAGCTGATCGCGGCGATGAAGCGGGTTGGGAACGGTGGTCCCGACGCCAAGGCGCTGGCTGCGGCGGGTGATGCCGCGCGCGCCTCTTATAAGGCGGGCACCAAAGCGATGGTCGAACCGTCGATTTATCTTTATGAGGAAATGGTCGCCACCGGTTTGTTCAACGCCGAGGTACTGTGGAATCTCGGCAACCTCTACTTCGAACGTTTCCAGGACAAGAAAGACGCGCCGAGCCTGGAATCCGCGCTGAAAACCATGGCCAAGCTCGAAACGGCGATGCCCAACCATCCCGAGGCCGGACGCACGCTGAAGAATTGGGAAGCGCGCAAATCGATGGAACGCCGCAACCAGACGAGTGCTTCTGGTGACTACCGCTCTCAGCTCTCCAGTGACGACAAGGCGCGCAAGGCCGACGTCATGTCGCGCATGATCCGCACCGCTGACGATGCCCGCGAGGTGCTGAAGTTCGTCGACGAGGACCTTGTGGCCGAGCCCGGCAAGAAGGACCTGTGGGTCAAGAAGGCCGAAACCCACCGCCGTCTGGCCGAGTTGTCGGCGGATTCCGCCGAATACGCCAAGGCGCGCGAAGCCTTGGAAAAGGGGCAGGGGATCGACTCCTTCGACTTCAACCTCGTCATCAAACTCGGCGACGTGATGATCGAAGAGCACAAGCTCTACGTCACCCAACTCAAAGCCGGTGGCCACGATACGGCAGAAGCCGACCTGACTCTGCTCAAGTTGGAAGTCGACGAATTCAAGAAGCGCAGCGAACGCCAGCCCACCGAAATGAACCACAAGTTCCAGTTGGGCACCAGGCTGCTCAAACTCGGCCAGATCGAAGCCGCGGCTTCCGAGTTTCAACGCACGGTCAACGACCCGCGTTATCGCCTGAAATCCTTCAAGTTCCTCGGCTTCTGCTTCGCCAAAAAGAACATGGTCGAACTGGCGGTGAAGAACTACTCCACCTACCTGACCACTACCGAGGACGCCCTGTCCGACGATTCCAAGGAAGTGCGTTACCTGCGCGGCCGCATCTACGAACAGGGCGGTAAAAAGAACGAAGCCATCGCCGACTACTCAGCCCTGGTCGAGATGGACCTCGCCTACAAAGACTGTGCCGCCCGCCTCGACAAGCTCCGCGGCGAAGCTGGCTAATCGGATCCCATCGCAAGCGATGCGCCGGCCGCCGAGCCCGCGGGGGCTATGCTCCCCAGGTATTCCCCGGGCGCCGAGTGGCGGTGGGCGGATAAAATGGCGAAGCCATCCGCCCACGGGTGAGGAGGCAAGGCCGACGATCCCGAGCCCCGACAAAGCCCGTGGGGGCAGGCCCGCAGGAGCGGGCCGGTGGGGGCGAAGCCCCCATTGAAAACTGGCGCGGGGCGTAATACTCCGCCGCCCCACCGTTAGTCCCCTTATCACCTGATCGACCGGATAACCCTGAAAATGCCGCACAATATCAGCGCCCTGAAGAGAATGCGCAAAAACGAAGTCCGCCGCGTGCGGAACAAAGCCCGCCTGAGCGAGCTGAAGACCATTCGTAAGCAGATCACCCGTGCGCTGCATGACAAAGAGCAGACCAAGGCCGACGGACTGTACGTCGAGTTGACCAAGGCGCTCGATCAGGCCGCGTCGAACAAGACCATCCACAAGAACGCTGCCTCGCGCGCCAAGTCGCGCCTCGCGCTCAAGCTCCAGGCTGCGAAAGCCGCCAAGGCCGCGCCCGCAGCGAAGTAATCAAGACGTTGATGGTGAGTCGCTGCCGCTGAGTTCAGCGATCACAACAGTAGCGATCACAACAGTAGCGATCCCAGCTCTGACAATTTTCTGGTGGGCCTTTCCGGTCCACCTTCCCTAGCGGGTCTTTCGACCCGCACGTTTCGGGGCCACGTCTCCACGGCCTCCCGCCCGCTTCACCGCGTGCGGTCCATGAACAGGAGCAATCCATGGCTGTCTCCACCTATGAGACCACCATCCTCGTGCGCGCTAGTGCCGCACGTAGCGACTACGAAGGTACCCTCGCCACCGTGCGAGCCACTTACGAAACCGAAGGCGTGACCTTCCTGGAATTCGACAAGTGGGAAGAGCGCAAGCTCGCGTACCCTATCGCTGGCGAAGCCAGCGCGTTGTACTTCACCGGTTACTTCAACGCCGAGACCAGCGCGATCGAGAAGATCGAGCGTCGTGCGTTGCTGGGTGGCACTATCCTGCGCCAGCTGATCGTTGCCCGTGCGGGCAAGGATCTGGAGCGCATCAAAACCCAGCGCGCCAAAGCTGCTGCTGCTGCGCTGGCAGCCGCTGCTGCCGCTGCCGTATCGGCCGAAGGCTAACATGGCTGTTGCCATCAACCGTGTGCTCCTGGGTGGTAATCTCACCCGGGATCCGCAGGTGCGCTTCCTCGCCAATGAACAGGCGGTGGCAAACTTCGGTTTGGCCGTCAATCGCCGGTTCAAGGGCAGCGATGGTCAGATGAAAGATGAAGTCACCTTCATCGACATCGAAGCCTGGGGACGTACTGCAGAACTGGTCGGTCAGTATCTGACCAAGGGCCGGGCCTGTTTCGTCGAAGGACGACTCAAGCTCGACTCGTGGGATGACAAGGACGGCCAGAAACGTCAGAAGCTCAAAGTGGTTGCCGACAGCGTCCAGTTCCTGGACAGCGGTAATCGTGGCGGCGCTCCTGGTGCAGCAGCAGTTGAAGGCGAACCAGCGGGCGACGCGCCCGCACCGTCACCATCCGCCAAACCCAGCCGGCCCGCGCCGGCTCCGGCGGGCGATGACGAGCCGCCCTTCTAATCAACCTACCTATTAACCTAATAACCTAATAACGACACATAAACGAAAGCACACACCATGAGAATGTCCGCTGGCCCTCGCGGCAAGTTTGGCGACAAGAAGAAGAAGAAGGCGCGCGCGAAGCGCGTCGAAGCCCCCAAGTTCTGCCGCTTTGAAAAAGACGGCGTGTTCGAAGTCGACTACCGCGACATCGGCATCCTGGGACGTTACGTCTCTGCCCAGGGCAAGATCACCTCGCGCAAGCGCAACGGCTGCACCGCGTTTTATCAGCGCCAGCTCAACCTGGCGGTGAAGCGTGCGCGCTTCCTCGCCCTGCTGCCCTTCGTGGGCGAGTAAAGGAGCACCACCATGGCACGCCGCAAAGATGTCCTGCTCGTTCAGGATGTGCTCAAACTCGGTAACATGGGTGACGTCGTCCGCGTCTCCCCAGGTTACGCCCGCAACTACCTCTTCCCTTTTGCCTTGGCGATCCCGTCCGACTCTGCGCACAAGCGTCAGATCGACGTGCTGCGCGAGAAGGCCGCCAAATCCGAAGCCGAACGCGAAGTCAAAGCTCGCACCCAGGCCAAGACCATGCAGGGCATCTCGATCCAGATCGCTGCTCGCGTGTCGCACGACCACGAGCTGTTCGGTTCGATCGGCACCAAAGAGATCGTCGCTGCCCTCGCCAAGAGCGGCATCGAAGTCGACGGCAAACAGATCCACTTGCACGACAAGCTGAAGAAGCTCGGCAAGTACCAGATCGACGTCCGTCTGCACAAGAACGTCGCGGTCGAAGTCACGCTGGAAATCGTCAACAGCGATCCCAACGCGCCGAGCCTGGCCGAGACCATGGCCGCCACATCGGCGCCCAAGGCCGAAGGCGACGCCAAGGACGAGAAACCCGCCAAGGCTGATAAAGCCGAGAAGGGTGAGAAGTCCGGCAAGGGCGACAAGTCCGAGAAGAGCGAGAAGAGCGAGAAGAGCGGCAAGAGCGACAAGTCCGACAAGAGCGGCAAGGGCGACAAATCTGACAAAGCTGAGAAGGGCGAGAAGTCTGAGAAATCAGACAAGCCCAAGAAAACCCAGAAGGCGTAAAGGAACTGAACATGCAAGCCGACATCCATCCCAAGATTCGCAAGGTGGTCTTCCAAGACACCATCACCGGCAGCCAGTACATCGTCCTCAGCGCGGTGAAGACCGAGCTGAAGGCCACCATCGACGGGACCGAATACCCGTTGGTGAAGGTCGACGTGTCGGCCAGCAGCCACCCGTTCTACACCGGTCAGGTGCGTATCCTCGATACCGCCGGTCGCGTCGAGAAGTTCGGCACGAAGTTCGGCAAGGGCGGCGTCAGCTCGCTGCTCAAGAAGAAGAAGTAGTTCACACTACCGCTTCCGCACTGGACCCGCTGGCCTTCTGGGCCGGCGGGTTCTCTGTTTTCGGCCAGCCAGCGATTTTTCATACAAAGACCACTATCACCATCACCCATGCCCGACCTTCTCGGCAATCTCGCGACTCTGCACGCCAAGTATCGGCGCCTCACCGATCAACTGAGCGATTCGTCGTTCATTGGCGGCCCGGGATACCAGACCGTGGTGAAGGAACAGGGTCGCCTCGCGCGTCTGATGGAGCCGTACGAACGGCTGCTGAAAGTGCAGCAGGACGCACAGGGGGCCACGGCAATGCTCGCCGATCCTGACATGAAGGAGATGGCGCAGGAGGAGCTCGCCGCCGCTCGTGCGCAGGAGCCAGTGCTGCTCGACGAGATCAAGGGCCTGTTGGTCAGCGCCGACGCCACCGGTGCGCGCGATGCGATCCTGGAAATCCGCGCCGGCACCGGCGGTGATGAAGCCGCGTTGTTTGCCGGTGATCTGGCGCGCATGTACACCCAGTGGTGTACGCGCCATGGCCTGCGCCTGGAGGTGCTGTCGCTCTCCGAAGGCGAAAAGGGCGGCTTCAAGGAAGTCATCTTCAACATCAGCGGCATGTCGAAACTCGGCGGACCGTTCGCATTACTACGCTATGAATCCGGCGGTCACCGGGTGCAGCGCGTACCAGAAACTGAAGCGCAAGGCCGCGTCCATACCTCCGCCGCCACCATCGCGGTGATGCCGCAGGTCGAGGAAGCCGACGTCACCATCCGTCCCGACGATCTGGAGATCACCACCTTCCGCGCCGGTGGTGCTGGTGGTCAGAACGTCAACAAGACCGACTCCGCCGTACGTATCGTGCACAAGCCCACCGGTGTGGTGGTCGCGTGTCAGGAAGAACGCAGTCAGCTCGCCAACAAAGAGAAAGCGCTCAAGTGGCTACGTGCGCGGCTCTACGACGCCGAACGCCAACGCCTGGAACGCGAACGCGCCGCCTTCCGTAAAGAACAAGTCGGCAGCGGCGACCGCTCTGACCGCATCCGCACCTACAACTTCCCGCAGAACCGCATCACCGACCACCGCATCAATTTCACCGGCTACAGCTTGGACAAGTACATCAGCGGCGACTGCGATGCCCTGTGGCAGGCGATGGTCGATGCCGAGAAGGTGCGCATCCTGGAACAGTGGGATGGAACGTTCTAAGCGCAGCAGGGCTGCCCCCTGGGGGCGTGGGCGGCTCGCCCGCGCGCTGAGTTACCAGACTCGATCGCTGGCGTGACCCATCGCGACGATCGTCCGTGGGGTTGGCACTCCTCGTCATCCGTTCGTCGTGAGTGGTAAAGGCGCGCGGGCGAGCCGCCCACGCCCCCAGGGGCGCCACGTGTATCCCCGTGATTGGTGGCATCTTCGGCCTCCCCCATAGCCCCCAGCCAAGGGCTGACTAAGAAACCGCATCCCCGTCCGTAGGAGCGGTTGTGAGCCAAACTGATGGCGCGACGCCGGATGACATCCTGCTGTCCCGTTATTGCCGTCAGAAGGATCTGACGGCGTTCAGCGTGCTCATTGACCGGCATCAGGCGGACCTGCTCAGGACCGCCCATGCCCTGCTGGGGGACGGACATGCAGCTCAAGACGCGGTCCAAGAAGGTTTCCTCCGGCTCAGCCGGGACGCCGAGGCGCTGGTCGCCAAGTGGCGGGCCGGCGCGTCGCTCGGCGGTTGGCTGTGCACCGTGGTGCGCAACTGGTGCATTGATCACCTGCGACGCAAACAGGCGGCACCCATGAGTCCGCTGACCGAACTCCAGGCGGAGTCCGCCGCCGCGCCGGCCACCGTGGTCGCCGATGCCGATGCCGGCCAAGCGCTGTGGCGCGCGGTCGACACCTTGCCTCAGCTCGAACGCGCGGCCGTAGTGCTGCGCTACCGCGATGGCCTCAGTTATCAGGACATCGCCGAACGACTCGACAAAACCGCCACCCACGTGGGTGTGCTCCTCCACCAAGCGCTCGGACGCCTGCGCAACTGCGACGCGCTGCGCGCGGGAGTGCTGCCATGACTACGACTTCTCCTCTCGACGACATCACACGCCAAGACATCGGCTACCTGCTCACCGCGTATGCCGACGGCCAACTCGCGCCTGAGGGCGTGATGTGGGTCGAGGAGCAGCTTGACCGCAACGGCGATTTGCGTGCGAAACTCAAAGAGATCCGTCAGCTGCAGGCCGGCCTGCGTACGGCGTTCGCTGGTGGTGCACCTGCGTTTGTCCTCGATCTCCCACGTCGTGATGCGTTGCTCGCCAGCGCGGCGAATCCGCCACGGAAGAAGATCCGTTTTCCCGCACCCATGTGGATTGGTCTGGCAGCGAGCCTGATGGCGATCGTGTACGTCGGCATGCAGACGGGCGCTTCGATGGGCCAGTCGGCTTCATACGAAGTGGAGCTGCTTTCGCTCGCACCTATTGACGAGCCAACCCAGCAGCAACTGGCGCAAGTCGCTCCCGCCGAGGCAGGCGACGCCCAATCGTTCAACTACCAGGGTGCCGATGGCGGAGCGACGTTCGCTGCCCAGGCCGAGCCGGAACTCATGGCCAAAGGCCAACGCGACGCGTCATCACGACAGGGCGCGAGCGAAAGTAAACAGGAGATGACGACAACGGCATCCTCCATGCGCCCTGCTGCACCTGCCGCAGGCGCTCCCCCGGCACCCACCACGCCGACAGCGGGTGGCGAGGCGTTGGCCCGGACCGTTGGCGGAGGTCGCGCGCCAACCAAGGAGTACGACGGCAAACTGGTGGCGACGCCGTCGGCACCACCGCCTGCGGTAGCCAAGCCGGAAGCACTGGAATATTCCAGGCGGGCTGATGTCCATCAATCGCTCGACAATACTCGAGCTGCCGACATTCGCGCTACCGACGGCCGACCAGCCGAGAAGCTGGCGATGGTACAACAGCAGAGGCAAGCTGCAGCCCCCGCGGCAAAGAACGCCGCCCCGGCCAAACCCGGTGCCGGCCCGCAGACGGGCAAGGACAAGGCGATTGAGGAACTCCCCGTTGCACTTGCGGAGGCAGACATCGCCGCGCCGATCAATCAGCTCAATGTGCCGATCGAAGAGAAGGTGACCTCCGAGGATGAAAAAGGCCGTGAAGCAGCCGTCGCCAGCAGCGAGACTGGCTCCACCGGCGCCTTCATGGCCATTGGCGCTGGCGGTGACTCAGCTGGTTTCTTCGGTAATCGCTCCGGTGGCGGTAAACGCCGGGCCCTGGCCATGGCTGATCGAGACGCAGAAAATATCCCGGTCCTGAAACCGGTTGGTGGCGTCGCCGGCCAAGTCGGTGATGACAAACCAGCCCAGGTCGAAATCGCGATCAGCGATACAACGGTAGTCCCCGGCACCACCGTACGCATCACGCGCAATGATCTCCCCGTGGTGGATGGTAAGGTGGTCTCGGTCGACAACGGTCGTGCGGTTGTTGCGGTCGAAGGCCTGACCTGGAACAAACACGGCGCGAAGATCAAAGCGGGTGATGTGGTGTCGACCATCCATCCGCCAGGAACGGTGGTAGCGGCCCAGAAAGCCCAACAGCACAACGGCGTGCAGAAATCCTACCGCATCGTCGACCTGGCTAGGCAGCTGCCCAGTTTCCCCGGCCCCGATCTCGACATTCCCGAACCGGGTGGTGTCGGTGAACGCTTACTCCCTCCCATCAAACCCGACGTCGACCCTGGAGTGAATGAACTGATCGAGATCATCCAACGCGTCGTCGCTCCGGACTCTTGGGAAAAAGAGGGCACGGGCATCGAGTTCTACAACGGTCAAATGGTCGTCACCAACACCGCTGATGTGCAACGCCAAGTCGACGAATTCCTCGCCACCTTGCGTGCGCAGGCCAATATGCGCGGCCTGTCGCAAGCGACGGATGTGGTTGCCAGTATGACGTTCTTACGCTCCGACATGACGGCGAATTTCTCCGAACCGCTCGACAGCGCGTTCGACAACCTCGCTCAAGGAAACGTGGTCTTCAAGGTGACCAATGCCGCCGAGGCGCTGCTGTCTCGCCAAGGCAATGTCGCCATGCGCGATGAACCGGTCGCGCGCGGTATCGTCCGCCTGGCTCGCAGCGCTGGCCTCCAAGTACGCATGCAGGGTGGCGCGGTGGAGATTGATGCTCCTCAGCGTCCGATTTCCCCCGACGACACCCAGGGCTTCGACCTTCCGACTTTCAAAGATCTCTTCGGTACGTCACCGATGCAGGCTATCGCAGTCGACGCGATCCAAACGGTCGCGATCGACGCCGACACCGCGAGTTACGAATACGCCAAAGCGCGCGTCGCCGCGGGCCAGTCGGTTGATCCGACGACCATCAAGCCCGAGCACTTCATCAACGCCATGCCGATGGACTATCCGCCAGCGCACGGTCCGGAGGCGTTCTCGCTCTATGCCGAAGCGGCGCCCTCGCCCTTCGCCCGAGCCGGCACCACTTGGGGTCCACGCACGGCGCTGGTGTCGATCGGTGCGGTGGCCAAGCCCGCTGCAGCGGATGAACGTAAGCCGCTGGCGTTGACGCTGGCGATCGATTGTTCGGGTTCGATGGCGCAGGCAGGCGGACTCGATCGCATCCAACGCGGATTGTTCGCGTTCGTCGAACACCTGCGCGCCGAGGACCGTGTTTCGATCGTGGCCTTTGGTGATCAGGCACGCGTGATCCTGCCGGCTACGCCTGGGAATGACCGCGTGGCGTTGATGAACGCCCTAGCAAACCTCGCCACCGGTGGCGCGACCAATGCCGCCGAAGGACTTGGTCTGGCGTATCAACTCGCCGCCGAAACCGCCGCGGTCGGCGTTGAGAGCCGCGTGCTGCTTGCCACCGACGGTGGCACGGTTGCCGGTGCCGACGATCTGCTGCGGCGCGTCACCGCCTTCAAGGATCGCGGCATCACCCTGGTGGTGGTCGGCACCGGAGCGACTTACCGCGCTGGGCCCTTGCAGGACCTCGCGACCAAGGGCGATGGTCAGCATTTCTATGTCGGCAGCGATGCGGATGCCGAGGCGCTGTTTACCGGCAAGTTGCTGCCCGACCGCCTCGCGGTGCTAGCGAAGGACGCCAAGCTCCAGGTGACGTGGAATCCGCAACGTGTCAGCCATGCGCGCCTGATCGGTTACGATCAGCGCCGGCTGGCGGCAAAGGACTTCCGCGACAACACCGTTGATGCCGGCGAGTTGTCGCAAGACACGCAAGTCACCGCGTTGTTCGAGGTCCTGCTAGTCGACGGCGGCGCCGGCCCACTCGGCACCGCTTCCGTCCGCTACAAAGACATGCGCCGCGACCAGGTGCGCGAACTCGCCTGCCCGCTGCCCGGCACGATTCTGACAAGCCAACCGAGCGAACGCTTGCGTCTGCTTGCCTGCGCCGCCGCCACCGCCGAGTGGTTGCAGCGCGGCTGGTGGAGCAACGTCCACCTGATCAGCCCGCAGGAAATCGCCGCGCAATTGGCGCGTTGTCCGCAGCCGATCGCGGCGGAGTTGCGGGAGATGGTCAAATGAAATGTCCGATGTCCGATGTCCGATGTCCGAGGTCGACATCGGACATCGGACATCGGACCTCCTTCCGTTACCTCCCCGTTACGCATATCCCGTCGTCAGGTCTGAAGACTCTCATCATCGAGGTTAATCATGCGCCATCTGCTCCTTGCCCTGCTCGCCTTGTTCGTCATCGCTCCGCTCTTCGCTGGCGACGAATTGCCGCCGGTGGTCTACGTGCCGTACGAGCAGACGCCGACGATCGATCCGAAGAAACAGGCGGTGTTCATGCCCTACGAGCGCTTCATGGCGTTGTGGGAGGCGGCCAAACCTAAACCCGATGTGCCGGTGAAACCGCCGGTCGGCGCGACCTTCGGCGACTACGTGCTCACCGGTGTGGTGAAGGGCGATCTCGCCGAGTTGACCATGACCGGCACGGTCACCGGCCTCGACACCGGTTGGGCGCAGGTGGTGTTGCCGGCGACACTCGGCCTCAGCGGCTTCACGCCCGCTGATGATCGCTTGGTGTTGGAGCGCACCGACAAGGCATTGGTGCTGCACGTGCGCGGTACCGGCCAACACAAGTTCACCGCCACCGTCGCCGCGCCGGTGACGGGTGATGCCGCCGGTCGGCGTTCCTTGTCGCTGTCGTTGCCCGCAGCGGGCGCGGGTCGGCTCGACCTGTTGGTGCCGCAGGCGGATGCGGCGTTGACGCTGACCCCGGCAGTTGCAGCGACGACCACGCCAGCCAAGGACGGCACGCGTCTGATGGCCGTGCTTGGCGGAACGGCGCAGGTGCAGATCAGTTGGCAGCCGCCGGCCGAGATCGCCACCGGTGAGGCGCTCATCCTCAGTGATGGCGAAATCCGTCTGACGGTTGGTGAACGCAGCCTGCGTTATGACCTCGCGCTCGACCTCACCATCCTGCGTCGTCCGCTTGAGGTCGTGCGCATCGCGTTACCGGCGGACGCGCAGGTGCTGGCGGTGGAAGGCAAGGATGTGCGCACCTGGGAACGCACGACGGTTGGCGCTGATCAGGTGTTGGCGGTGTCGTTCCATCAACCGGTGAGCGGCGCCTATGCGCTGGTGGTGCGCATGGAGCGCGCCATCGACGCGCTGACGCCAGGTGCCAGCCGCACGTTGCCAGTGGCGTGGCCAAGCGTGCTCGGCGCGGCGCGCGCCACCGGACGCATCGCGGTGGTTCAAGGTGAAGGCTTGGTCGCGGCGATGGAATCCGCCACTGGCCTCAGTCCTGTCTCTTATACACATCTCCGAGCCCACGAGACTAAGGCGAATCTCGTATGCCGTCTTCTGCTTGAAAA
>ENA-ORBV01011014-ORBV01011014.1-microbial-mat-metagenome-genome-assembly--contig:-NODE-11014-length-14313-cov-6.987567_pt1 | contig 14313 bp, 9 predicted proteins | sample MGYA00237777_ERZ505514 | MGnify/ENA primary metagenome ERZ505514 (study PRJEB26160, sample SAMN06269048) | microbial mat metagenome | isolation source: Oligotrophic lake microbial mat | place...
AAGATCACATCCCGCTCATCGCCTTGGATGCTCTCGAGGTTCTTCACGAAAAACCCATCCTGCCCGCCACGCGAGCAGAATGATTCAAGCTCGGGATGGGCTTTCCGTAGCACTTCAAGCTCGTCGCGCACGGCGTCACGCTGAGCCATGGAAAACGTGCCGACCCCAAGCGTCGCTTCGGGCGTTTCGCACGCGTGGGCGAGGACGCGTTGCGCTAGCACCTGAGCCTCTCGCCTGTTGGTGGCACTGCTACCGCGATCAAAGGTCCCATCGGGGACGTGCTGAAAGTGAAGTCCTCCCCCCGCGCCGGCTTGCTGAGGGCTCGGCGGGATGAACAGACGCCCGTCGTAGAATTCGCGGTTAGAAACGGCAATGAGAGAGTGGTGCCGGCTCCGGTAGTGCCAGCGGAGCATCCGCGCTGGCACGCCCTGGGCTAGGCAAAGCGCCAAGATGCTCTGAACGTCGCTCAAGCTGTCTTCTTCATCAGACTCATTATCGGAAGCGAGCCGCTGAAAGAAGCTAGTTGGCGGCAGCTGTTTCTCGTCGCCCACCACCACTATCTGCTTGCAGCGCGCGATCGCACCCAGCGCGTCTACGGGCAGGACCTGACTGGCCTCATCGATCAGCAGCAGATCGAAGTTGATGACGCCGGGCTGAAGAAACTGTGCAACCGATATCGGGCTCATCATGAACACGGGCTTAATGGCCTGAATGCTTCTGCCCGCCTTCTTGAGCAACGAGCGCAACGGCAGATGTCGACGCTTCTTACCCATCTCCCATCGAAGAATTCCCATCTCTCCGCCATCGCCCTGATTCGTCGGCATCCCGCGGGCGTGAGCATCGCTGACTTCGTACTGTGCCATGCGCAGACGCTCCCGATCTAGGGTCTGAAACCTATCGATGGCATGGGCGTGCGTCTCCCCATCGAAAGCGTTCAGTGCCGGAAAACGCTCGATCGCGTGCCTCCATACACCTTCGTAGAAGGACGCGGTTAGCTGCGGAACGAACGCACTAGGAACGAGCTGACCGGCCGCAATGAGCCGGCCGAAAACGCCCAGGTCAAGGGCCTCCAGGTTGGAGACGGCGCCAACGTACGCGATCCAGCGGTCGAGAACTATTGGCGTTTCGATCCATTGCGCGATGCGTTTCCGTAGCTCGCCGAAGGGCACTTTGCCCAGATCCGCAACGCCGAAGGCTTCGACGTAGTCAAACTGAAGTTGCCCCAGTGTGGCTTCAAATGCGGAACGTAGCGTTGCCAAGCGCCCGTTGAACGAGACTGCAAGGGCCCCTTCCGTCGGAGATGACCCGACGCGGGCGGCCGCAAGCCGCACGCGGCCGGAAGGATGCTGAACGTTTGCCATGTCGACCCAGGACACGAGCTGTCCGAGTTGGTCCCAATTGGACCCTTCTGCCGCCCAGTGCCCCGCGAACGCCCGCGCTCCCATGGGGTGACCACTCGCAACCACAGCGCGTAAACGTTGGGCCGTGGCCAGCGTGTCGAGCAATCCAATGCAGTCGTCGATAGAGGCGGGCGGCTCCTTGCAGATCCCGCGTACCAACGCACGCGCTCGTCTGTAGTCTCCCGACATGAAACGGAACAACGAGCGCCCATGCGCCGCGAGGTGAGTGCGGGCCAGCGTAACATCGACCGACCAACCGACATCAGCGATGCGTTCGTGCAGCTGGGCTGAGAACACCGCGAGCTGTGTGCCGGCAACGAGCAGGCTGCGGAGGTCCGCAACGGCACTTTCCCACTCGGGGGCAGCGAGGCAATGCAGGTCAAGCTTAGGCGCCTGCTCCAATACGTATAGGTCCGCCGCTAGCACCGTGGCTTGATCCAGATTCTCGGCTTCCGGGGCCTCGAACACCTGACTTAGCTGGGCTCCCGTACCTTGCAGCTGTTCGAGCTCGACCAGTAGCTGGCTGAGCTGCTCCAAAATTCGACGTCTGTCGGAACGCGCTAGGCTGAGGGCACCACGTACGCCTCTGCATGGGTGAACCGCTGGCACACCCACATGCTCCACCACGGGTGCCAGCTCCTCGAGGACTCGCAGGCGTTGCGCGAGATCCGCGCGCCCCCAGCCGGCAGCATTAGGTAGAGGGACGGCGATGGCCTGAAACCCTTGCGCAGCTAGTCGAACCAGCTCCCCCATGGCGGCAAACGCTGTCGTCTGCGCCGCCAACAACGGGGTATGGACCGCCGCCACGTAGCTGTTAAGCCGCTCACGCTCACGCTGAAGAGCATCAGCATTCTCGGCCACGTTCATGGCCACGGGGGGAGCCAGCTCGAGTGTGCGTCTGAGCTCTTCGAGCACCGCCAGCTTGTTGGACTTGTGGCTGTGCAACTCAAGGCACAGAGCACCCAGATCGGCCCTGTCCAGGCGCTGCTTCACCACGTGAAGCGCCGCCGTCTTCTCTGCAACGAAGAGCACGCGTTTGCCGGCCCGCACCGCGCCCGCGATCATGTTCGCGATCGTCTGCGACTTGCCGGTGCCGGGCGGCCCCTGGATCACGAGCGAACGTCCCCGCTTCACCTCTTCTATCGCAACGGTCTGCGACGAGTCCGCGTCGAGAATGTGAATCAGATCACGCGGCTCGAGCACCTCGTCCAGGTTTGCGTCGTCCGCGATGATCGGTGGGTCAGCGCGGAAGCCATCTCCGAGCAACGCCTGAATCGCGGCTTGGCTCGTTAGTGGGGATCCCGGTGGCCAATTCTCTGGGTCGAGGTCCCTGAACATCAGGAACTTCGCGAACGAAAAAAACCAGAGCACCATCCCGTTCTCGTCGACTTCCCAATTGGGGCGTTCGGCAACGACACTCCGCACAGCAGCGAAATAGGCCGATGGAGAGAGCTCGTCCTGCTCGGGCAACGGAGGTAGGTCGAGGCCAAACTCACGCAGCTTCTCCGCGAGGGAAAGATTCACTGACAGCTCAGACGACGGGTCGTAGCTCAACGTAAACTTTCCGCCGGCTTTCTTGCGCTCAAGTCGGACGGGGACCAACAACAGAGGCGCATGGCGTGGAGTGTCGGACCGATCCTGCTCGAACCAGCGCAGGAACCCCAACGCTATGAATAGGAGGTTTGCGCCCTGCTCCTCCTCGCAGGTGCGAGCGTCGTAGTAGGTCTTGAGCAGGCGCTTCTCGAGCACACTCTCAGGGAGCACCGTCTGAAGCTTGTCATCAATGTAGGCAGCATCTGGATCATCGCTGGCAACGGCCTTGGCGTCCGTTGCCAGAAACGTCATGGATCTCGTTTCGCTCACGAGGAGTCGGTAGATATCGTTCGCACGCTCTCTGACAATATCGAGCCGGCCCGAACGAGGGCTGTCCCGTGGCACGTGCAGCAGTCGATTGCGCGCAGACAGATCGAGCAGCTCGCGCCGGGCGCGCATGAGACTCTCCGCGACGGCGTCGGTGCCCGAAGTTCGCTCGGTATCCAACTCAGACATCGTGGGGCCAGGCAAAGGAATTCTCATCTCGCGGCAGCATCTCTTCTAGTCCTTCAGAAATTCGCTCCGGGTGACGAAGCCGGCAACCACAAGCACGTCGCAGGCTGTCTCTGGTTGGTCTTGATGATCTGAGTCGGCGGGCCCGCGTCGCTCAGGCTCCGGGCGTATCGGTTCTCGACGAGCTTGTTAGTGCGGGCCGTGGTGCAAGCGTCGCCGGGCTTGTTCTGGCGGCACCTAAGACAATCGAACTGCCAAAACGGGTCAGAAGCAAGTGCAGGCCATCAAGCCGACGGCGACCCCCGAGGGCAACAAGAACCCAGTTTCAGAACCTCAACAGCACCTGAGCCTGAACCTGCCCGAACGAAGCTGGCCGGCGGGGTCGGTTCGATTGGGTGCAAGCGACGAGGCTGTTTAAGGGCTGAGCGTTTGGGGCCACAGAAGCTGCCCCGTGGCACTACGACCGCCGCCATGACGGCAGCGACCTCGGCCGATCTGTCATTGGTCCGCCACACCACGGCCATTCGCCGACGCTGAAGTTCGCCGGCAATCTACGCGACGCTCTCCCTCCGACAAGCATCCGTCGTCAACACGAGTGCCCGAGCCACGGCTGTCTCAACCACTCGTGTTGACGACGGATGGTGGGGCGAGACGAGCAAACGGAGCGGGGGCAGGCCCGCGTGGTCACCAGAGGCTGCTACTCCGCGAGTCGCAGCGGCGTAGCAGGCAGCGAGGCCGGGCTCATCGGAGCAGATCTTGTTCGGGTCGTCGTCATGCATCGCCGGGTCGAGGGAGCGGCCGTGTGCTCGGCTCAACACGAAGTTCATCTACCGGAAGGGGCAAGTGTTTAGCTTCTTCGGAAATGATGATCTCTGGGTGTTCATCGATAAAAAGCTTGCGGTTGACGTAGGGGGCGTTCACCCGCAGGGGCTCGGAGAGGTTGCTCTCGACACGCTTGGATTGATTGTAGGCCAAGAGTACGATCTGGCCCTCTTCTACGCCCAGCGCCGCACGCCTTCAGCAACCTTCAAGATCACAACCAACATTCAGTTCAGCAACTGCCAGCCGATTTTGCGGTGAGCAGTTTGTTGGAGAGTGGTCGGTGGTAATGGCCAGCAAAAGTAGGATCAACCTAGCGTGGTGGCGTCACAAGCAAGGTGCCCCGCGGCGGAACCTGGGGGAAAGGCCGCTCGCCACGTGGCGGGCGGTCACTACTCCGCCGGCTCAGCGTTGGCAGGCTCCTTGGGCTCCTGCTCTTAGGCCACCGGCCGGCGTTGCTAACGCGCGAAGGATACAGACCGGGCCGTGAGTTCCAGGAGTACTTGCCCTGTGGGCTCTTATCCGCAGGTTGCCTGCACCTCGTTTGCCGCAGCTGCGGCCACGCGCAACTTGTAGCTCTCTCCTGTAAACGTTGTGGAGTTTGCTCGTTCCAGCCCTCTTGAGCTTCGGTGATGCAGTTTAGCCGGGTTCAGATCGCGACCAGGGTAGCGGGCCTGCTCTTGCCCCTTGGCCGTTCGATTGTCTTATGCTCCAACCCACACCGGACTTATGGCAGGGCAAGACACTGGTGCTGTCGGTCACACACAGCATGGGTACGCGGTGCGTCTGCGAGCGTACACGCCCTGCCACACGCGGCGGTAACACAGTCCGGGTGGGGAGCTAGCGCGATTCCGGGCCCCGCCTCTCTGCCGCAGATTTCTGCGATGGCATGGCCTTCGGAGCTGTCAGCCAACTCGGTGCCCGTCAGCATCAGGCATTGCGACAGTCGGTCACAAGCCATGAGCTCGTCTTGCGTCTTTCTGCAACTTACTCCGCAGGTCCCGACATGGACGCAATTGGGGTCGGGCTTCAGGAAGATCCCGGGCCCCGCTTCTCTGTTGCAAATGGTGGCAATCAGGGAACCAGGCGAGACTTTTTGGACGTTTTGCGACGATTCGGCCGTACCGCCCCCGCCTGTACCGCCCCCGCCCGTACCGCAAGCGATAACAAGGGGGGCAATGCACACCACTCGGCTAACAACTACTCGAAAAAGGAATGAAGTCATATTTATCGTGCCGTCCGTTTCATGGGTAGTCGTTGCGTAGCTGAACCTGGAAGATTGGAGTAATTGTAGTGGACGGTAAGTGCTCTCGCCACCCCGCCATGACGAAGGGTGAGGCAAATGTTCTGCTCACGGTCGAAAGGCAGGCCCGACATGCGGAAGAAATCAATAAATTTGGGACGGATCAGGGGAGGTAGGGAGAAGCGGTATCCGGAAGAGGTGAACCAGCCTGGCTCGACTCGATATCAAATGCTGCGTGTGCACTTTCCTGCCGTCGAGCGTGTCGCAGGCCACGTCTATCGGAAAACCCGTAAACACCTCAGGGCCTGCCCTCGGCGCGATCGCACGGAACTAGTGGTCTAATCGAACGGCATGGATCTTGAGCGTTTTGACAAAGTTCGCTGTTGAGCAGCTGACCCGGCAGCGTGTGACAAAGTTCGATGTTCGCGACCCTGAAGCGAACTCCCCGGACTCACTCGGCTTTCTTTCCGGGACGCGGGGCAAGCGATCCCGAAAATCGCCGAAGCGACTCAGTGATGTTGCAGTGTCGTTGCCCGGCCCACCCTGCATTGAAGGCGGTCCGCAAACGTGGGATCGGGAGGCGACTTATTACGCATCACTGAGGAGGCCATGATGGTTCACCAAGAGAGAATCTGGGTTTGCACGCTTTTGATCGGGATCGCGCTTGCGATCGCGGGTTGTTCCTCACGCACCGGGGAGCCCGCGGTGAAATTGCATCGGCAGGCATTCTCGGTCGACGACGATATCACGCCCCGTACGATGACCATCACGCTGCCGAGCCAGGCGAACCTGCAAGGGCCGGTCCTGTCCGCTCAGGAGTCTTTGGAGCTTGCGCCTGGAGCCAAGGTCCTGTCCGCTCCGGGCTTGCCCTCCCTGGCTATCAGTTTGGGTGGACGCCCAGTTGAGATCGGGACAGGAGCGCAGATCGTTGGGTTGGTAGCGCGACCCGGGATCCAGCTGTTCGCTAACGCAAAAGTGACGGGCAACGTGATCACAAGCGGTACCGTCACACGAGAGAGCGGCAGCTCGATCGCTGGCACGATTCAGGAGCACGCCGTTTTGGACCCGCTCAAGTCTTTCGCGTGGTCCGAGGCACGAGGCACGGGCCCCATTGTCACGGTCAAATCGGACCAAGTCACGACTCTGCAACCGGGCACATATGGCTCGGTCAAGGTTTTGGCTCGTGGTCGCTTGAAGCTTCAGTCTGGCGTATACAAGTTCTCATCACTTTATGTGAAATCCGGCGCGACAGTTGAGTTGCCCCCGAGTGGCAGGGTCGTGGTCAACATCTTCGATGATTGGGAGAGCAAGGGGACTTGGCTAAACCAAACGGGAGCGGGCAACACCCTGTTTGTGTTCTTTGGTGACGAGATCTTGCTTGCTCGCGGGTTCGTGGGCACGGTCGTGGCTTCGAGTGCTCAGATCCAACTAGGGACCGGCTCGTACAATGGAGCGTTCTTCGGCAAGGAGGTCTTGCTTTCGTCGGGCACAGTCGTACAGCACGTTCCTTTTCAGGGGTGGGATTCCGTCCTGCCGCCCAAGCCGTTCGTGAACTGCGTCGCGCAGGTGGGGCCAGGGCGTTTCGCGGCTCTATTTGGCTACGAAAACGTACTGGATCATGCGGTCACGATTCCTCCTGGGCCTTCAAACAATTTGTCGCCCGTCGGGCCCCACGCAACGCTCCCCATACCCCTGTTCACACCCGGTCGAGAAGAGCGGGCTCTCTGGGCTGAACTGGTGGGCGGAGAACTTGTGTGGCAAGTCGACGGACAGATCGCTCGCGCAACCCAGCTTTCACGAGCCTGTACGGTCGATGCGGCGTATCCGTCTCGGCCCGTGACGGAAGCTCGTGGTGATGGCCCCTCCCCACCATTGGCGCTCAAGCAGAAGCCTCCGCCCTATTCGTTTGTGTCGAGAGTTGTCGAGCGGCCAAGCGTTAACGTTGCCACCTCGCTCTCAGGGTCATCTGGGGTTGTAGCGCTTGCGGCCCCAGCACCGGCCGCTGCCGCACAAACTGGCGTCCAGCCGTTCACGATTTCTGTCACGAGGGTCCGATACGATGGCCCTTTGAAAACCCTGGAGAAACAGCGACTTGAGGTAGAAACGTGGATCGAGGACCAACACTTTGACCGCCGGCGCGTTTTCACCTGTCCCGCGAGTGCCTGCGTTGGACCTTTCCCCGTGGTTCCTCCCGAGCCTTATTCCGCCAATCTCCCGGTGTCGCTCCCCGTTATCCACGTCGGTTTAGCCCTTTGGCAAGATAACAAGGTCCCGCTCGTCAGTGATGACGTGCTCATCGTAGCGGACCTCGTGATCGATCCCGCAACCGGAAAGGCGATCAGCGGTGTAGCAGGACCGGCTAAGGATAGGCAGTCCCCGATTTCGCCAGCGGACCTTGAGGGGAGATGCGTTGGCGCTGGTTCCGCCAGCCTGTGTTGGAGTGTTGAACCCTTTGGACCACCACAGATTACCGGCAATACACAAATTTGTGCGAACTGGACCGCCGCCTACGTCGACGAAGGATTCGGGGAAGGTAAGCAGGGCACACCCTTGGGACAATCGGGGCTGAAGACCTATCCGGCGAGCTTTGCCTTCTTTCAGCTCAACGTCACGGACGAGCAGGGCACGACACCCATGCAAGGTCAGTTGGACCAAGATGGTTGCGTCCCAGGAGGTTTCCCATCGCAGCAGCTCGTGTTTAGGCAAAGCAACCCCCTGAACTTCAGCATGAGCGTGTTGGCGTTCTTCTCCCGACCGACTCCCACCGGAACCATCAACTATTCGCTGAGCACGGCCATTGCCGCTCTTCCGCTTCGAGTGGAGTTTACGTCTTCGGACGCGGCGCAACCTCCATTTGATCAATGGTCTTCGACCGGGGGGGCATGGAAGATCCCACCGGATCGGATTGAACTCAAGAACGAGCAGTTCACCCCCATCACCAACGTGGCTGCGACGATTAGCACGATGCTGTCAGCCCCGGACACGGGCATAGCGGATGGAACCTACCAGGGCGTCTATGGCGACGGTTGCCAGCTCAAGGAGGGCGGTGTCGTTACGAGCATAGATTCCTGCTGGAATGGGTCTCGCCTTCTTATCGGACCAGCGACGAAACCGCTGGGGGCTCCGTCTTGCCGGATCGATAGCGACTGCCAGGGCGCACAGCTTTGCTATAAAGATCCCGGAGGTGTGAGCTTGAGCCCGATGCCGTGCGTGGCTGACTCGCCAACTTGCAGCTGCATGTGGCCTGATCAAAGTCGGTGGAAATTTGTTACCGCGCACGAAGCGGGCCATCAGTTTCAGCACTCCTCGGTGGGATCCATAACGCCATCCTACAACTTCGATTGTCCGCCTGGACAACCTAACTGCGGGGGAGAACGAAGCCGTTTCAACGGCACGCTGCTCGATCCAGCTTTCATCGACGAACGCTGTGGTTGCCAGCATGTGAAGGCGGCAAACGGGGACCACTGTCTTCAATCCTTGGAGCGAAGCAGCGGAGCGCAGGTAGAGGGCTTCGCCCAATTTTTCGCCTCTCGGATCTGGAACGACCCAACCTCGCCCAGCTGCACCTTTGTCTACTACAAGGAATTTGCTGAGCAGACCTGTGCGCCTGGCGCGGTGTGCGAGGACTTTTTTGCCCCCAACGCCAATCTGCTGTTGAAATCGCAACTCCCACCATTCCCGGTGTCGTGTGCACCGCCGGTCGGGGGCACGTGGTTCAAGTGGCGGAACACCTTTTGCCCCATGGCGGATCCGGCGACGGGGTTAGTCGCGGCCGATATGGGCACGGAACGCGACTGGATGGGCTTCCTGTATGGTGTTAACACTGGACCAGGCGCCGCCACCATGGACGACATTCACATGATCTACCGCTTTGCTTGCAGTGCGCCCGAACCGGGCTCACCACCTCCCGCCGTGCCTGGTTTCTGCAGCAATGCAACAGCGGCTTGGAATGAGGTGAGGACCCGCGGGATTTTGCAACAGGCGGGATTTGTGCAAGGGATCAATCTGCGATTTTCAGCAGATCCGATCGCACGAACCAGAACGCTTCAATTCGGGGACAGATTCGGAGTCTCGGACAATGTCCAGTAGATATTGTCGCGGATTACCGCTGCTGATCTTCGCGGTTGCTGGCTTCGGCTCGTGCTCCCACGAGCCGAACAAGGGAATTCCGGTTAAGCTAACGTCCGGGATTGGCGGAAAAAGCGGCACTTCGCTCAGCCAATCTGGAGGAAGCGGCGCGGCTGCTAGTCTCGGCGGGGCATCTAATTCGGGAGGTTCTGCAGCTGGCGGAAGCATTTTTGGCCCTTCCCCAGTCCTCGATACGTTTGATGCCAGCAACTGCAAACAGCCAGTACACAAGCCTGATTGTGCGGGCGGCTGGTGCCGTGTGCCTCCCGGATGCTTCGTCATGGGTTCCCCGGAGGGCGAGTGGGGCCACGCTCCGATCGAAGAAGTTCAAGTTGCGGTCACGCTTACACGTCCCTTTGAGATCATGCAACATGAGCTAACCCAAGGTGAATGGACTGCCGCAGGTTTTTCTAACCCGAGCGGGTTGCTGCCCAACGGCAAGGGCGACTGCATCGATGCCAAGTGCCCGGTCGGCAATGTAAATTGGTACGAAGCCGTGTGGTACGCCAATCTCCTTTCGGCTCAAGCCAAGCCACCCCTGCCGGCTTGTTACAAGCTCGAAAGCTGTCGTGGCACTCCGGGACTCGGAGTCGGCCCCGGCCTGGTCTGCGACACCGTGACCGTCACGGCGTCCACCGTGTACGAATGCAAGGGCTATCGGCTTCCGACGGATGCGGAATGGGAATATGCTGCCCGCGCAGGCACCAGGACCGCGTTCTATTCTGGTGATATCACCGTGTATCCTCAAGAGTTTGTGTGCAATTACGATCTCAATCTTGAGAAGATAGCCTGGTATTGCTTTAATTCGGGCGGGCTAACGCATCCTGTAGGGCTTTTGGATCCAAACCGACTGGGCCTTGTGGACGCCTTGGGCAACGCAGAAGAATGGGTCAACGACGCCTCAGATGGACGACCGGCACAAGGCCCGATTGATCCAGATGGCAAGGTGAAGGCCACCAACACCAGCCACAATGTGAGGGGGGGCATGGCGCTCGTTTGGGCAACTGCGATTCGCTTGGCAGGCCAGAGTGAAGCCAGTCAAGATTTTCGGTCAGTTGCAATGGGCTTTCGCCTCGCTCGCACGCTTCCGTGAGTCGAGCAGTCGAGCATGGTGTGTGCCTGCCTTTGCTAAGCAGGTAACCAAGCTGCCGAGGAGCACAAATACGGCGTCAGTTTAACGTTTGTGGCGTATGGAGCAACCAGGACGATCCCACGAACTGCACCTTCGTCTACTACAAGGAATTTGCTGAGCAAACCTGTGCGCCTGGCGCCGTGTGCGAGGACTTTTTTGCCCCCAATGCCAATCTGCTGTTGAAATCGCAACTCCCACCATTCCCGGTGTCGTGTGCACCGCCGGTCGGGGGCACGTGGTTCAAGTGGCGGAACACCTTTTGCCCCATGGCGGATCCGGCGACGGGGTTAGTCGCGGCCGATATGGGCACGGAACGCGACTGGATGGGCTTCCTGTATGGTGTTAACACTGGACCAGGCGCCGCCACCATGGACGACATTCACATGATCTACCGCTTTGCTTGCAGTGCGCCCGAGCCGGGCCAACCACCTGCCGCCGTGCCCGGTTTCTGCAGGAATGCAACAGCGGCTTGGAACGAGGTGAGGAACCGCGGGATTTTGGAACAGGCGGGATTTGTGCAAGGGATCAATCTGCGATTTTCAGCAGATCCGATCGCACGAAAGAGAGCTCGTGACCTAGGAGATGCGTTTGGTGTTTCAGAGAATCTCCAGTAGGTCGCCGCTTTTCGTTCTGGCCTGCCTTTTCGCGTTGTGCTGCACGCGCCGCACGCCCGCTGGCAAGATTGGTGTCACCGGTGGTGCCGCGGGCACGCCATCAATCGTATCCGAAGGCGGCTCGGTAGCGAATTTGGGCGGGACTGCATCCATTGCTCTGGGAGGAGAGACGGGCTTCATCGACACATTTGATCCCGGCAACTGTACCCAGCCTGCTCACAAACCTGATTGTGCAAATGGGTGGTGTCGCGTTCCGGCAGGTTGCTTCGTCATGGGCTCGCCCGAAAACGAGTGGGGCCACGCACCCGTCGAAGAAGCTCGCGTTGCCGTCACGCTCACGCGCCCGTTTGAGATCATGCAACATGAAGTGACGCAGCGTGAATGGGTGGCGACTGGGTCAGCAAATCCCAGCGGTCGCCTGCCAAATGGGCAGGGTGATTGCCTGGAACCGGATTGCCCTGTCGCTAACGTAAATTGGTTTGAAGCCGTTTGGTACGCGAATTTCCTCTCCGAGCATGCAGTTCCCTCGCTGCCTGCTTGCTATCGCTTGGCGAATTGTAGGGGTGCTCCCGGCCTGGGAGTTGGACCAGGCTTAGTGTGTGACACAGTGACCACCCCAGGCCCAACCGTCTACGAGTGCCAAGGCTATCGGCTGCCCTCGGATGCGGAGTGGGAGTACGCGGCTCGCGCGGGCACCAAGACGGCGTTCTATTCGGGCGATATCACGAGGTATGCTGACAAATATGTCTGCAATCCCGACAAGAATCTAGAAAAGATAGCCTGGTATTGCTTTAACTCGGGCGGTCTCACTCATCAGGTGGGGCTACTGACGCCCAACCAGTTAGGCCTATACGATATGGCAGGAAATGCGGATGAATGGGTCAATGATGCATCGGATGGTAGACCTGCGACCGTGCCAATCGACCCGGACGGCAGAGTTACGGATGCGATCAGTCGAAACGTCCGCAGTGGTTCTGCTCTGGTTTGGGCCATTGCCTTCAGATCAGCCAAGCAGGACGAGACATCGCGCTACGACCGGTCTGTGCAGCTGGGTTTCCGTCTGGTCCGGACCCTTCCATGAAAAGCGTCAACACAAGAGTCGCGGGGAAGGTGTTGGCGCTCACGTTCGCCTTGTTCGGCACTGCTACCTCTATGCTGTTAATCCTGGCCCGAACGCCATCACCATGACCGACCTTCGCGTAATTTATGGCTTGGTGCTCCTCGCGCCGTTCGTTGCCTGTGCACACACGGAAGAGCCGCTCGGCACCGTGTCAGCCAGCCAAGGTGGTGGCTTCGCTGCGGGCGGATCGGATCCCTGCAGCGCAAGTGCCAGCACGGGGGGCAGTGGCGGTAGCTCAGTGCGCAAGCCGCCACCCTACAATTTCGGCAACGATGTGCTTCCGGTTGATAAATGCCCAAAGGTGGCACCGTCTGGAGGTAACTCCAGCACCGGCCCCACGGCAGGGTCTGGCGGACATGTGGGAGGCGGCGTAGCCAGTGCGGGAGGGCTTGCGTGTGGCGGGAGTCTTGGGCCCACCCCTGTAGTGGACACCTTTGACGCAAGCAACTGTAAGCAACCAGCGCACCAGCCCGATTGCACCAACGGCTGGTGCCGTGTCCCACCCGGGTGTTTCGTCATGGGTTCTCCAGAGGGCGAGTGGGGCCACGCTCCGATCGAGGACATGCAAGTCGCAGTCACGCTTACACGCCCGTTTGAGATCATGCAACACGAGTTAACCCAAGGTGAATGGACGGCCGCAGGTTTTGCTAACCCCAGCGGGTTGCAGCCCAACGGCAAGGGTGACTGCATTGATGCCAAGTGCCCGGTCGGGAATGTGAATTGGTACGAGGCTGTATGGTACGCCAATCTCCTTTCGGCTCAAGCCACCCCAGCCCTGCCGGCTTGCTACAAACTCGAAACCTGTCGTGGCACTCCGGGACTCGGAGTCGGCCCCGGCCTGGTCTGCGACACCGTAACCGCCACGGCGTCCACCGTTTACGAATGCAAGGGCTATCGGCTTCCGACGGATGCGGAATGGGAATATGCTGCCCGCGCAGGCACCAGGACGGCGTTCTATTCCGGTGATATCACGGTCTATCCTGAGCGGTATGTGTGCAATTGTGATCGCAACCTGGAGAAGATAGGCTGGTATTGCTTTAATTCAGGTGGGCTCACTCACCCGGTAGGCCTTCTTGAGCCGAACCGACTGGGCCTTTTTGACATGTCAGGGAACGCCATGGAGTGGGTCAATGATGCCTCAGATGGACGGCCGGCACAGGTTCCAATTGATCCCGATGGTAAGGTCGTGCCCACCAACACGAGCCAGAACGTTCGGGGCGGCTTCGCACTTGTTTGGGCTAGCGAATCCCGATCTACGCGCCAGAGCGAAGCCAGCCGAGATTTTCGGTCGGTCGCAAGGGGTTTTCGGCTTGCTCGAACGCTTCCGTGAAGTTGAGGCCGATTGCATGCACCGCGGTGGCTCAGCAGGAACTTCGGGGAGGAACCAACGTTGCTTTGCGGGCAAGGCGCTCGTTCCACGGTTGGTGGAGGGACTCTATGGTTGGTAGTATGCCACGGGCGCAACCGGGATCACCTCCGCCAATCCTTGGAGCGCGGAAACGGTTCTGAAAATCCCCCGGTTTGGTGGACACCCCAGAAGGCGCGAGAATGCGTCAGGAGTGATCCATGGTCAAGAAGTATCAAAAAAGGAAACGGCGAGTTTTTACGCCTGGGTTTAGGGCGGAGGCGGTGCGTCTCTGTCGAGTGGGTGATCGCAGCATTGGGCAAATCGCCAAAGACCTCGATCTCGGTGAGAAGTCACTTCGTCAGTGGTTCAAGCGAGCTGACGTAGACGTTGGCAACGGGCCGCCTGGTGCGCTCACAACTGCTGAGCGGGAGGAGCTTGCTCGATTGAGACGCGACAATAAGCG
>ENA-ORBV01011017-ORBV01011017.1-microbial-mat-metagenome-genome-assembly--contig:-NODE-11017-length-14308-cov-5.314033_pt1 | contig 14308 bp, 11 predicted proteins | sample MGYA00237777_ERZ505514 | MGnify/ENA primary metagenome ERZ505514 (study PRJEB26160, sample SAMN06269048) | microbial mat metagenome | isolation source: Oligotrophic lake microbial mat | place...
ACGTAGACTATGTGCTGTACATACCGCGGATATGGCATCGCGGACGGAGTTGCTTGACTGTACTATGTACTAGTAGCTAGCTAGCTAGTAGTACCACAACAAACAAACAATAGCTGCCACCAGCGTTGTGGTTGCCAGTCATCACTTCAGTTACAAGTACTGTAGTTAGCCTTTCAGGGATCAACCAACAATAAAAAAGAATAGAGAAAACAAAGAAGAGTCGCTGCTCTTGTCTTCCTAGTAGTAGTCGATCTCATTAATGTTGTCTTGTCTTCACGCACGAACCAACAAAACATGAGTCATAATAACGACAACAGCAACGGCAGTGACACGGAAGAAGATTGGGTGAAACCGGGTTCTAGTAAGAGTGGAGCTATTTCCCCTATGGAATTGGAATCCTTGACCAAATTGGACGAATTGGACGAAAATGTCAGTGACAGCAACACCAACAAAAACAAAAATGGTGGTCTAAATCGTCTTTCCGCTTCCACACCTAGCAACCCCATGGAAGGATTGGTCTTGTATGTCAAGTTGTTGTTTCAACTGTACCCCCTCATTATGTATGGCATTATCGCATTGATCTTGGTCTTGTTATTGGTAGCTTGGCATCCTTGGCAAGCGGTTGAAAATGCCCAATTTGCCCGCAATTCCATGACGGAAGATTATTCTGCCATCGAAGACCGATTCAGCGAACGCATTTCTAAAATTGATCATTGGTGTTTGTTTGGTGGCAATGACAAGTGCTACTGCGAAGATCCCACAGATGGACAAGCACGAGAAGAAGTCAAGGGATGGACGGAAGCACACAAACGCAATAAATTGTTGGTCAATACGGCCATTGGAAAATTGGCCGGTGCCGTCGACGTCGTCTTTATTGGGGATCAAACCGTCCAAGCCTGGGATGGAAAGTGGCTGCACCGACCCGCACCGGAGGGACGCCGCATTGCGGCATATTGGAATGAAACCTTTAATGATCCTGCGAAAAGTACCTTTCAAGGATTGGCGCTTGGCATTTATGGAGATCGAGTAAGTTCATTTAAGTTTGTGTTGTTGTGTTTTTTGTTTTTCTGTTTCTCTTTTTTGTGTGCTTGTGTGCTTCGGGTCTTTGAATAGCTTCTCTTCTGGCACTCTTTTTCTTATCCATTTCTTTCTTTTTTAAATTTCTCCTATTTCTTGGATATTTTGTTGCTACCACCTCAATATAATGAATTGACGAAATAGCTCAACAATATTTTGTGGAGGCTTAAACATGGTGAATTATCCCCCAATTTGAAACCCAAAGTCTTTTGGCTCATCATGGGAAGCAACGATTTGGCTCTGGGTTTGTGCTCGGAAGAAGTGGTGACCCTCGGAATTATGCGCATTGCGGAAGAATTGCATCATCAATTTCCCGACTCGGTCGTGGTCATACAAGGCATTCTGCCCCGGTCCAACCACCGGGATGGATCCTTGGATGGAAAAACGTCGAAGTACGCCAGTCGTACGCCTGGACAGCGCCAGGGTGGAGATCGTCATACTCTTTTCAAACACGGGTCTCACTTACGAGACGGAGCTCCTGGTGGAGGTGCCAAAGGTGGGGAGAAGAAACCCACGCGCGGAGTTGCCGGAACCGGCTATAACGATGCTATGAACCCCTTTGGAGCTCCTGGTGGCAGAAACCTTCTGGATGAGGATGGTGAATTCGAAGAAGATGCGATGATGATTTTCAATGACGACGTTGACGCGGATATTGACAACTACAATCGCCATCTGGAGGAAGCCAAGACAAGGGAAGAGAAAAAGGAAGCGAGAGAGAAAAGGAGAGAGAAAGCGAAAGAGGAAGCAAGGAAGGAAGCGAGAGAGAAAGCGAATGTGGAAGCCAAAGAGGAATTCCAAGAGGAGACGAAGGAAGAAGTTAAACAGGAAGAGTTGAAGTTTGACAAGAAAAAAGGCACCGATAAATTAGGGGACCAGAGGGCGCGTCAACCTAAATTCGATTACTACCTGTGGCCTTCGATCCAAGCAATCAACAAACAACTGGAAGGATTTTGTGGCAAACACGAGCACTTGGTCTATTTTGATGGCGATGATTTGCTTCTCGGAAGTGTCGGTAATGATCACTACCGTGTACCCCACAGAACCATTATTAGAGACCTCATGCCAAATTATGTTCATTTATCTTACTTGGGACACAAGGTTGTCATTGACGTGCTGAATGATGAATTGAAGCGAATTATTTTCGAGGATGATGAAACAAACGACGTTGAGAAAAAGAGCAGCTCGGGTGGCAAGCGAGGAAAACGGTAACTGTAAGATGGCACTGCCACAAAAACAAAGTTAGCTGCATGATGGATCCTAAAGGTTAAACGGAAATAATCCACCTAATATATTTGCATTCAATTGATTATAAATTTGCAAGTGAAACTGTTTATGCGGCAGAGTAGCTTCTTAGAACTTGACCCTGGATCGCTATGGTACTGTAGCTATATAGCACTGGTGCCAATGGGCATGTTAGCCCTAGCCTTTTCGCTCCCAAAGCCATGAGCATTCTCTAGACCAGTTCCCACCCGGCCGACACTAATCAGCCATCACATCCATCATCTTTGTTTTTTAGTTCTTCATCATGGTAATTCTTCCGGTCAAGTCAATAGTTGGAGCCATCATTATCATCCATGATGACTGCCGATACTAGATGCTATTGTACTCTATTGCCTGAATGATTGGTGGCAAGCAGCAGCTCTACTAGTAACCAATAATGACCTCTGGATCATCCATAGTGACAGGATTTCTGTCCGGAAAGAAAGATTCAGAGGAAGAGGAGGTCCAGGAGGAGCCCACCACCGCCATTGCAACAGCCTACCAATCCGTTGAAATTGACGAGGATGGCGAGCCACAGGTAGACACTGCTACGAATGGAAAATCTCAGCATGATTATCATGACCAGTCCATCCGAGATCGTGTCCTTCCAAATTTGCGTGTGGCCGATCATGCTCTCTTGAGGTACGCAGAAGTTGCACATGATCCATAATGTTGTTACCACCATAAAGTGGACTGACCGTCTCTGCTTTTTGCTTCTTTCTTTCTTTAATACACACACCAGCAAGGAACGGCATGAATCCGAAGTGGAACGTGTCACGGCGGCCATTGAACGACGAAGACAAGAACGAGTAGTGATTACCTTTGATATTCGAGCGGCCTTGCTTGAAGAGTGCCGTAAAATTGCCCAAGAACGACGCTACACTCGACTCTCAAGGATTCACGTGTCAGATTTGTTGGAGTATCACCAACGAGTCCGTACGGCATTGGAAGATGATCAAACTTCAATAGCTTATCATATCCGGCAATGGTTGGGGTTTCGCAACAAAAATGAAATGATGCTGAGGGTATTGAATCGAGCCGTAGATCTGGTGCAAACAGAAAATGAAGAAGACAATGATTTTCATTACATGGACTTTAATGTAAGGTATCAGCGATCTATGTGATGATAGTCCTGTGTACTGCTTGGTGAAGAAAAATATCGCTGCCATGTATATATTTTTCCTGTCTTACTCACGGATTGCCAACTTTCTCTGGACGAAACTTATGGATTCAAGCACTACTACACAAAAGTGGAGTCACGATGGCCTTGGATGCGAAATCGCGTCACTATGTCTCTTTGCTATGTATTGGCATTCTACACCTTGACCCCCATTTTATTTTGTTCCGTTGTGAAAGATCAAGGGGTTTGTCCGACGAGTGATGACCCAGATCAAAATTACCCGGGATGGATTTCAGCTCTTTACTTTGCTTCGACGACGCTAAGTACCGTTGGATATGGGGATTTGACGGTAGAAAAGACAAAAGTCTTCCACTTGTTGGCTGGCTGTGGTTACATGATATTGGCCAATATCATGTTGATTGGATATTTTTCAGTAGTTGTGGACACTGCCTGGAATCCATTGTCCAAATGGCATAAAAGGCTCATGGACCGTGTCCTTGGCGAACCAACCCTTGACGAGCCCCTGTACAAAAAGCTTCGACGTGTCAAACTATTGAGACTAACAGAGCTCGTGGGAGCCTTTGTGATGCTCAATCTGATTGGTGTATTTGCCAATCGACTATTTCTACTACTAGGAGAGGATGGCGACTTATTGGAAACGGACTGGAATTGGGTCACTAGTTTCTATTGGGCCATTCAAACAACAACGGTAAGCACATCATTTATATTATAGTTTTGCTGATCTCTCTCAATCCTGTGAGGATATTTGTTCGTTTCGTTTCTGACACATCGATGTTTTTGGGGGGTATGCACATCAGACAATTGGATACGGGTACGCAAATTATGTCGTTTCTCTATCACTCCTGTGGAAACAGTTTTCTGTTTCTGATACATCGTTGTTTTACTTTTACGCACACTGCAACAGGGACTTGGACCAACCCCAGAGTCAACAAATTTTCCAGATTTTCTATCTAGTACTGTCTACGTACTTTGTGGGGAATGCATTGGGAGGCTTGGCAGGTTTGAGGACTGAGCTGGAGCAGGTGCGGCGGCAGACAGCATGGGCACGACGAGAAATAAGCAAAAACTTAATTGACGAATTAAAACCCGAAGAGAATGACGGAAAAGTCGATCAGGTACGTCGCGTAGATTCTTTGGGTTACTTGTTTGCAGCTTTTGCTTTTTGGTTCCTCACGATTTCGTTACCTTCGTCGGCTGGGCTCGGAATAATTATAGTATGAATATTTGGTGGCATCTTTAGTACAGCTGCGGAAGATTTCTTCCAAGGATGTTATTCCGATTATGGACAAGTATCGGTCGCTGGTGGATGAGCGTGGATATATTATTGCCAAAGAATCCCGCCAACGTACCGAAGCAACCAATGAGGATATTCAGAAGGAGATTGACGAAACCAATGAGGAGTACAACCCAATGAAACGGAAGGGGGAAGACAGCTCCAACGAAAAGGAATCCCAGCAGCGTACCGAAGTAACCAACAAGGAAATACAGAACAAGACCGAGGAAAACGATAGAGGGACAAGCCCCGAAAAGGATGTCCGTGAACAGCGCAGTAACTGAATTTCCAATTTAGTTGTTTCTATGTTACGTCTAGAACTCTTTCCTCGTCCAAGATTTGTGGCTCCACTTCCGCCTCGAAGCGATTTATTATCCTTGCAACTTCGGCGAAAAGGAAGACGACGCTCCTGTTCAAGCCGGTAGCCATGGGCGCTTCGAGCAAGGCACCTATGAAAAAGAATTGGGGACTAGAAGCCATGGCCATTGGCCATCTTTTGGATTATTGACTGTCGATTCAAATGTCCTTGTATCGGGGAACGGGGCTGTCCCATCCACACAGTACTCGTCATAATAAATAAAGTACTTGGCACAATCCAAATCAAGGCGGTAGAGCACTGAGCCTTCCTCTCCCAAAGTTCTGCCACGAAGTTTTGTAACTCCATTACCAGCCGCACTTACTGGTTTGGGAGATGCTATTAAAGCAAGGGCTAGGATGAAAAAGAGGGTGCTGAAACGGATCAACTTCATTTTTTCTTATTACTAGTGTGTTTCGGTTTTGTTATTATGAGCTTGCTTGTTGAGATTTTTGGATTTAGGTCTCAATGATTTAAATCGTTTTTGCAACTCCTTGATTCATGCTTTGTTATTGCAGAACGTACCACGTAGAAACGGGCTGGCAATAACGTCGTCATACGATCGCACATACACGCAGTACGCTCTAGTTGCCGCGCATGCAGTTTGTCAGTCTGCCCTTCTGGATTGCTCATGGCTGCTCAGTCTTGTGGCAGATGAGTTGAGCCACACATGAAAATAACGACTTGAAGATGTTCTGCAACGCGCTGAAGCCCTGAAGCGATTGGTTCATTTTCTTTGAAACAAAGGAGCGGGTAAGGAACACAGCACTTCTGCTGGTTGCCAAAAGCACGTGGATGGAATCTTGCCCATCACGCGGTCTTTGAACTACTAGTAGACTAGTAGGAACACCCATTCCTTGCACTTATCAGCTCTTGCACGCACATTCATTGCGCAAATGGGGGAACGACATCCTAATTTAAAAAAATTCTGTTCAATTTAAAGTTTTTGCACCAGCTTTTCAATGAACAAAGTATATGCATATATTGTGATCGTGTTTGAGAACGATAAAGAGCGAATCGAGTACACCTTGATGGCCCACAACCATCTATATTTTTTGTGCAGCATATATTTTTTTCTCAAGAGGAAGGCTGCTGTTGTTGATTTCTTCGAACTTTTCCCGAAATCCAACTCACACCCGTCGCGACTCCCTTTCCGGCCGTGGCGACACCTCGTCCAGCTTTGCTGGCAATTCCGTATTTTGTATTCACTTGACTCGCCGCCCCTCCCACCACGGCCGCCCCTTTGCCCGACGCCCGTAAGACAGAACCAGCCGCACCCTTGTTGGTAGCGGCCACATAGGCAGCCCCCCCCGCAGCGGCGACCGCCGTAATGGGACCCATCAAACACAAGCCCGCAATTCCGGCTACCGCAGCAGCACCTCCAATGGCGGCACCATTCCCAGGGCCCTTTTTCTTTTTTTCTTCTTGGGCGGCTTTCATCTTGGCAATTTCTTCGGCTTCGCTTAATTGCGGTGGTTGGTAGGAATAAAATTCGGAATGATTTGGGTAGGCAGCGGCAGAATCCGTAGGAGAAGCCGCCGCAGGGGAAGCTGGAGTACCCGTGTAGGACGATGCCATTTCGGAATTTGGTGTATAATTGGCAGTGGTCGAAGCCATGGTTGGTTGTGTCGTTGGAGAATAAACGGGCGTGTGCTCGGAAGCTCGTTGTTGAGTGTTGTATTCTGGATTGACGGCTGGGTTTTGACTACTTGCCAACCAGCCGGGATTATGGACAGGCGTTGCTTGCATTTCCTCCATCGTGAAGGTGGGCGTTAGATCGTCCGACATTGTAGCTTCCGCCGTTTACTTTCTAATCGTACAAAGCTATCTAGCTATCTGAAAACCAAGAGTGATGAATGAATGATCGTGTCTTCGAAAAGCAATTATTTTGTTGTTGTGATCATGAGGAAGTCATTGTTTGCATGCAAAAGCGGTCGTTTTGGGCGGGGTCATCGATTTATCAGGACTTGAATCTATTGAATCTGATTGAATGACGACAATCACGATATAAACAGGGGGGTACGATTTGCGAATCCCTATTATGACGTCATTGAGCATTCTCACTTACAGCCTCTCCCCAGCAAGATCTTCACCGCCTGGCCCACCATCCTCAAGTGACGTTACAACAAGCAGCAAATCTCTCGATCCCTTGTTGTTAACTACTACATGATGCCAATCAAGGGAGCGGTAACCAACAACTACTTGTAGCTTGTTTTGTTCAAGTACTCGTTACTGTTGTTGACAACTAGTTGTGAATCTCTTTAGCCAAGAGCAAAGCAAAACAAAAAGAGATGGGATCACGAGAACCCACGGACGAGGGCGAAGGTCCTTTCTACAACAATCCCTTGTTGGAGCCAGTTGTCAAGGCCTTCACCAAGCTTCCCGATCCATCCGGAGGATGTTTGGAACGCATCACCAAGGCCGGCGGTATGGGCCTTGGCATGGGTTTCTTTTACAATTTAGTCGCAGTCCCATGGCATCCTGATCCAGTCGATTTCTTCCCCAAGGGTGTTATGAAACTGCGTGACAATTGGAAGTTTTTCCGCTCTGGTTTTGTCCGTCCCATGGCAGTCTTTGCCTCGGTCGGTATTGCCTTTGCTGGAGTCGAGTGCATCATGGAAAATGCCCGTGATCCCGAACGCAAATCCAAGCACTGGAATGCCGCGGCCGGTGGTTTCGCCTCCGGCATGGTGATTGGAAGCACCACGAAACGAATGGATGTGGCCTTGGTCGCGGGAGGTGCTTGTGGCATCGTCATGGGCGCCCTGCAATTCAATGGTATGCATTACATTAGTGATCCTCATCAAATGGCCATGAAAGTTGGTGGCAAGTGGCCCAAGCAGTATAATGAATCCAAGGAATTGTCGGCCTTGAAGGAAAAGTTTCCCGAATTCAAGGATTTGTAATTCATTTATTATTATTTTATCGTGCGGTGGCCAAAGAATCCATGAGAAGCCAACGAGAGAGAGAGAGAAGTGTACGGATGTCATGCATTGACCTGACCTGTCCTGATCTGCGACCGCGAGACCCCCACTGGGTTTCGCATTTCCATTAGTTTTATTTAATAGCGACATATTTGTAGCCCAGCATTAGTGGCATGTATTTTGTCGTCGTGAAAAAAATGTCATCGAGCTGCTTAGCAATACAATCCCCACCTTCGTTTGCGTATAGTCCTCTCCTAATCTTCATAAACACACCATGGAAGAAGCAAGTCAACATTACTGTGCTTAGCGTACGCAAGGTCAAAATGAACATGACTTATGCCCAACACTGCGGCTTGCGAAGAAACATAACCTGCCTGAAATTTTCTTAATGAATCACTGGAAGTCTATTTTGTCTTCTCGTTCAATTATCAACCATTCCAGCTTTTTATTTTTGTTTTTCTGCACTGTAGGTACAATATCAGGATTTTCACAGAGTTCTCTGGATTGTAGCCAGTTTCCAGAGAATGAACATTAATGGTCTGGTAGAATTTCATCTCAACTCTTGGTGTGAATGGTGGTCCCCATTGCACCCAAACGGTTTGTTCAGTAACGGAGCATGTTGTCCATATCAATTACTGCAGCAATGTCTCAGAAAACTTCTGCTGTCTATTGTTTTCTGGAAATGTCTAGTCCACTGAATATATTTTTGCTAACCTTTTCAACATCCCTAAGTTTTTGAATTGAATTGTGACATTTTGATGATACATTTCTCAGCCATGATTAAATTATGGCAGCTTTAAATGTCCGCAACCAGCTACTGTAGCTTTGTGTCAATGTTAGCTTCTCTTTGTTTCATGCATGCAACACAAAGTTCAAAAGTTTCTTATGACAAAGTGCAAAGCAACAACACTAAAAGCTACATGCCTCTTGAGATGTTACAAAAAGAAACCATAAGCTTGGAACAACAGAAACGTTCAGACAAAGTCCCTTGGATTCATCCTCTCTTTTGCAAGTTTGTTGTTAGTTTCTGTGTGACAATGAAACTGTTGTGGGAATGACCCTTAGTCACTTTCGTCAAACAGAAAAATGAAATGCTATGTCTACATAACTGTCCATGCCATTCGTGGCTTTAACAAAAGTTGTTGAACAAATGAGCATTCCATCAGTGTGTCCAGTCCACATCTTCATAAGCCTTCAGCTTGGTTGACGAACATTTGTGCAACACATCCTTCTTGCACTACGCTAAAAGCTAGGCAAATTAGGGCATTGCATTCTGGGTCTGCCTGTTGCTGCCCATTCTCACAAAAGCTGAGTTGCGTTGTGTGTGAATTTCTGGTCATAGATTGACCTTAAAATGAAAAGAGGGTGATGCCATAGGGAATCTTGTGTGCCGCACTTGCTTGTGACTTTGAACCCCACAAACACAACATCCACCGACGAACGAACGGGACCAATCAATCAACCAACCAACCAATTGACTTTATTGACCCTGCTGGCATGTTTTACTAAAAATGAAACACATACAAGATGCTTGGGTTCAAAGGACCTAAGTCTGTTTTGTTCAGGTGGGAGGGAAAGCCCCTCTGGGAACAACAATCAACTCAATTTCGGGTTAGTGCGCTTGTGTGCGTCCCTTTAAAGTTTCCCCCAACATCCGTTGGATCTCACGAGAGAGGCCTGCTCCTCTATCAAGCTTCTCATCTCCAACCATGATGATCACAACCAACAACAACAATTTTCTTCCTTCACCCGTTCACCTTGCACCACCAGAGCTGTCTACTCCGACTATAGGTATTAGCTACATTACTAGAGAAGGAACAGAAATCAAAGATGTCTTCACCGAATAAGCGCCAGTCCAATTCATCATGGAACGGGTTGGTGTTTACACCGGCTGGCCTCAATCCAGAAAGGAGCAGCATGGGAGGAGGAACTCCACTCGTCTTGCAGTTACAGCAGCAGCCTGGTGGGAGGAACGAAGACGATGATGATGAGAGTAAAGAACACAAAAAGTCGAAACGAAGGAAATCCAAAAAGCGAAAGCATCGTCGTTCTTCCTCTTCTCGTCGCCATGAGTCTGACGACGACGATGAAGCTAGTAATGGCCACAACCGCCGCCACAGCCATCACGAAGAGGACACCGATCGCAAAGAGCCACCACCACCGCCGCCGCCGCCACCTGCAGCATCAGAAGGAGGAGAGAAAGAACCAGTGTGGGTCCAACTTGTAGTGGACAACCAAGATGTTGGACAACCTTCGGAATTCGACCGGTCGTCTCTCGAAAACATTCATGCCTTGAAAAAGTCAGTCAAGACCGAGTATGCCACGGAGTTGCAGCCATGGGCACCGGCTCGTCTCGAAGTCTTTTTGACCAGATCCAAAAAGCCTCTACCCGCCAATGCGCTTATGCCCGAGAGTGCGACCTATTCGGCACCGATCCGAGTGGTCGCAAGAACGGCCTTTCGTCCTCCAACTCCTTCGGCTGCAGCTGTTGTTGCTGCCGTGGCTAATCAGCCTCCTCCTGTTGCAAAAGCAACGCTGACAGCACCAGCTGCTGTAAGAGCACCACCAGCGGTGAAAGTCGTGAAACGTCCTGCCGCCAAGAGTCAATCTACTACTCCTACTGCTCCTGCTGTCGCCACAACCAAGGCTACGAAAGAAAAAGCACCCCCTGCGGCCGCGATGACCAAGGTTACGAAGGAGAAGAAAGAAAAAGCTGCCGCTGCTGCTGCCAAGGAACCAAAAGAGAAGAAAGAAAAAGCACCCCCCGCTGCCACAATCAAGACTCCAAAGGAAAAGAAAGAAAAATCCGCCCCAGCCACTGCTTCCAAAAAGAAATCCGCCAGCAAAAAGCACGCCGACGAGGATGATGAAGAACCAGAGGCCAAGAGCAAACCTGCGGCATCCACCCCCAAGACACCTGCTTCTCCAACCAAGAAAACTACAAGTTCCACCAAAAAGAAGGAGAAAAAGGACGATGGAAAACAGACTCCCGCTGCAGTAGCAGAAGAAGTAAAACCCAAGAAAAAGAAGAAGAAAAAGGTAAAAGATGCAACCCAAGAACCCCCCAGGGAGGAAGCCACCGCAACAAGAGACGACAGCGATGAAGCAGCGCCAGAGCATGTTGCAGAAACTCCTTCGAAAAAGCGTGGAAGGCCAGCAGGAAGCAAGAATAAACCCAAAGAGGATAGCGCTGATGCTGATGCTGCTGTCGCCACCCTTGCCGACGGAACCAATACCACAGGAGAAGGTGAGCCACCCAAGAAAAAGAAGAGAAAGAAAACCCCGAAAGCGCCCGCAAAGAAAGAAAGTGCTGAAACCTTCGCCGCTGCCCTGATGGTGGCCAATGGTATTAAGGATATTGGTGCCCATGGGATTGAACGAGTGAGAAATCCATTCAACGAAAAGATTTTGGAACGAAAGTGCGCCGTCTGCGGCAAACGAATTCGCCACGAATGTACGCATGAAGTCTGCATGGAACGACCCTATTCGGTAGGGGAGAGGCACTATCAAGGGACTCCGATTTGTGACCCGCAACGAGGACCTCGCACCCATATGAAACAGTACGGGCTCGAGAACAATACCAAGACCTGCCTAGAACTGCATGTGGAACTGTTGCAGCAGGAATTTGAAAATATGCTATCCCAACCATTAGGCGAGTTGCCACTGGACCTTGATTAAGTTTGTCTTGGTTTCATCCGTCGGGCTTTTGTGCGGAGAGAAGAATGAAACGGTTAGCGACGATGTCGCCTTTTATAGCGCAAATCTGTGGATGATTTGGTGCAGCAGTCACTAGTGGCCGTCGATCTACTAGCTAGTGAACAATTGTACGCACTGGACCTAATGTCGTCATGGCAGTTCATTGCCAGAGTGATAGCAAAGTGCAAGTATAAATAAATCTATTGTTTGGTTAAATTGAAGCTGGTGTGGGGATATAAGTAAATACATGTTGTTATTTGTTCTTGTGGCTCAATAAACAGGATCTCTAGCTAGTTTGAGACTTATGGCTGTCAATCGCGTCCTGCTTACTCTAGCTGATAGCTAGCTACTATTGGGTCTCATTTATAACGTCCTTTTGCATAGATGATTTAGCTAATCCGATAGTGAGGGGAGTGTTGGGAGAGTTACATGTAGGAGAACTGCGTTGCTTTGGAGGCATGACAGGGTTAGAGGTAGGAGCCAGTGTGCGATTTCATCAATGGACTCGCCGGCCGATCCTTTTTCGCGGTTAAAAAAAAATGGATTTCTTGAACTACTCTTCATCGCAGCTACAATTGAATCAATGAACCAGTCCGAGTGAGTAGAGGACAATGGAGGTTCCGTTTGAGTATTTGGTGGTGTATGTCTACTTCGTTTGGGCCGTGGAAATTCTTTTGCTGGTGTTCAATCCAGGCCCCGTGAGGAATAAGGCTGGTGAAAACGCTCTTCATCCCGATTATTCTGGCGCGTTGCACATCCGCAGAAACCAAAAGAAACAAATTCGAAGCACACTCGTCGAAGATGTTGACGCAGCAGGATATTGGGTCGGTGATGGTGCGACGCACGACAAGGTGGCCATTGTCGGAAGTGTCTGCGAGATGTACGGCCTCGACGAACAAACTCTCATGAAAACAACCGCAAACACCGCTCCTGGTGGTGCCGAAACAAGCTTGGAGTTCTTTGACATTGCCGCCAAAGTCTTGCTTGTGGAGAAGCACCCGCATTCACATTCTATCGATCGAGTCTACGCCCCAACGAAGGACACGACTGTCAAACAGCTCTTGCGATGGATGAAAGCTGAGTACCGCTTGGAACAACTCACCAAAGCACGAGCGTGCACCAAAGCACGAGCGTGCTTGGGTCGTGTTTTTATTTTGGGACTCGTACTTATTATGGGCGTGGCTATAGTCCTTGGTTCACGCCCGGATACAGAAGTCCTAGTCAGCGTATCTGAAAGGCCTACGAAACAAAACCAAAGTGAAAACACTACAAGCGCTGGAGAAGTCCCAGTCAACGTATGCGAATGCAAAACGCCTACGGGACAAGGGACCTGTCATTGGGAGCCCAACCAAAAGTGCATGTCAAATCCAACTGGGTCCCTCAAATTCAGGATTCAATTTGCCGACCATGCAAACTTTCCAGATGAGTTTAAGATCCCGTTGCAGGCCGCAGTTGACTTTTGGTCGCACGCGATTGTAAGTAAACCCACGCATGTAGGAAAACCCAACGGTAAGACGACTCTGATAGAGGCTACAGCCGACATGTGGTCATGGATAATCGAAAGAGTACCAAACAGAGTGAAGGATCTGTTGCAGGCAAAGGCAACAGCCGACGTTTTTTCTCGGCTATTTTCATTCCATATCATTCATGTTGACCGTCAAATAGCAGAATATTGCGGTTTGCTCGAAGGTACTTACATTTATCTTGACAACACATCGCTCCTACTATGCGTAAAACCCTATGATGGTCTCAGCAACCCCAAAGCCATTGCATACGCACGCGTCCTGAACTATGATGCGGTCACTGGCATCCCTCTTGTTTCAGCCATTCACTTGAATCCCAGCTTTGTACGACAGTACGACAACTGTTTGTGGTCCAGAATGGTGTCGCACGAAATTGCACACGCCCTAGGATTTTTCAGCGGTCTTCCGATTTTTGATCAATATATTGTTCATGAGGGTGATGCGAGGTTCTTTCGGGGCGGTACCAACACTAAGCGTGAGTGGGGCAAGCACAATACATCCTTGCCTTACCCAGCACTAGCAGAGGATACATCGCATTGGTCCAAATTCCTATTTTGGGACGAACTGATGAGTTCTTCATGGCCATATCAGAGCCCGCATCCCAATCTCATGTCGCCATTGACCTTGGCTGTGTTTGAGGACCTCGGATACCATGTCAGCTACGACTGCGCCGATGAGATCGACGTGCGCAATCCGCACCAGGTGGACAAGAGTTGAGCATGCTATCCATCTTTCGGAAAAAATCATGCGAAGCGGTCTGCCCCGAAGAAGCGAATGACACGGAGACCGGAACATTGTTTTTGGCTCCACCATGTAAGCTTTGGCAATTATCATGTACCCGCGCTTAGTTTGAATTATATTGGTACCTTGTACCGTACCTTCGACGACCTACTATTTGAGGCTTTGAAACACGAAATAAGATAAACAAAATTACATTTTCTACAAAACAACGTGCCACTCAGTGACCTTGGCCGATTTATCCGCGGGTCCTGTAAATTATAGATGTTGTACTAGTCCACGCGAACAGCATAGACATGTCTTGTCGCCCTGTAGAACCAG
>ENA-ORBV01011018-ORBV01011018.1-microbial-mat-metagenome-genome-assembly--contig:-NODE-11018-length-14305-cov-12.476947_pt1 | contig 14305 bp, 11 predicted proteins | sample MGYA00237777_ERZ505514 | MGnify/ENA primary metagenome ERZ505514 (study PRJEB26160, sample SAMN06269048) | microbial mat metagenome | isolation source: Oligotrophic lake microbial mat | place...
GAATTAGACAGGCCTACTATGGCTCTTGAGCTCTAAGGAATCAAGACTTCAAACTCGTTCACTGTAACATTTAATTAGAGAGTACTTTAATTCTATTTTTTGGATTTTTGTAAGTCCATTTAATGGGTTTTGCAACTTCATTGTATTTAAGAATAAATCGCTTGATTTGCTCAGCAAGGTCCTTGGTGGATGTAAATACTCCTCGATGGATGAGTTGTCGCTCTGTTCTGCTAAACCAGTTTTCTACTTGATTGAGCCAGGAGGAATAGGTGGGCGTAAAATGAAACTGGACGTTGGTGTGTTGAGCAAGAAATTCGTCTACTTTTTTGGTTTTGTGTGCCGAGAGATTATTTAAAATAATATAAATTTCCTTATTCTTAGGCTGGCGGATGATCAAGTCTTCTAGAAAAGCAACAAATTCCTGGCTGGTATGTCGCTTCGTTGTTTTTCCAAATACTTCTCCGTTTTTTGTATTAAAGGCAGCATACAGGGAGAGCGTACCGTGTCGTCTACACTCAAAACTGTGCCGCTCGGCTCGCCCCGGTGACAAAGGAAGGATGGGGTCTTTTCTATCCAGGGCTTGAATGGCAGACTTCTCATCCACGCAGAAAACAGCTGCATGCTGAGGTGGGTGCAGATACAGTCCGATGACTTCGACAGCCTTTTGTTCAAAGTCTGGATCATTGGAGGTCAAGTAGCTGCGAGTGCGATGAGGTTGCAAATGATATTTCTTCCACGTGCGGGCCACTTTCATATGATCAATACCCGGTTTGGCCGCCAAGCGGCGGGTACTCCAATGCGTCGTCCCATCGGTGGGGTTTCGATTCGTCCACTTCAGGATGCGAGCTTCCATTTTTGCCGTCTCCATTTTGGGCACTCGACCCGTATGCCGACTATATAATCCAGCAAAGCCTTCTGCCAAAAAGCGAGATTTCCATTTACTAATATAAGAGGCAGTACAGGACAGTTTATCTTCTATTGCCGAGTATGTAAATCCCTCATCCAACAATAGTAATACGCGGGCGATGCGGACCTCCTCGGCACGAAGACCAGGAGTACGAACGCGGCGCTGCAATTCTTAGCGCTCCAAGTCTGTTAATGTTAAAAGTATACTCATGCATAAATATACCACTATTAGTTTAAGTGTTACAGTGAACTAGGATACATTGCGAGCATGGGATTTAGCAACTATTTGCTATCCATCGGCTTATCTCTTTTTGCAGCCTCTTATCTGATTGAGTGCTTGAAGGGTATGAGGGTAATTTCAAACTTACTCAAGTATGGGGTGTACTTGCTGCTTGCCGCCATGTCCAATCCATTGCCTGTGTTTATCATTGGTCCATTGGTTGCTTATCACTTACTGAGTAGCGTCAAATTCAAAGCGCTGGTTGAAAAAATTTTCCTGGTCAGCATCCCTTCTATGGTAATCTGCCTGCATTTTTTATCCAGATATACACCATCGGCAAAGGAATTGTATAATTTTAGAGAAATGATAGACTTTTTTTACGGGGGAAGTTACATGACGGTATACAGCAATTATGAGTTCATTTTATCAAGGATGTATTTATTGATCTGTCTGGTTTTAGTTTTGATTACTTTAACGAAACTCATTTTTAGGCCTGAGAAAGAAGGATTTAAAGCGTTGATTCCGCTCTATTTTATTGCAGTTTCCTTCCTGATTCCGGGAAACCTTGCCGAACAAGGATTAATGCATTTCAGAACCTCCTTTTTCTTTTTTTTGGGTTGTTTCCTTTTTATAGCAATGTTCGTTAACCAATTTCGAGTTGGCTTAGTGGTAGTCCTTACTACAATTATTATAGTATCTTTTCATATTGTACGATGGCCACATTATAGAGTAAATAATAACAGATTATTGTAGGCCCGACAAATAAGTGAGTGTGTGAATGAAAACAGCGTCATTCTGCAAGTCATTTATGACCGCAATGGCAATTTTTCCAATGACAAAATAGAATCTCATTGCTGTATTTGGCAATTCAATCATTTAGGTTCATTAGTAGCCAGTTGGTCAAAAGGCATTGCTTTTGATAATTACGAGGCAGACACCCCTTGGTTTATGGTTACTTGGCAAGAAGGGGTTAATCCAAATAAGAGATTGAAGGTTGGATTTGAACTGGCGCCGCCACAACTTAATTTATCCAATTCATTATTAGATAGCGTAGATTATGTTCTAACTGTATTTAAATCTACTGAAGATTCGTCTCCCTTTTCAATCTGGTTGCAAGAAAATTTTATCCGACAAGATGTTGAAGGAGCCGGCAGAGAGTTGGCCCTTTATAGGAGAGAGTCGTAACCTTTTGAATGAATTTTGAGTCGTTTTTTACAGCTGCAACTCCTCGTTCGGATCCCAGTAGCGCGCCTTAAAATCCCGCACCTGGTCATTCTGCACCGCTATTCCTTCAGCTTCTAAAAGCCTTTGCATGGTCTCGGGCGTTCCGAAATGGTGTTTGCCCGTCAGCATGCCGTTGCGGTTCAGCACGCGGTGGGCGGGGATGCCAGGATCGGTGGAATGGCTCGCGTTCATCGCCCAACCTACCAGGCGCGCGGACTTGCCCGTGCCCAAATAGCGGGCAATAGCGCCGTAACTGGTCACGCGGCCCTTCGGAATGAGCCTGACCACGGCAAAAACATCGTCAAAGAAGGAGGAATCCGCCATTAGCGAGAACTTTGCAGCAGCCCTTGGGGCCCCAAGACCCCTGCGAAGTAAGCAGAAGTTTTCGCCACACAGCATCCCATGTTCCCCTTTAAAGCCAGTTCCATCACCAACCTTACCGACGCGCGCTACTTCTCCGCCTGGGGGGCTACGTGGATCGGGTTCTGTTTTGATCCCGAGTCGCCGGACTACATTAGCCCCGAAAAGGCCCTGGAGATCAAAGGCTGGCTGCACGGCCCGCGATACCTCGGCGAATTTGGCAACCAGGACGCCGACAACGTGGCGGGTATAGCCAGTTTTGTTGGGCTTGAAGCACTGGAGATGCCCATTGACCGCATCGTCCTTTCGCCCGAAATGAGGCACTTGCCCCTCTTTGTGCGGATCAGCGGGCTGGAAAGCGACATCGAACTGGCGGGTCTTCCTGATTCGGTCGAAGGGCTGCTTTTGGATCCACAAAACCTTCGCGAACCCGAGAAGATCCTGCGCCGCCTGGCAGAAAGGGCACCGATCTGGCTGGAAGGGTTAACAGAAACCGAAGGCATACAGGGTTGGCTGGGCAACTATCCGGCAGCCGGACTGCACCTGCGTGGAGGCGCGGAATTGCAAACGGGTCTCAAACTTTACGATGCCTTGGACCGTGTAATGGAAACCCTGGAAGCCTGGCCGGTCCAGCCCGCGCGGCCTTAGCGCCAGTTGACCATGTTAGCGGCCACGCTGTCCCAGTTGATCAGGTTCATGAACGCGTCAATGTACTCCTTGCGGCGATTCTGGAACTTGAGGTAATAGGCGTGCTCCCAGACATCAAGGCCCAAAATTGGACGGCCTGGTTTTTCGACAATCTTGGCCATGACCGGGTTGTCCTGGTTGGCTGTGGTGCTGATGAACACTTTGCTTTCGGCGTCCAGGCTCAACCAGACCCATCCCGATCCGAACACTTTGGTTGCCGCCGTGCCAAACTGGTTGGCAAACTCCTCATAGGACCCGAATTGGGCATTGATGGCCTCTGCTACAGCTCCTGCGGGTCGTTTGGCGCCTCCCGGCGCCAGGATTTGCCAGAAAAGGCTGTGGTTGAAATGGCCTCCGGCGTTGTTCTGAATCGCTGTATTGGCGGGCTCGAGCGTCAGGTTCTTAAGGATATCGTTCAAGCCCAGTGCCCCCATCGGATGATCGTGTAGCGCATTGTTCAGGTTGGTCACGTAGGCTGCATGGTGCTTGGAGTAGTGAATCTCCATGGTTTGCGCATCCAGGTTTGGCTCCAGCGCGTTGTAAGCAAAGCCGAGTTTAGGCAACTCAAAATGGCCGTGTGACTGCACTGAGCTGGCCGCTGAGCCAGCCCCGGAGTCAGCCGATCTGCCGCTGACCAGACCGGGTGCGGCGGTTAATCCGAGCACGGCAGCGCCCGTTTTTAGCACAAAATTCCGACGATCCATGGTAGAGAGGTTTATGCGTTAAAGGGGGCCCAAACAAAAAATTGAAGCAAGAATCACACCAATTTTGAACGGCCTATAAGTGCCAAGTTACTCCCAAATTGGTGCCAAGCAGTTGGCAATATAGCGGAACTTCCTCGAAGTCCACCCTGCTATGAACCCACAAAAGTCAATTTCCGCCTTCTCCCTTACAACCTAAACCTAAGGTATTTTATGGTTTTGCCCAGGTCGCGGTGCATGCGCTCGTAGTAGGTGGGAATCTCCAATTCCTCCACCGGCAAAACTCCTGCGTCAATATTGTCTACGGCGCACTCAATGTGAGCCCCAAAATCGCGGACACTTTCCAGGCTGTATTCATACAACTCGGTGGAATCGGTTTTCAGGTGCACCGGCAAGCCCGCCGCGCCCACCCGGCGGTAGAGCGCCAGAAAGCGGGGCGAGGTCAGGCGCTTGCCCCGTTTGCCCTCCCGCAAATAGGGGTCTGGAAACGTGATCCAGATTTCAGACACCTCGCCAAGGCCCAAAAAGCGATCCAGAATGGTGATGTCGGTGCGCAAAAAGGCGGCGTTGTCCAGGCTTTCTTCTACAGCCTGGCTGGCTCCTGACCAAACGCGGTTGCCTTTGATGTCCACCCCGATAAAATTGCGATCCGGATAGCGCCGCGCCAGCCCGACCGTGTACTCGCCGCGCCCGCAGGCAAGTTCCAGCGTGATGGGTTGTTTCCGGGCGAAATGGCCCCCGTTCCACTGGCCGCGAAGGTCTACTTCCCGGCGACCGGCGGCAAAAAGGCGAGGCTCCAGGTAGCTCCAGTTTTGGTAGACGTTGGGCAGTTCCTCCAGTTCGGAGAACTTTTCCAGTTTGGATTTGGTCATGGTCTGCGCTGCGGGCTGCAAAATTCGCAATTAAGTGCGGGAGTTGCGCGGTGTACGGAGGCTATTCCCCCGAAAGGATCAGCAGCATATCCGTGTGCGGAATGCCGTCTTCCACGTAGGGCTCGCCGATTTCGCGGAAACCAAAGCCCGCGTAATAGGCCGAAAGATGCCGTTGTGCCGCAATGCGCACATGCTGGCCCAGCGTTTCGCGCCGGATAAAATCCAGCGATTCGCGCACCAAGCTCCCGGCAATGCCCTGCCGCCGAAACCGGTTATCGGTAACAATTCGCCCGATCCGGGCACTCAGCCCATCATCCGGCACCTGGAAGTCGTGAAGCGGCGGGAAGACCCCCGCCGGGAAAATCCGGCAACAGGCCGCCAGCGTGTCGGTGTGCCAGGCACAAAGGTGCCAGGCTTTGGGGTCCCAGCCGTCCAGGTCTGGGTAGATGCATTGTTGCTCGCTGATAAAAACATTCTGTCGGAGCCTGAACATTTGTTCAACGGTGTCCGGGTTTATTAAAGCCCAGGGGTAAATCTCCAGGCGGCTCATGGCAAAACAACTTCCAGTTGTGCGTCCAGCACCCGCAAGGCGCGGTGCAGCAACTGCAGCGACTGGTCAAACACGAGCGGGTCAATACGCTCAAAATCATCGCTGGCTTTGTGGTAGTCCGGATGGTTGTCAACCCCAAAATACACGAACGGAATGCCGGCCCGGTGAAAGGGCTCGTGGTCGCTGGACGAAATCCAGCTTTGCCGGAAGAGGCCTGATATGCCGTCGTGCCCAAATTGCAGGGTCAGCGGCATGCCCGCTGCGGCCTCCTGCAAGGGGGCGCGCAAGCTTTTGTTAAACCGCGTGCCACAAGCCCAGATCCGGCCTTTGTCTGCCCGAGCTACCATATCAAGATTTATGTTCAGCCGGATTCGGTCAAGCGGCAGTGTAGGATTGGCTACCCAATGTTCGGCACCCAGCAGCCCTGTTTCTTCTGCATCAAAGGCGATGAAAAGCAGCGAGTAGCGCGTGGGTTCTTCTATGGCGCGAAGCGCTAACGAAAGCATGGCGGCTACCCCCGAAGCGTTATCGTCTGCCCCGTTGAAAAGCTCTCCGTCTTGCAGGCCAAGGTGATCATAGTGCGCGGTGATGGCAATAAACTGCTCCGGAAATTCCCGCCCAGGCAGCCAGCCGATCAGGTTCACACCAGTCAGTGAATCACCCCCTTTTTCGGCGATAAACAGAAACGGATCTTCGTAAACCGGCACTCCTTCGGCGGATAAACGAATAGGCTCCAGCCCAAAGGCGGCAAACTTTTCGCGAATGAATTCGCGGGCCCGCGCTGCCCCTTCCGTACCGGCACCCCGGCCCTCCATGGCATCTGCGCTGAGCACCTGCATCCAGCCGAGCGCGAGGGTGTCGCGGGTCCAGTTGACGTTAGCCGCGCCCGGCTCGGCACCCGGCGTCGAGCCAAGCGCCGCGTCCGGCGTCGAGCCAAGCGCCGCACCCGGCGCCGCGTCCGGCGTCGAGCCAAGCGCCGCACCCGGCGCCGCGTCCAGCTCGGCACCCGGTAACGCGCCCGGCTCTACACCCGGCGTCGAGCCAAGCGCCGCACCAACCGCCGCACCAACCGCCGCGCCCGGCGCCGACGGCGATTGCCCGCTCAAAGAGCTCACGCCAGCGCACAACGCAACCGTAGCTGCCAGCAGCGCACTTTTCGCCCGAGCCTCAAAAAAGCCCTTATTCCAGCCCATATTTGGTCATGTATCGGCGGTACAAAACGCGCTGGTGGTCATCCAGATCAACGGCCTGCCCCTGAATCCAGGCATGCGTGATCCGGCTGGTTCGCATGTCCAGCACATCGCCTTCGGAGAGAATAAACGTGGCCTCCAGCCCGGGCGAAAGGGTTCCGCAGCGCTCCGCAAGCCCCAGAATTTCCGCGAGGTTTCCGGTAATGGAAGCCACGGCAGTTTCGGCGTCAAGTCCAAACGGCACGGCTTGTCCGGCGTGGTAGGAGAGGTTTCGCGTCTGCCAAAAGGCATCCCATCCCGCGCCCACCGAAAGACCAAAACGCACACCAGCGGCCGCTAACAGCCCAGGTGTTTTAAACGGCTGATCCACGTCGCTGTGCCCGTAAGGTGGCAGGCGCTGGGTTTGCTCCAAAATGACGGGCACATCATATTGCTTCAAAAGATCGGTGACCTGCCAGGCCTGGCCGGCATCAACCAATACATAGTCCAACCCAAAGGCCTCGCCAAAGCGCACGGCTTCCGCAATCTCCTTGGCTTCATAGCAGCGGATGAACACTTTTTTGCTGCCGTCAAAAATGCCCTTCATCGCTTCAAACCGAAGGTTGATGGGAGCGGGCGAGGGGGTCTCCGCGTAAGCGCGGGCTTCGTGGAAGAAGGCGTAAAGCTGGTCAGTATTGGCTTGGTACCGTTCGTTGCTTTCCAGGCGTGCGTTTTCCACCCACCAACCGTCGCGCGACAGCAACTTCTCCCATTGCAGGTGCAACGCATCATCAGCCACCACCAGGGCGTCTTCCCAATTCCAGCCGTTGAGGTGCATGACAGACGAGAAACCGCTGATGGTTCCACCATCGGGAATGACCTGCGCCATCAGAATGCCGTTGTTGCGAAGCGTAGGTAAAACTTTGGAATCCGTATTAAAAGCTATGGCAGACCGAATGTGCGGATTGTAGACACCCACTTCGTTAGCGTCGTTGGTAGCCCGCACGGCACCAATTTCTATCAGGCCTAAGCCCGAAACAGCCGCGATGAATCCGGGGTAAACGTGCTGGCCCGTTACCGTCAGGACCGTGTCATACTCCTCCGGGTTAATGCGAATGACTGTTGCGTCAGCTACGAGCGTAAATCGCCCATCGCGCACGGCCACGGCGCTGTTTGGAATGACTTGGCCATTGCCGAGGTGAGCCACTGCGCCGAGCAATAGAAAACTGCCTTTGGCCGAAGGGCTTTGTTGGGCGTACACGACCTGGCTCGTCAGGGCAAGCAGGACAACCACTAGGGTATGGGTAAACTTATTCATGAAAGGGCAATCAATAATAGGGTGGAAGGGCTTAACGTGGGTTTGATCAAGGGCTGTGGACGTTTAGAACGTCCCTTCGTTGCCTTCGTCTTCCACATCGTCGCAGTGATAATTGTGTTCGTGCTCGGCTTTAGGTTCGCGTGTGGGGCCCCCTTCTGCGGCCTTGTCCAACATGCGCAACATGATGCGGTTGCGTTCGGCGGCAAGCGTTTTTCGCGCTTCCGCGTCTTTTTCCAGGCTAAAGTAGAGGCGGCCGTCAATCCAGGTTTGTTCGGCCCGCGCGTACACAGACAGCGGGTGGTCGGTCCACAACACGATGCTGGCTTCCTTACCCGCTTCTACCGTGCCCATGCGGTTGTCCAGGTGCAGCAGAATAGCCGGGTTGAGCGTTACCATTTTGAGCGCATCCTCTTCCGAAACACCGCCGTATTTCACGGCTTTGGCAGCTTCCTGGTTCAAGCGTCGGCCCATTTCTGCATCGTCAGAATTGATGGCGGTGACCACACCCATTTTGTGCAAAAGGGCCGCGTTGTGCGGAATAGCGTCGATGACTTCGTACTTGTAGGCCCACCAGTCGCTGAACGTAGAGGCACCCACACCGTGCGCCTTCATTTTGTCGGCCACTTTGTAGCCTTCCAGGATGTGGGTGAAGGTGTTGATCCGGAAACCAAATTGTTCGGCAACCTTTATGAGCATGGTGATCTCGCTCTGCACATAGCTATGGCAGGTGATGAAGCGCTTCTTCTCCAGAATCTCCAACAGGGCTTCCAGGTCTAAGTCGGGCCGCAACGTGGGGTCCCCGGCGGCCTTGCGACGGCCGTACTCGCGGGCGCGGGTAAAGTGATCCACAAAAACCTGTTCCACGCCCATGCGGGATTGCGGAAAGCGAATGGTGTTCTGGTCGCCCCAATTGCTCTGTTTGACGTTTTCGCCCAGCGCAAACTTGATGAAGCCGTCGGCTCCTTCAATTTTCATCTGCTCTGCAGAAGCGCCCCAGCGCAGCTTGATCAGCGCGCTTTGTCCGCCAATCGGGTTGGCCGATCCGTGCAAAAGCTGCGCAGCCACCACTCCGCCCGACAACTGCCGGTAAATGTCGATGTCTGAAGGGTCAATGACGTCGCCAATGCGCACTTCGGCAGAGCTGGCCTGCGTGCCTTCGTTCACTCCGCGGCTGATGGCGATGTGCGAATGTTCATCAACGATGCCGGCAGTCAGGTGTTTGCCGGTAGCATCCACCACGCGGGCGTCGCCGGCATTGATGTTGCGGCCCACCTTGCTGATTTGGCCGTTTTTAATCAACACGTCCGCACCTTCGAGCACACCGTCCTTGCCATTGGTCCACACCGTGGCGTTGCGGAAAAGCACGGTTTCCTGCACCGGGGCACTGGTGTCGCCAAAGGCTTGAAAAGGCCGGGGAAGGGCAGCCGGGTCCATGATCCACTTCTCGTCTTTTTTGGCGGCCGTATCGGGTTTGGGTGCATAGGGTGCTGTTCGGGTTGCGGTCCAATTCGCCCAGGTGCCCTTTTGGTCCTGGCCCAAGCCGGACAATTTGCCGTCCATCCACCAGCCGCTGAGGCGGTAATGCGCATCCCCATCCTGGAAACTTAATGACAACCGATCGCGGTCCTGGATGCCTTCCGTATTCAGCGCAGCACTGTCTCGTTTTACCATAAAGTCGGTGCTGTGCAGCTTGCCACCGATTTCAACGTCGTAGCGCTGGTTGCCCAGTTGCAGGGAATACGTGCCGCGGTAATCGGCGGCATCGGCCCATTCCAGACCATAGCGCTCGCCGCCCACCCAGTTTTCGAGCATCGTGGTTTCTTTGTCCCAAATGGGCCCCGAACAGCGCAGGAAATTGGCGCGTTTGCCCGCTTCTAAAGTGCCAAGCTCAGCAGAAACGCCCGCCAGGCGCGCCGGCTCCGTGGTCAGCGCTGTCAAGGCGGCTTTCTCGCTCAGCCCGTGGTCCATGGCTTTTTTTAGGGCTTCGCGGAACAGCCCCGGGTTTTCTAATCCCTTGGTAGTCAGCGCAATCGGTACACCCGCCTGGCTCAGCAGGGCAGCATTGGCTGGTGCCCATTCCCAGTGCAGCAGTTCGGGGTAAGACACCATGTTGGCATCCAGCGGGTCGCTGACCTTGTAAGGAGCCGGAAAATTCAGGGGAAGGACGAACGCACTTCCCACGGCTTTAAGGTCGTTCAGGCTGCGGTACTCGGTGCCGTCGCCCAAAAAGGTATAGGCCACGCCGAACTCCTTGCCTATGCGGGTTGCCCGAAGCGCGCTGTAATGGTCGCCGGCTTCAAAGAAGGCGGGCAGACTTTGCGTGTTGTTCCAAGCCTCCAGCGACAGGTTGACTTCTTTGCGCGGCACGGTCTGGCGCGCGTACCAACGGCCATCCAGGTACGTTTGGCGCAACAGGGCAATAGCACCCATTAAGCTACCCGGGTAATCCTGTGTGGAGCTCCCTTTTTGGAAGGAATAGAAAGCAGCGGCGCGTTCCCGTACCAGGGCAACGTGTTCGTGCCCCTTGCCGTACAGCAACACCACAGCACCGGTGCCACGGGCAACGCCGTCGGGGCGGTGGGTCAGAACCGCGCCAAACCCGGCAGCGCGCATGGACTCTGCGGCCTTGTCGTCGCCAACAAAAGCCTGGGCGGCATCAAACTCAGGAAGCAGGGCTTCGTTCCAGGCCCAGGCGCCGGGGCGCTCGCTGTTCAGGGCTTCCTGCCGCGAGGCGCGCTCGTAGGGCTGCTTGTTGGCAACGCCGTACTGGCTGAACAAATCCAGGAAGGAGGGGTAAAGGTATTGGCCGCTGCAATCGTGCCGCACGGCATCTGCGGGTATGGCGAGACCTTTCCCCGCCGCCACAATTTTGCCGTCGCGGATCAGCAGGGTAGCGCCTTCCAGCGTTTGGTCGGGCGAAACCACAATGGTGGCATTCTCAAAGGCGTGCAATCCGCTTCGCTCATCCCGAACGCCGTTGGTCGGGATCGTAATTTGGGCGGTTACCAGACCGCCGGCGGTTAGCACTAAGGCAAACAGGGCCGTAGAAATCCGGCCCAGAGCCCGCCGGATGAAGAGAACATTCCTCATAAAATCGTCAATTTTCGACCAGGCGCGGCCAATTTTGGCCCATTTCACTTGGTTTTGGCGTGTAAGGGCGCACTGGCTCGCGAAAGCGAGTCCCAAATTAGCGTTTTTCTTCACGGACTGTTGGGGTAATCCCTATCTTTCATAGCTCTTCCGGGGTAAGGGCTCCTTGTGAATCCGCCCCATCCGCGCCCCCAACATGCGTTTGGTTTTGCCTGTTTTCCTGCTTGTTGCGGCCCTGGCGGTTTCGCTGGCCGGTCGTGCTGCCCACATTATCGGGGGGGAGCTTAGCTATTTGGCGCTTGGCGGCAACAATTACCGCGTTACCCTGGATGTGTACCGCGACTGCGCGGGGGGTGGGGCACCCTTTGATAATCCTGTCAGCATTTTTGTATACGAAGCTACGAGTGGACTGCTGTTCACCACGTTGTCCATCCCGTTGGGCAGCGTGCAGAACATCAGCCCTTCGCTCGATGACCCATGCCTGCAAGACCCGCCCGTCATTTGCGTAGAGCGGACCCAATACACGGCCAACCTGACGCTGCCGGATTTAGCGGGTGGGTACTCGCTGGTGTACCAGCGCTGTTGCCGGAACAATACCATTTTAAATCTTATTGATCCGGGAGGCACCGGCTCCAGCTACGTGGCCTTCATCCCCGATCCAGCCAGCATGGTCAACAACAGCCCGCGCTTCAGCAATTTTCCACCCCTGATCCTGTGCCGGGACCAGCCCATTGTATTTGACCATTCCGCATTGGACCCAGACGGCGATGCGCTCACCTACGAGCTTTGCCGCCCGTTTGAAGGCGCTTCCTCAGGCTGTCCCCAGCCAGGTCCAACCGCCACGGGCGGCTGCCCGACCGAGCCTGGTGCACCGCCCTACGGCGGCGTCAGCTATGCGCCACCGTATTCGGCACTCTTTCCCTGGGATGGCACGCTCAGCTTAGACCCCGTAACCGGCCTGTTAACCGGCACCCCGGTAGCGGAAGGCCAATATGTGGTAGGAATCTGCGCAAAGGAATTTCGGGGCGGCGTGTTGATCGGCACCCATTACCGCGACTTCCAGTTCAACGTGGTTTCCTGCGACCGAGCCATTGTGGCCGCCACTACCGCCAACGTGCTAAACTGCGAGGGCTACACCGTCAGTTTTGACAATACCAGCAGCGGGGCCAGCAGCTTCTTGTGGAATTTTGGCATACCCGGCGCCACGAGCACGGTCGAGTTTCCCACGTTTACTTTTCCGGATACGGGCACTTACATCGTCACCCTCGTAGCAGAACCGGGCATTATTTGCACGGACACCGCAACGGCTATCGTGAGCATTTACCCCGGCGCAGACATCGATTTTGACGTGCTGCCAGCCTGCCCCGGCGAACCGACGCTGTTTCTGGACCAAAGCTTGTTCTCGTTTGGCAATGTGGTTTCCTGGCTGTGGGATTTTGGCGATGGCGCCCGCACCCACCTGCCCGTGCCTACCCGCAGTTATGCCGAAGGAGGCACGTACCCGGTCAGCCTCGTGGTCACCAGCTCGTATGGCTGCGTTGATTCTGCCAAGGGAACCGTTACCATTCCCCATGCTCCGGACATTGACTTAACCGCAGAACTGGCCTGCCTGGACGAACCAGCCGAGTTTAGTGACAACGCCGAAGTGACGGCCTCAACCATTACCGGTTGGTTCTGGGATTTTGGCGACGGTTTCACCGCCACCGGCAATCCGGTCACGCACACGTATGGCGAAACGGGACTGTACACCCTGCAACTGGTGGTCGGGGCTGCCAACGGCTGCTCGTCAGACACCACGCTCGAGATTGTCATTCGCGGGCCCACGCTGGCGGAAATCCTGCCCGGCGACACCATTTGCCAGGACGAGACGCTTGCGCTTCAAGCTGCGGGCGGTTTTTTTTACGCCTGGACGCCAACAACCGGGCTGAGCGATGCCGGTGTTTACAACCCGCTGGCCAGTCCTGGGAGCACGACTACCTATGTGGTGGAAGTGGGCGATGGTTGCACTGCCGATACCGCGGTGGTGACCGTTTTTGTGCTCCCGGCGCCGGATGCCCGAGCCTGGCCGGACACCAGCCTGCTGCGCGGCCAAACCGTGCAGTTGTTTGCCAGCGGAGGGGTTAACTACGCCTGGTTCCCCACGGACAGCCTCAGCGATGCGGGCATCGCCGCACCCATTGCCCAACCAACCACAAGCACGTGGTACACGGTCTTCGTGACCGCAGAGAACGGCTGCGGTCGCTTTGATTCGGTCTTTGTGGAGGTGTTAGACCGCTGTGCCGGCTTGTTGTTGCCCAATGCGTTCACACCGGATGCCGATGGCCGAAATGATGCTTTCCGTGTTCAACCCACCGGCGACGACCAACTGACGGAGCTGCTGGTGTTCAACCGCTGGGGCGAGCAGGTCTTCCAAAGCAGCAACCCTGAAATTGGCTGGGATGGAACGTATCGCGGTAAACCACAGCCGCTTGGTGTCTACATTTACGTCTTGCGCACCGTCTGCGACGGGGCAGATTTTCAAAAAGCTGGAACCGTAACGCTCTTGCGATGAGGACCATTCAACGATCATTCGGGGCATTTTTTCTGGTGTTTGTACTGCTAGCAGGCAGCCAGATTCGCGCTGCTCACCTGATTGGTGGCGAGTTGAACTACACCTGCATCAATGACTCTACTTATGTCATTGACATGGTTATTTACCGCGATTGCGCGGCGTTTGGCGCTGGTTTTGACAGCCCGGCTTTCATTTTTGTGTACAATGCTGCTGGCGTTTACCAAACTTATTTCCAGCTCACCGCCCCCGTAATCACTTCCCTGCCGGTTTCCAGCAGCAACCCGTGCTTGACCATCCCGACGGGCATCTGTGTGGAGAAGGGGGTGTATACCGGTACGTTTAACCTTGCTCCCGATCCGGGGGGCTATACGCTGGTGTACCAGCGCTGCTGCCGCAACGCCACCATTGACAACCTTTTTGACCCCGGAGGCACCGGAAGCAGTTACGTAGAGACCATTCCCCCGGCGGCTGACGCAACCTGCAACAGTTCACCGGTCTTCAACAATTTTCCTCCCATTCTGCTGTGCGCCGGGGAGCCCATTTTCTTTGACCAGAGCGCCACCGATCTTGACGGAGATTCGCTGGTGTACTCGCTTTGTGCACCCTTTTCCGGGGCTACAGCTTTTTGCCCGGCTCCCATGGGTCCCTTAACTGGGG
>ENA-ORBV01011019-ORBV01011019.1-microbial-mat-metagenome-genome-assembly--contig:-NODE-11019-length-14301-cov-6.034238_pt1 | contig 14301 bp, 9 predicted proteins | sample MGYA00237777_ERZ505514 | MGnify/ENA primary metagenome ERZ505514 (study PRJEB26160, sample SAMN06269048) | microbial mat metagenome | isolation source: Oligotrophic lake microbial mat | place...
TTTCAAGCAGAAGACGGCATACGAGATTCGCCTTAGTCTCGTGGGCTCGGAGATGTGTATAAGAGACAGCCTCCTAAGCTGGTGTCGACGGGCTTATCGTCGTCGTTTCCTCCATTTCCAATTCCATCTGACATTAAATGCTCCGGCCTTGAGCTGCTAGCAGCTGTTGGAAGATACTCAGGTGCTGCTCCTGTAGATGCATTGGTGCTCTGGGCATCAATGTCATTGTGATTCGGAGGGAAAGAGGAGGCGGCGGTTGTAGTCCTAGTATTGAAACGTTTTTGATTTGCTTCACTTCGACGTTTAAATCGCATCAAGGCATCCTGTGGTGACGTCTTGTCCATATAGTCTCTTTCATCTTCTTGGTGTTGCGGCTGCATGTCAGTCGATGTCTTTCGCCTAACACTGGTTGGTTGATAAAACGGCGAAAGCGGTGCAGCAGATGAAGACGGTTGTTGTTGTCCATGGGTATTATTCTGATTCTGAGGAGCTTCACCACCGTGATGATCATCCATCATGTCCATGTTTGGCTCTGGATCGGGGTAGCCATCGTTGTTGTCATTTTGGGTATTCTCGAGCGCCATTTGCTTCTGTTCGTTCAATCGTTTAATCCGTTCCGAGACGGACATTTTCTTGGCGCCCATTCCTGGACGATTTGTGGCCACCGGAGAAGTGAATGGATTCGAGGGAGCCGCCGAAGAAGAAGAGACAGGTGCTGGTTGTCTGGCTTGAGCAGAATAGTTAGTTGTCTGACTCTGACGTGGCTGCTGCTGATGATGAGGATTGCTACCACCACTACTACCACCTAAAAGGGGTAGTAGTTGTGATTGTTGCGAACGATTATCTCCTCCAACGGCTGATGACCGTTCCATTTCATAGCGATTGCTCGGTTGCTTGTATTGCTCTAGTGCGGCAAACCGGCTATTGCCGCCTGTGGATGATCTTCGTCGATCTGGAGACGCCACGGATGTGGCCGCGGCCGACGATGAGTAATGATCCGTCAGCGTGTAGTACGAGTGGCCACTGTATCCACCTGGTTCACTTTGCGTTGCAACTGTGGTTTCCGTCATGGAAGCTCCATCATTCTTAGCAGTCGTTCGACTCGGGGTCGAGGAGAATTCACTGGTGCGACTGCTGTGTCTAGCGTGCCGTGCTGCCTGTTGTTGTGAATGATGTTGTTGTTGTTGTTGTTCTTGAGACATGATGTAATGCGCTGCCGCAGAGGGAAAGCTAGCAGGAGCCGAGACATCCGAGAAAGCACCATCCTGCTGATAATGCCTATTCTTGCTTCGTCTGGCAGCTGCCACAGCTGCTCGCCCGGGTGATGCAGGTTGTTGTGCTGAGTTGAGACTGCCACTTCCTTGACTATGGTTTCCACTGGACACGAGCAATGCGGCTGCTGATTTGAAGTTTCCGTTGCTACCACCACGCGATGGTGTTCGAGTGGACGGCGAAGGTTCTGCATGGTGCTGTTGTTGTTGTTGTTGACGATAAATCGGTTGGTTCCTCATGTCGGTATTATTTCCACTCGATGATTTTGTTTTGGAACCAGATCCGCGTGGATGATTGGACTTATTGGACTGTTGGTAGCCCGAAGAAGATTCTGAAGTCGAAGTGTCGTACAAATGGGGAGGGGGAGAGGAGGTTCCAAAGCCTGATGATGATCCTGCAGTAGATGAGGGGGTATACTGGGCCATACTGGTACTAATCAAATGACGATATCAAAAGAATGGAATTTTCGTTCAATGATATCAGGGAACACTAAAATCCTTTCCAGGTACTTTTCTCGTGCAAGCGTGGTTTAGCCAGGATAACAAGAACCTTCCAAACCAATCGTAGCCAGTTTGCGAGGACTGTATAAGTGTACTAGTATGGAGGTCGGGTACGCTACTAGACTAGTAGACCAGCAGCAGATGTTGACTGGTTCTGGCAATGATCTGCAAGAACAAACAATGATGATATATACTAGTAGTATCAGGTTACAACGCCAAATTCATGGATAATGCTAAAGCGCATATCCTTTGTGCTTTTTCCACCAAATCAGTTTCCTCTTTTTCGTCTGAAGAGGAGACTAAGACTGAAGATGGCAGGGAAAGATCACGCAACGAAAGTAGGTCTACCAGCCAAGGTTGACGGCTCTTGTTGTTTGTGTTGCGCTAACGAAATCTAGTTTCCACGTGAAAACAGTAAGTAATTTGCTGCATGGTGTCATACAATATTACAGCCAGTGATTTACCGCTACCAGTACTGTAAGCTAGTTTGCGAGAGGGAAACGGGTCGATTTTGCTGTTGCAGCGGCGGCAGTCGCTCTGGCTGGCGTGATTGGATGCCGATTAGTATCAAACACAGACGCATGGTCGACACTCCCTCCATGCTATTTTTTCAAAAAAATCTCGTTTCCTACATAGGTTAAACTAAATAAAGCAGAGCCGACAGCACTCGCGCCAGAATCTGATTGAATCATGTGCGTCCAAATGACATTCATCGGTCAAGTCTGCGACTTCCACATTTAGAATCTTTTCGGACCATCCATCACAAAGGATCGCATTCACAACCGTTCACAACATGACACAACAACACTTTGAGAATCTTCCAAACGACACAAAACCAACAGATCATTAATTTTAAATACCTAGTAGTGGTACGACGTAGCTACTACCAGTAGCTAGAGGATTGCCTACACGTGTCCCATTCTTCATCACTTCCAACAATTTCATTAAATTCACCACCACCACGCACAAACACATACATACAAAAATGTCTCTTCTCAGTGTTCTTCTGCTATCGCTGTGCGTATCTTCTCTGGAGGGTTTTGTTCTTGTGGACAGGAAATTGCAACTGTCAACGAGAGCATCCGCCATTTCTTCCATTGGCACTACTACGAGTACGAGTAGTAGTACCCAGCCCTCATCATCGCGTCTGATTCGATCCTTGGCCACCTCGGGTGACGATACCAACAAGGAAAATACTAGCGGCAGTGGGAGTAGTGAAGGAATTGATGTTTCCAGTGATCCTCGCTTGTATTATCTGCGCTTATCCCGAGCCACCGGCATTGAATGGGGCACCGATTTATCATTTGCCTTTGTCTATGTTCGTGCCATGGATCCTACGGGAGCGGCGGCAATGTCCGGAAAAATCCAAGTAGGAGATCAATTGTGTCAACTTCAGGCCGTTCCAATCGAGACAACAAAGGAGGGTGAGGAAGCTCCTCCTGTCGTCAATTTAGTGGGGGCTCCCTTTGATTACGTCATGTCGGCCTTTGCCGGCCTCGGTAAAACAGTACAAGAGCTTGACATGGTATTTTTCCGTGGTTCCAAAGAAGAATTAAAGGCGGCTTGTACAGGAGGAGAAGCCAGTTCGGATCCCGATACTGTCACGATTACAGTGGTGGAAAACAAGGGCAGTGGCAAGGAAGTATTGCATACCATCAAGGCACCGGCAGGCTGCAACATTCGGGAAGTTTTGACCGACAACAACATTAATGTTTATCAGAGCATTACTCGATGGACCAACTGCAAGGGCAAGCAGCTGTGTGGCACTTGTATTGTCGATATCAAAGAAGGATCCCAGAATACCAATCGCAAATCCATGGATGAAGAATCCACGCTACGAGAGAATCCCGACAGTTATCGACTCGCGTGCATTGCCTTTGCGTATGGAGATATCACGGTCGAAACATTGCCCCCCATTAACGCTGCTCAATGGACACGATAATACATAAACTTTTGTGTTATCAGTAGTACTGTAGTATTTGATGTTCTGGTGGAAGCTAAGTACTTCCAACATGCTGATCTGCGAAACGATACAGTAACTCAACAACCAGCATGTGCACGAATACCTCGTCGACCAGAGATGCATCTTTGAATATCTACAAGTCAAGCTACAATATACGTCTACGAAAGCATTGGAGATGAATTCGTTCGTTCATAGTTGAACTTCTTAAAAGAACCTACTTTTTAAAGTCTATTTGGTTCGGATACGTAGAGCGAGTGGCATAAAAAAATTCAAAATAATTAGGATTGATCGTGCGTTTTTAATTCCGGAACGAGGTATTCAGGATACCACTCGATCACTATGCTTATTATACACTAGAAGTGGTGTTTTGAAGAACACACATTAGTTCGTCATTCAATTCATTGTCCGTTGCTCGTTTCGCAGGGATCGATCATCCATCGTTCAAAAAGTTCATTTATATACTCTGGAGAGGATACTGTAACCTCAGGACTAGCCATGAAATACTCTCGCAACCACTGGGATCCAGCCCTCGCAATGGAAACCATTTCCTCCAATACAGGAGCAAATTCGGGTGCACAAATATCCATTTTCAAATCCTCCAAATTGTCCTGGCCCTTGACCCGTTGCGTATTGGGTCGTACGTGCAAGGGCGGCGGCAAATGATTTTGGGGCAATCCCAAAAATGCTTCTAGGTCGTTGGCGAATTGTTTGGATCGGGTCGTATTGGTATCGGCCAATTGTTTCATTTCCATCAAAAAGATGGAATGGGGCATGTGATGCTTTTGGATACGAACTTTTTGCGATGGATTCAACCACGGCCGCAAGAGCTTCCACTCATCCGTGCTTGCCAGAGGTGTTTTGCCAATTTCGGCGAGAATGGCATGAAATTCTCCCTTCGCAGACGATACAAAGTGTTGTGTATCACCCTCTTTATCACGCGCACCTGGTGTCACCATATCCGCTGCCGTTAACGTAGCCTTGTGACGCCCCTTTTCAATTTTAAAATAATTGTAGAGACTGACCATCCATTCGACGGGATGTCGGACCGTCACAATTAACTTGGTTTGTGGCCAATACTGTGTCAAGAGGTCTCGTGATTTGGGACGACGAATATCACTTGGATTTTTGAACCCCTTGACTATTTTTTCATGAGGTAAAAGTTTGTTGTTGTTCCTCGCTTCTTGTTCTTCCACACCGAATTGATACATTTTTCGTACCAACTGTGCCGGTCGTTTGTTGCGTAAAAATTGGGCTTCATAATTGGGCGCACGGACCAATGTGCCAGTAGTAGTTTCGGTGGTGTTGTCTTTTTGTTGCAACCAATGTAAGAGAGAAGTTGTACCACATTTCCCAAACCCTACGACTGCAAAGTCTAATAAGAACTGCACATCCGCCACAATTTTGGGATCTTGGTTTTTGTCTTGCTCGACGAGTGACTCGAGTGGAGGTAATGACAGCACGTGTGACTGTGATGATTCTGCAGAGGGCAAGTTGTTTTGGGTGTTGGTTCTATCAGGAGCAGCAGCCAAGAGAACTTCCAGTGCATGAGGAGAGAGACCACCATTTTTTGTCGCTGGTTTTTGAGAAGAAGGACCAGCTAGGCTCATGGTAGATCTGGAGGATGCTGAAGCAGCCACTGTGGACGATGATGACGTTTCTTTCGGTCCAACTTCTGGCATGTTTTGGTTGACTGCGAAGAGTAACAGTGCCCCAGTTATCAAGAAACATTGAAGGCATGATCGAAACCGATATTTAGTATTGCCTGCGCTGGAAGTGCCGCTGCTCGTTGGATGATGTATAACTACATGTTGCTTATTGGAAGCCATTTTTATTCTGTCGCAACACTGCCAAGGAATCTGCGCGGCGCTGTAGTAAGTGTAACTGCTGTCCTTCCTCAGCTCTCTGGACTGTCGAACGATGTCAAATAAACTCTTTCCAATGGCCTCAGCTTTATCTGCCATGATAACTGCCAAGGAACAAGCACTAGACTACTATCTAGCTAGCTAGAAGTCATCAACCTAACTCCATCGTTGCCAGTCAGTGCCCGCCATGCATGAAAAATTGTGGGAAAAACAAAAATAATAATCGTCGCGCACCTCGGTTCTTTCTGGAGAGAGCTGGTGTCAGTGATTGATTCATTCGTGACTCGATCTTTCGCATGAATTTTTCAGTGGCAACCTCAATGAATCACTTTGTTAGAATAGAAAAGTATCTGCTCAAAAGTAACATTACTAATAGAAGAGTGCATACTGGTACCACAAAATGGAGGGCGCTATGCCACAGGGATGTAGATAGTACCAGTAACGTCTTCTGTGTTTCATCACGGAGTGCTACAGTGCAATACTGTATCCACCAGCAACAGTCATATCCGGGAATCCAAAGATAGGATGCCACAACCACCTCCCTCTAAAAAAAGACAAAGAGTCACAGTGGGTTCTCCATCCACAAACCATCAGGATATCAACGGCCATATCCAATCATGCCTTGCTGACATATTTCAAGAATTGACTTCTTTGAGGAGGGAAGACAAAAAGGATGATAAGGAGGAGGAGTCCAAACTAGGTGCCGCTGCTGAAGTCGTCTCGAACGTGACGGAGCAACAATTGGAAGAATGGGCCGATTTCATCGTCACCTCCATGAACACACCGGGCAAGCTGTATCATGACGCCGATCATGTGTTGGAAATCTTGGACTATATGAAACGAGAAGTGGCCCAAGCCGAAGCAGCAGGAATCCATAATATGGCATCCGATCCAATTTCCAAATTAGCCATTCTCTTTCACGATTTGATATACTTCTCTCTCGATCAAAAACTGTCGGCCAAGCAATGGTCTTGCTTACAGGATGTTATTGTTATGGCAGAGCCAGACTACACCATTGCTCAGGATGATACACGTATGTATCTACAACCCTTTTCCAAACACCAGGATCCTGCCGTAGCCATGGTGCAGGAGGTCTTTGACATGCCAACAGCATCATCATCGTCGTCATCACAGCCACTTCCAAATCTGGGACGAAACGAATTCTTGTCCGCCTTGATTGCCATGCGCCTCTTGTCAACCTTTTTGACAAGACGACAATTACTGCAACTTGCCATGTGCATCGAAGCTACCATTCCCTTTCGGCCTGTCGATCCAACCACTGGCAAGTCACCCATCGACCGTCTTTACGACCGATCGTTGGCGGCCTACTCGAGCTTTGTCCCAAGGAAGGATACAGATACAGATACAAATGGCAGTGATGACGACTCCTTTGTATTGCACGCGATTCATCAAGCTGTCTTGGTGGGTAATAGTGACATTGGTGTCTTCTGTGACCCAGATCCCACGGCCTTTTTGGATTCCAACTGGCGACTCTTTCCCGAATGGTTTCCTGTACTACTCATGGGGCAAGCCTGTAGCAGCGACGACAACCATTTCGGTTGCGAATTGGTGGAGTTGCAACATGCCTTGGCATCGGTACGTGCACGACGCATCGATCCCAACCTGATCTTTTGCGTGTTTCATCCTCCGGGCGACAGCGACGACAACAACAACAACAACAATGAAAGCAGCAGGAGTTTTCCATCCGCGCCATGGTTGACACAAAAGCGACAAGGAGCCACAAGAAATTTGAATATACTGCAACAATACATTGCGATTCGACTCTTGAGCATAAGCTTGCTGCTGGAAATGGTCGAATTATTGGGTGCTACTACCAACGGCGAAACTACGATTCGCATACCTCTCATTGCCGACCTTGGGTTCATGGAACAGGCCGCTGCCCAACAGAACGACAATGGCAGTATTAGAGACAAGACATTGGATGACGCAAATACTTCAACGCTGGCTTTCGCTGTCGAGAATTATAATATCGATGATATTGACAATCAGGGCGATGATGCTTCCATGGTTTATAAAGTCTTGCAAAGCGGTCGCCGAGTGAATTACCGGTGGGATTCCAAAGAATCGCTATTTGCAGCAATGCTCTTCCAAGCCCTGGATGGGTCCTCCCAGAAAGTGGAAACGTTGTTGGGCAAAAGACCAAACAACATAAATGCTGCGCAGTCGGGCGCAGCAGCAAGGGAATGGTTAAAGAGCTTTCCCAAGGTTGTATTGCGTGCTGCGATTGAGGGTGTTGTCAGTATCCAACCAAAACAAGCTATGGGATCTGGTCACAATCACCCGGGGAGGTCAATGCGGGGAAAGCTATTCCAATTGCTGGATTTGTAAAAAGTGTTGAGTGAGGGCTGAAGAGTTACAAATCGATTTGAATGAAAAAACAGTTTCTTAGTTTATTTGTGGCACCATCAAAATTGCACTTTGCTAGGTATTCTAGAGCTGTGACGTCAATCTCCTAACATTATAATTCATTCAAGACCATCAAGTGTGTTTGAAGCCAGTCTCTTGATTCACTGATAGCATACTAAAAATGGCACTTTTTAATTGAAAGGAAATTTCTAGTACACGATTCACAACAATGGGTTGAATTCTGCCGAAAACTGGGTAAAAAATGTTTTTTGTGCCAAGCAGCCATGCAATCTTATGCTGACAAACCAGTCTTACCAAAATGTCTTCTGGCATGATGGACACTGCCCAATGCTAGCAACACTTGTCATTGTGTGTGAACCACACCCATGATGCCACCATTTGGATTGCAAAGGTGTTGTCATGCAAGAGGAAAACACTAAAAGCTTTGTGACCATTTGCCACCTTGTCAGTCATTTTTCATCTTGTTGTCTCTAAGTTTGTTGTCTTCAACAACGAACCAGCACTGCAGACCCTGTTTGTCAAACTGATGCTCACCGGTTGTGGCTGCTAACGCAATCACTGTTGCATTTCAGTTGTCACTGATCCAACAAAATGCCTACTCAGAACACATTCAAAGCACCAGAGACATTGTTGTGGCATTGTGCAACAATTTGCTGATGTCACGGATGACGTCATTTTGACCACAGCCCTTCTCCAGTTGGATTCAAATGTTTCTTGAAATTTTTTCTTCCTCACTTCAAGGGGACATGGAGAAAGGCTAAAAAATTTGAGAATGAAAGAGATTTGTGCAAACAAAATTGTCAACAGCAAGAACAAGATCATGAACAATGGCATGACTGCACAACTGAAAGTCGTGACAAACTGCATTTGAGCAAGGCAACTGTGCGGAGTGTTGTCCCAATCAGCCAGATGAGGCAGGTTGTCAACTTTCCATTGTCAACAAGATGGGTGCTTCCAACCACGATGATTGTTTGAACTTTGTGGCAACCTGAAAGGCCAAATGCCAACTGCCAGCACTTGCACTTGCACATGCTCATGCTGCACTGACAGTCTGGCACAAGTTGTGGCCAAGGCCCAACATCGTTTGGCAACCATGGCACCATGCTAGCTAGCTAGCTAGCTAGCAGCCTTAGTAGCAGGAGTTGGGCCTACTGTACCAACTGAAGCAGTTACTCTGGCTACATGTCATTGGCCTATCATTAAAAAGCTGAGACTCCTTACTGGCACAACGTTTTGGCTATTTTCTGACTTCGGGAACTCACTGTGCACGTTCAGTGTAGCACTTACTATTTACCTAGTACACCGGCGGCAATCATTCGGTGTGACCACCGTCAGACTTTCAATTTAAAGCAGAATCAATCCGAAGGAAATAACTAAGGGCGGTTGCAGGCACGCCTGTTTGAACTACTTAACTACTAGTAGTACGTAATCCAGAGCACCAGCTTTTGAATCTACGGCTAGCTAGCTACGGTAGCTGTTACGCACCGTGCTGTAGGTTTTTGTAGCCTAGCTACTCCGAGCTAGCTAGCAACTACTCGGAGCACTTTTATCACATACACTCCAACTAGTATTGACTACTAGTTAATTAATGGTTACTTACTGGTACCGTTGATATATAATCGCCAGTAGAATCTGTAACATGTCATACGCTGCCTTTAACGCCAAAATATGGCTTTTTAATTAATAGTCGGGAAACCAATCTTGCCCATAAGTAACTACTTAGGAGGATGTCTTGTTAACCGATGACTAGTAATGACTGGTAAAGGAAGCCTTCGGGACGTCCTCCTAAATAATGGATCTTGTCGTCTAATCTCGCATTTAGAAGCGAGGAACATTTGGAATGGAATGAACTCGAAAAGGCGAACCAAACAGACATTTTATTTTGAATATAGACATTATTGTGTGCAAAAAGACATTATCTAATCAGCGGGCCTATTGCGTTATAGTCTGCGGCCATCAGCTTAAGTTGCTGAGCCCCACTGCGCTGCACTTGTGAACAACCCGAACTGAATCACTATCACCACCTCAAATGAGAGATCAAGCTACATAAAAGGCAGCAGCCCAATCTTTGATCATAATCCCAGCCCCAGAAACAAAACCCCGGGTCCCAAACAGCATAACCATCGATCGATATAAGACAAATATGAATATCTCCTTTGAACAAACGAGCAACACCTTGCCCACCGGCTTGGCCAGTCTTCCTATTTCCGAAGGATCCAAACGCCGGAGTGACAATGGCGTCCGCCGCAACCGCCGCAACAAGCGTGTGCGCCGCGGTGACCAACACTCGGGCATGAACATGAGCATGCAAGACAACAGCATCCGTCTTTCTGAATTCAGCGACAGTCCACGTCACCATGTGGGAAGTCCCATGCGCGACGAGTCCCTCGATGACTTTGCCGAATCCTTGCGGGAAGCGACCATGGCGTCCTACTCCATGTTGGATTTTAGCAATGTCTCCATTAGCGGCGGCGGCGGGCCCAGCTTGGGACGTGCTACCGGAGGACCCAATCAACAACGATTGTCGCAAATGATTGATTTGTCGGCACGCGACACCACCATGAATACCAGCATTCAAGGCGTCGCAACTCCGTCTGTCAACTTTTACAATACGAGCTTTGGAGGCAACAACAGCAGTGTGAACAGTTGGGGTTCCTTTGCGGCCGGCGTGAACCGTGCCAACAGCGGCAGCGGTAATTCCTTGTTTCCACGCATTCCGCGGGATGGTCCTGATCGGTTGTAATTCATTCAATCTTTATTATGACAACGGGAGGGGCATATCTGCATTATATAGAATCCGATACACGGAATCGAATTTATTAATATTTAGAGACAAACACAAAATTGAAACGAAATGATTATAGAACACACAATTGTATCCATCTATTGAATTTTAAAAATAATAATAATTGATTAGGAAAATGTAGAAAACCCAAAATCTTGGGCACAGCAGGAAGGAGCACAGGTATTTCAGAAAGATGCCCGAAGAGATTACAGAATATAAATTAGTAACCAGGGGAGAACGGAAATACCTGCGGTTTTACTCCCGTCACCGGTTAAGTCATTCACGGAAAATCTCAACGATTGGGGGTCTCATTTTTTCAGAGCTTCGCGAGTCTGCAAGCAGCAGGGCTTGCCAAGCATTTTTTCTTTGGTAGTAGTAAGAAGTCCTTCGAATTTCATTATTGGCTTGCTTATTAGCTAGGCAAGAGACAATAATACCAGTCCAAAATAGAAACCACGACGAGGACCAAAGAAAACTTAGAAAATTACATTCCGTAGATTTGGGTTCAAAGATCACTGCAGGTTCATGCTCCACGATTGTCTTTATTCCAAGAAAAAAATGAAAAGGCTGCATTGATTTTCCTTGAATCCAAAAAATACTTGCATTCAGTTCTACAACTAGAAATTAAAAATGCCATGCCCACACAGAGAAATTCACGAGTTTCTCCAACCTTACAAGAAGCAGTGCAGTAATTTTTTGTTTGTTTGATTCTGACAATCTTGATGCACAAAATTTTCAAGAACCAAAAGATCTTGTTTACAAGGTTTGATTTGAAACTTTTGGGTGCTCTTTTATTTGGGGACTTTTAGCCTTCAGGTATTCAGGCGGGAGGCGTGCCAATCCTGTCGTTGACACTCTCACGAAGTCATCCCTTTGTTTGAAAAAAGAAATCATGGTTTTCGTTTGGATCTAAAATGAAAGCCCTGTTGATGGAGGTCCGGCTCGCCGCCTTCTGACAGGTTGTGGTTGGGAGTAAACAGGGCAGCCAAACTTACACCTCAACTCATTTTTTTGACATGCATCTAATGTACTGTAAAATCTTTCCCTTCAACTACTTCTCCATGTGCAAGCCATAATGGCATGTATATATTATGAATTACAGAATATCTATTTACGTGAGCGACACAGCAAGTGCGGCATACACCCATGGGTACAGTTGCTTTCAGGTCGACACTTGGGAGATCTCCGGAGGGTACAGTACACTCATACCAGCGAAGATTCCTCTACGCCGACATGTCGGCATGCAAGGCAGATTCCGGCGGCGCGCCCACCTGGACCTTTTCTGGCTCTGCCGAGTCGGCATCATTTTCCTCGTCCGCGGGCTTCAGCTTTGCTTGTTCTTCTTCGTCGGCCGCAGCCTCGTCCTCCTCTTCGGGCTTTGTAAAGTACGGTTCCAATAGTTCACAGACGATTTCGAGGACGGGGGAAGTCACCGCATGAAGACCAAAAAATGCGAGCATTGTGTAAAAATATGTCATGGTGGGAATCTCTCCGGGCGTCCCAAGGACCTCCCAAAGCAACCCCGTATCTCCTACGAATCCGACCGAAATATAAAGTCGAATAGCATTGTCTATTTGGTCCAGAAAATCACACGGTGGAATCGCTTCATACAAAGTAGCCAGAATGAAGGATCCAGCCACAAGGCCACCAAAGGCAATGAGGTAGAGTTGTGCCATATCGTCTTCCCCCTTGTAGGGCATGGAAAGCAAATTGTACATGGGAACCGCCCACAAATAAAAGGTACAGGATTGCCAAATGCCCCAAATGAAGGTGAACTGTTTTTTCTCTTCGTCGGGGTAATTGGCGTCCATCGCTCGGTAAATCACAAAGCCAATAAAGAAGGTCATGATGAAAATCATCCATGCATAGTTGATGGTCTCGGCCGTTCGGTCGGAATCTGGTTCGTCTCCTGCCCAATTGATGAGACCTGTCAAAACGAAGGAAGCATACATAAATCCTGGCATAATGGCAATGGTTTCTTGATACGTAGACTGAATGGTACTGTGAATTTGATAGGGCAGCGATTCTTCGTCTTCATAGGCCTCGATGTACTTTGCTCCCATGGCAGCGCGGGCGACATAATGAAAGGCATTGGACTGCAACAAAAAGAGCAATGGTCCAATGACCAAGGTCACCAACACAAAGAGAATAAATCGAGCCCAATTCGTGTCACTGATTTCGTTGGCCGTGGCTTTCAAGGCCACGCCCACGGTAATGAGCGAAATCCATGTGGAATTGTACAAAATATTGCAAAACATGGCTTCGACGCAACGATTCAAAAAGAATGTGCCTCGTCGATCGCCCGATTCCGCCCAGGATTCTTTCTTTTGTCCAAAGTACACTGTGCCCACGGCACCAACAGGGGTCATGGCGACCCCCACAAAGACACTCACGCCGGCCACAAACCACACTTGACTGGCTGGTAACATGAAGAGGGGACCATAAAAGAGATTCGCCACAAAGTAACAGGCGGCAAAGCCGGATCCAAGAGAGACCACATATATAAGCGTGAGGCAAAGAGAATGGGCCCATCTCGCTAGGAGTTTGGTAAAGGAGGCTTCCATGACATGCTCGTCTTCCGACATGGTACAGTAGGTTGTGTTTGATCAAAAGCTAACAGGACGGAGAAAGGGTCCGAATCAATGGTGTTTTCTTTTTTTGTGGGGCGAGAGAAAAGCCTTGCTTGATCAATGAATGCGACGAAGAAAGAGGTCAGTCATTCATTGATGCCTGAATGAGAATACTGTACTGTAGTACCAAGTTGTGATTCTTGCTCCTCCTCCTTCACCGGCTCTGGCACGGTGGCACCTTTGTAGTTGGTGGTTACAAAACTGCAGCCGTTACTTACTACGAGTAGTTGCCAGTACTAGTACAGTAGGGTTCGCATATCCATTCAAATATTTCATACAATGTGTCGTGCTGTCTTCAAATATTACATAATGACTAAGACCAGGCCGAAAGTCATCAAATCTAATATCGACATAAAGTGATGTCCGAAAGACATTCTTGTGAGTTCGCACTAGTCCTTCGAAGTCGAAAATTACATGTGTGTTACATTTTCGATGGCTGCTTTCCGAATTGAAGAACAAAGGTTTAGGATACATTTACCCAGAGTGGAAGAAAACCGTTTCGGAATGTTCAATAAGGCAGCGGAGCTGGAGATCTCCGCTAGAAAATTCGTTTTGAGTGTGCAGAGAAATGCATGACGATCGAAGTTAAGACATGTTAAGGTTGGAGGAGAACTGAAGGGCCTGCTGGGGGTTCCAAGGGAGTCCATCTTCACTGCAGCCATGCAACAAATGTGCAATGTGTTTCTGGGGTTGAATCGAGGAAAGGCAGCTGCAGAGTGATTCCCGTTGATAAATTGTGTCAGGTTCTAACAATCTGATGTGATCCGTTTCAGCAACCCGAGACATTGCAACAAAAATGGCAGCATGTTTCATGCAACAACAACAACGGGGATGATGGGTGAGGTCAACAACAACTCGTTTGATTGTTCGTCCCTGGGCTTTGTGGACAGTCATGGCAAAG
>ENA-ORBV01011020-ORBV01011020.1-microbial-mat-metagenome-genome-assembly--contig:-NODE-11020-length-14301-cov-2.826701_pt1 | contig 14301 bp, 15 predicted proteins | sample MGYA00237777_ERZ505514 | MGnify/ENA primary metagenome ERZ505514 (study PRJEB26160, sample SAMN06269048) | microbial mat metagenome | isolation source: Oligotrophic lake microbial mat | place...
GATCTACACCTCTCTATTCGTCGGCAGCGTCAGATGTGTATAAGAGACAGGGTCTGGTTGCAGGATGGACGCAGATGGTAGATCACGATACGAGTTGACCACGCATTGCCCCGCGACCATCACATCGCCATAGCTGCCGATGCAGTAGGAGGACGCATCCATGAACGTCAATCCGATGCTGTCGGCTTCAACGCCGGGCGAGGACACACCGAAGAAGAGCCATTGATTTGCCGGCTTTTCGAGGATTTTGATCTTCCTATAGAGATCAATCAAGCCAAGTATAACGTGATGAGCTATGCTGTGGTGGTCTGTGCAGAGTGTGCACGAAGTACAAGTACGCAGGGGGGCACGACAGCTTCTATGACCTTACCACTTTCGTGTCCCGCTGGTTACAGACTCGGCGCCCTGCACGTAACCCTGACCGTCTCCAGACTTGGTGGCGATGGCTTTGGTGGAGTTGATGGCCACGCTGTGCGGTTTGTGTACCGTGCTCCAGCAAGCTGGAATCAGTGCCCAGCGTCAGATCACACAATTCAGGCTTAGATGTTGCGCATATAGTGTACCTGACGGGGCCTTGCTCTCCGGTACTACAGTCGGGACGGCTGGTGCTACAGTGATCTTGGACTCCGCTGTACATGTACACACAGCACGATGTGTCAGCATAACGGGGAGTGCCCCCACGCGTGTGCACACACGGATGCTGCTGCCATCTGTGACAGACAGACATGCCGCTGCTCGTGTACCTGGGTCACTCGACGTGACGGAGCCGAGAGACTGGACAGATGCAAGCACACCATCCACAGTGATCCCGGCCGATCCCTTGTTCCAAGCGTACTGTACGGTGTTTGCTGGTAGGGAGGATGATAACTGCTGCTGCACCTCTGCTTCCACACTGGACAGGTCGTGTTGAACTGCGATTGATGACGACATCAGGCGTTAGTGATTTAGTCAAGCACTTCGACTGCCGTTCAAATGCCAGCACACACCTTTGGCAGCTTGGGCCATCAGATGGGAGTAGTCAAGCGCCACAGGACGGTCAGCTGAGCCGGCCAGACCACATCTCTCTCGGGTAGCTGCGATGAGGGACAAGGTGACTGCGGAGCGAGCGCGCTCCACCTCAATGGCGTCACTCTGACGCTGAGAGATGAGAGCACAAGAGGTGGTCACAACAGACAGGCAATGTGTAAGTGAGGCAATGATAACCAGCTAGTTTGGCCATACACCACGCAGTACAGTACAGTACAATACCTGCTGCAGCTGCTTCACTTCAGCCAGGAGCTGCTGCTCCTTCTGAGCAACCGTCGCGCGTATGCGATCCATCCCTCTCTTAATCTCCTGCTCTGCTTGCTGGGCTGACAGCACACAGCTCTGAGTGGATCGATTGAGCTGGTCCAGGCGCTGCTGCAGCCCTTGAGAGAGGTCGATGCAACGCTTGCCCATCGAGGCTAGGCGGGCTCTATCAGCCGCGGTGAGATCAGCTATCGTGCCGCAAGTGTGCCTGGAGTGAACAGGGTGGCGACAGTCTTCGCACAGCGCCACCTGATCAGAGCGACAAAACGAAGGGAATGAGCAGGTAGATCTGTCAGGTATCGTTCATACAAGCGAGAGCGCGGAAACAATCTGTCGTACATTGCAATCCGTGCAGAACAGATTTTTCGGCTTAGACTTGTGGACTTCGCAAGTGGCAGGACCAACCGTGACGGTCTTCTGTGAGGCACTGATGACCTGATGCTTTGACAGCGCTTTGGGGGCGTGTAGCGTCTTGGAGCAGTCAGCGCAGATGTCGAGCTCGCAGCTTGGGCAGTACAAGGTGATAGGGTTCGCCTCTGACGAGACAACATACAAGCCAGTTGAAAGCCTCAGCTTCTCAGGTACGAGAAGCAAGCACCCAGCTGACAGCGACAGTTACCACAGTTCGCACACACTACGCCGCTGCTCGCTGGAGCCCCAGCGGGATGCCCACCAGCTGCTGACGCTGCTGATGATGACGGCGCAGGCTGAGATGATGGCGCAGCGTTGATGTATTCCAACAAGGACATCATGGAGAAGTTCAGCTTCAGCAAGGCAGCGTCAGAACATCGAGTGGTCTGGCGACAGTTGGGGCACCTACAGCGAAAGTTGATCATGTTGATCGTGATGCACGCGTTGAAAGCGCACGACGGTGACAAGTTCGAGAGGGTTGACGTAATGACATAGGCTACAGGCTAAACCGCAGGAGGAACAAAAAGAGCACACTTACATGATCGAACCATGGTTGACCGGCAGGCGGGACACGCACTCGGTGCAGAAACAGTGGGCGCATGACAGCAAGCGCGGCTGTCGAGGGGCGTCAGACGAGCTGAAGTTCTCTAGGCAGACCCCGCATTGCAGCGAGCTGTGGTCTTTGCTGATCGCAACACTGCCATCATTCATTGTTGCAAGCCTGTTAACCCCTGGCAGGCTGGTCTGATCGCTGCGGCACTTGCACGTTATACGTCGAAAGCCCTAAGTTGTGCAACGCGCCGTCGGACGTCTCTGGGGGGCCCATGCATACTTCTAAGCCGTTTAGAGCTTTATTAGACGCTCTGGAGACTCCGGTGGTGTCAGGCGCGTTCTGTTCAATGTCATCACGGTAGAACTGGGCCAGACTGGCGCGCTTGAAGCGATCCCCGGCGACTCGTGAGGCATTGTGCTCTACACTCAGTGACGCCAAGTTCTTTGTTTCAATGGGTGCTGGGCATTTCGGCGACAAGTGTCAAAGCGCAGTGTGATCCCAGCCATCTCCAAGCTTGCCAAGGCTTGTCGTAAGGGAGAGCATCCGATGTTTGGTCGCGATCTGAGCGCACAATTTCTTCTGTAGTGATGGTCATACCGCTATTGTGTTGCTTCCATAGCACAACATCGATGTAAATCACTACCTGCGCTTATGCGAACGGATGCTCTCTCTCTCCTTGCATCTGGCTCGATGTATGATTGAAGAGTCCACGAAATGGATGTCCTGATTTCTCCATCAATGCATTCGGAACATGCGCCTCCTAGTAATGCGTCTTGGGTCGAGGTTCCAATCTCCTCTTCGAGTAATTGCGGTCTGACAATTCAACTACAACGCACCGAAATTACAGTGCCGCCAGCTGCTGATATTTACTTGGACATGCCATTCCAAGTAGATTCAGGTTCCGGAGACGCTGCGTCATCGAGATGTGGCGCTGACATGCTGAGTACCCTTCAGGGGCCTGGCATGCAGGCTCTCAACTCAGGTATGGCAGCTATTGTAGCGAGCGTGGATGATTCACTTGCGGCAAGCCAGTTGAAGATTCAGCTGAGGGAAGACTGCGTATCCCCTATATGCCAATGCAGGCAAGTCAGGCAAGGGTGGCCCGGTAAACATTGAAGGTAAAACTGCATCCAACCCTATTCAGCAAGAAAATCATGGCAAGAATCATGGATGCTTCATCATGGCTCCGGGAAGCGTCTCATTTTGCCATGCACATGCGCTGCATCCGCTGCAAATCGTGGTACAGTGCCTCAGCTTTCTAGCTCCATGGCACAGCTGCAGGACATGTCCCGGACATCTCGGACATGTGAAGTCGGATCAACTTCTCGAGCAAGTGATTGAAATGCTGTCCGCGATTCATCAACGAAGCAGCCCTTGGGTATCGGTAGCACCTATGATCACCTATGTGTGCTCAAGGTTTGTGATGGTAACAAGCGCTCACGAGATCGCTGCGAGATATGGGTCATACGGGGTCATCTTCAAGTGTTCGATTCGAGCTTCACAAAGTGCACGCAGTCAAAATGCGCTCGCGCGGGAACATCACCTCTCCAAATAGTCCTTAAGACTCGTTGCGTGACCGACGAAGAATTGTTCGAGATCTTCAGAGATATCCAGCCCGGAAGCTTCCTTGGAAGCCTTGGCCCTCGCGATGCGGTCGCAGGGCAGTTTCGCGTCGTCTGTTTGCGTTGCCAACCTTTGGTTGCAGATCTCTGATATCCTGTTCAAAAATCCATTTGCATACTCGTTTCCATATCATGCCTACCGCAGCCGTTGATACGCAAGCGTGCTCTGTTATCCCAATGGAAATGGATGAAACGAGCGCCAACCTTAGCGCGTCATCCAGCCTCAGCGATGGCTACTCGAGTGATAGTGACGCTCATTCCGTGAACTCTTTCCAGAGCGATCACAGCCAGGTCAATGCGTGTGCTGCTCAAATGAGCCGGCTGTCCCTGCCGGCCTCGCCTTGCTCTGCCCCTCTGAACAGCAAGCCCCTGCCACCAACCTCAGCACCCATGGACCCTATTGCGCGGTACCAGGTTGACCGCGTGCTGTGCGACTCACTCTTCGGCAAGGTGATGACCGCCCTTGACATCCTGCACCAGCGGCAGGTGGCCATCAAGCTGTCCAACACGGATCTGGTTCGAGCTGGCTCGACCGTATCGGGAGGCCGCGTCATCGAGAACCCCATGGACGAGGCGCAGCTGATGCGTCGCATTCCTCCTCACAACAACGTCATCTCCCTGTTCGACGAGCACGTCAGCGGCAATGTGCACTGGATGGTGATGGAGTACGCGTCAAAGGGCGAGTTCTTCGAGTTCGTGAGCCAGCAAGGTGCGCTGCCTGCGCCCACTGCCCGGCGCTTCCTGGGCCAAGTCGCCTCAGCGCTTGCGCACATCCACAAGCACGGCGTGTGCCATCTGGACGTGTCCATGGAGAACATGCTAGTCGACGATGCGCTGAATGTGAAGCTAGCGGACTTTGGTGTGGCTCGCGCTCTGCCTGCGGATGGCGGCCTGTTCCCGGCGATAGCGGGTCATAAGCCAGGCAAGCTGCGCTATATGGCGCCTGAGGTGCTGCAAGCCCAGGCCTTCGACGGTCGCTTAGCGGACACTTTTGCTCTGGGCGTGATCCTGTTTGCCATGCTGACCGGCACGTCTCCCTTCGAGGCAGCACACCCCAACGACAAGCGCTGGCGCCTCATCTCTTCTGGTCGAGTGGCCGACCTGTTGAAGATGATTCAATTGGACCATTTGGTGTCGCGCACTGCGCTGGATCTGTTGAGTCGGCTGCTGGCGCCTCAGCAACAGCGATTGCAAGCACATGAGATTCTGTCCCATCCCTTCATGTGCAGTGCATAAGCGCTTAGTAATAAATAACATGATCTTTTATCATTATTCCGCTGCACTCAACTACAAACATGCATAGTTTTAGATTCCCTAAAAGAAGAGCAACGGTGTGCGCTTCTTGTAGGCCTGGTACTCGGGATTAGTGCCCCATCGCTTCTCGCCCATCCGCTCCAGAGGCGGTACCTGGGCATGCATGCGAACACAATAAGATAGAGTCAGAACACCGCTGGTATGCGCAGACACGGTGATATATCAGGAAGGCGCTACACGCCAGCCGTGTGGTTCGAACAGAAGCATGAGTTATGAATATGATCGCTGCGCTCGCAACAGAGCGTCAACGTACCCCGCTCACGAAGCGAAGCAGCAGAAAGATGAACGCCGGTGACAGCGCGGCTGCATATATACAGTACAATTGCATCAGTGTGGCGTCTACGATCAGCATTCAGCAGCAGCATCTGTGTCTAGTGATCGTCTGCCAGACGGATAGAGGCATCGCTTACCGCCATATAGATCGTTGCCCTGGAGCGATGAGGCACAGAACACGAACATGCCGGTCCACAACACAATCTCGCCGGCATAGTTGGGGTGCCGGCTATACCTGTGGCACAACACGGTATCAGCATGGTCAGTATTGTTGCTGTACACATGCATAAGCGACAGCAGCGCTCCAGACCACACGGACACGAGGATCAGTGCGCGCGACCTACTTCCATACACCAGATGATATCCACTTGTCTGCGTTCTTGGGGTTAGACTTGAACTGAGACCTGCAACAAGCCAAACACAAGGGCTGCATTAGCTTCACGCCCCACCTGCCGGCACACGCTCGCTGTGTGACACAATTCATAACACGCAGCGTGGGCTCATACTTTTGAGCATCAGCGATGACCTCCAGTCCCAGCCCTGCCACCCACAATGCGATACCTGCGTCATATGCCAAGAGGCAATCATCACACGGGGTGAATGAATGAATACAGTTCCCACTGGCGCCAGGGTCAGCATATGAGTATCGCCACTTACCGAACAGCTCAATTGGAGAATATGTGGAGCCTTTGACGACCGCGTCAGAGTCATTAAGGAGCAGCATCGGCAGACTGGTCATCCACACCCACAGGCCCTGCACAGCGCAGCGGTGCACTATCCTCAATCAACACACGCACATTGCATGTCAACACAAGCACCTGGGGCAGCTCACCTGAATGGTCCAGAACATAAGGAACTTGAGAGGCTTGGTCTTCACCTTGTCGAACCGTCGATCTTTGCCTGTCTTGAGGACGCGCAGGAAGAGGTATGAGCCCAGACGGCACGTCCAAGCCACCACCATCAGCGTGGCCAGTGTCTGCAATCATCAGATGAGGCAAGCAGTGTGTCACAGCTGAGGGCTCGAATGACCATCGTAATAATGCATTCAATAGGTAGCACGGTACCTTCTTCTGTGGAAGGGAGGACAGCTGGAACTGCGGGTTGTAATCTAGCGCCTCAAACACGCTGAAGGCGCAGAGCAGCAGGAAGTTGATGGAGCCACACAAGTCGTAGAATACCTCTGTCTCATACAGCGCTGCCGGCACAAAGCAGAGCCACTGGAAGCAGATAGACAACACCAGAGAGAGTACGATGGGTCCCATTTTACGATGAGGCGAGCGATATCGTCGATGGCACAGCAAATCTGGTGCGAGGAGGAGTCACGAACTTTGATCGCTAATTTCGTGGATCTGCCTCGATTAGCAGTCATTAGCAGGTTTCTAATTGAAAGCCACATCCGTTTTTTCCTGCAAAGTGAATCTGGTGTCCGAACACACTTGCTGGTTCAACTGCACGTCGCCAGTATCTGCTACCGGAGAGATATATCCATCTGATATAGCCTAACTTGCGCAGCATTCAACGTGCAGTGGTAATCTGATCGCTATGAGTGGCCGAGCACACAGCCCCAGCGCCAGACGTCCCTCCACCAACCACACACGAGCAGCCAGTCCGCCTGCCCGGAGCAAGGGATCTGGATCGAGTACAGAGACTGCAGCACCTCATGTGCCGTCAGTTAGTCTGGCCGCTGCAGGCGCTGCCGTTGCGATGTCGCCTGCTGCAGGCAGTGATGCCCCTAGCATCAGACCGAAGAGCTCTGCTCTGCCACTAGCACCAGCCTCTCAGGCTGTAGCACCGGAGATCAATGTATCGTTGGATGCACTGGATACGGCCATCCTGACCGCCTCCATCAGAGCTCGGAGCGCTTCCAACGCTGTCCCTGCGACTGCAGTACCAGCGACCGCATCCTCTTCGACGTCATCTGCTGCAGCACCAGCAACAACAACAGGCCCCTCGCTGCTGCCGGTACCAGCATCATCGGCACCTCGACCCCCTACTCGTGGTAAAGCCCTGCGGCTAGCCCCTGATCCAGTATCGCACGGCTCATCAGTGCTGGTGACGCCCATTACACCTCACCAGCAGCACAGCGAGACTGCTGGTGTTGATGCTGACAATGGCGGCAGCACTGCAGTCAACGCTCTGTCTGCAGGACTTCATGTTTCTCGTACTAGCGCAGCGGCAGGCCGGGCTGGTCGCAACGTTAAGCTGGATGTTGTGACTCTACCACCATCACTTACCATCACTCCAGCAGCAGCAGCTGCAGGGCAAGCTAGACCGACCTCATCAACCGCATCACCCTCCGCCTTGACCAGCCTTGCATCAAACCCTTTACAGATGGCAGTGCCTCGTCCTGCCACCAAGCCCAAGCCGCTATTGCTGGCCATCAACACGACTGCCAGAGGTAACTAGCCCTGTGTGAGCTTTGAGGAGGTGGATGATATTGCATGATAAACTCTGCAGCGTCGTTTGTTACTTCTCATCACATGCGAACATGTGTGTATGTGTGTTCAGGACATCACGGTATTGGTGCTCTCTCAGCAGATAACACACCTCGCTCTGCGGGTGTAGACTCTGACGCTGCTGCTGCTGATGAAGACGATGGTGATGATGAAGCTATGAGTGGGAGACACAGTGCTGCGGCCGCTGTGACCCCGGTAGGGGCGCTGCATGACTCATTGACCATAACCAACACTGGAAGCACCCCGCATGTGGTGCTGAGAGCATTGTCAGCACAGACACCAGCTACAGCTACAGCTGTGTCTGCAGCTGCAGTACCTCAATCAGCAGGCAGTTCAGTTCATATGGAGCCAGTGCAGGCACACCCAGCAGATCAATACGAGTTCCTGGAGCTTGCTAATGGTCGAGATGTATTTGAGACCGCGCTCTCGCAGCAACCTCACCAGCAGCAATCACTGCACCATCAACGCGTGTTGCAGGCTGCTGCAGCAGCCGGAGCTATGTCGCCGGAGGCTAAAGCGGGGTCTCCGAAGCGCGGGTTGGCAGCAGCAGCAGCAGCGGCAACGACAGCAGCTGGAGGACCTGTGTCAGCTGTGATTGTACCCGGCACCTCATCCATCACAGGCCCCAAGATGAGTGTGGGGCTCAGACATGATCATAACGTGGCTGGCGCTGCTACTGGAGCTGGAGCAACCGCTGCCCAGCCTAAAGGAGGTCACCGATCATCGGTAGTGGACTCAGCGGAGGTGAGCTATTGCTATTGCTATTGCTGTTGCATCTGATACACAGAGTCCCGTTTATGCTGGGTTATATCGATTTCGACATCGCTGTTCTGATGATTGGTGTGCGCTACAGGCAGCCCCATTGAGGACTAAGACAGGACTAGCCTCGCTGGTGAGTGCGGTACGAGCACTGCAGCTGGCAGAGAAGGAGGATAAGGAGGTGGCACACACCAAGCAGCAACAGCAGGGCAGTACTGCTGAGCAGGCCCGACAGATGCCACCGCATCCACACCAACTGCAACACCAACACCAGCACCAGCAAGCACACCATCCACAGTCCTCGCCGAACGGTTCCAGCAGTCAGGAAGACAATGGTCGCAGTCAGCACGATGGTGATCATCACACTGCAGCAGACGGTGATCGCAGTCAGGAATCTGCTGAGCAAAAGCAAGACTCCGACGATGAGGTACCCATCGCACCCTAATCAAGATACTGTAATGGGCATACGGTGAGAGCACGTGACTGATTACGGCGCATGGTTGTGATTGCACGATAGGCACTCGACCCTCAGCTGGTAGAACGAACCAAGAAGTTTCGATCTCTGTTCCGCGCCGTGGAACAGTGGCACCACCACGCTTATACTCCGGAGACCTCCGGGGCGGAAGGGAAGGATGGCAGTGCTGCTGCTGGTGCCACACGGCTTCGTGATGATGATGATGATCAGAGTACGCCAACCACCACTGGGAGTGCAGCAGGAAGCACTGCTCTACCGCCACGTCATCTACAGCTGCCCCTGACGGGTCGCATGGCCAACCCAAACCGAGCCACCACGCTAAGTGCATCCGCGGTACCGGACATGGAGAGCAGACACGCAACCATGATCAGCCAATCGAGCGAGCTCAGCAGTGACTTGACCGCGTCGTTCAACAGTCCCCTGCCCACACCAGGTATATGGTGATCATGGCGCACGTGTTGAGCAGACCACTCATTGCACTTAATTGAACTCTGATCACAGCTCCTCGCACGCGGGTGCTGCGGCACTCTCGCGTGGTGTCCCAGCCTAATCCAGACATGTCACGTGATGATGACGGCAAATCAAGTCGGAGAAGCACCTCTCGTCGGAGCCGGAACAACTTGCGGGGTCGGCTCAAGGCCGGCAAACGCCAGCTTCGCTACGGGAATGCCAATGATGGTGACAGCGGCTCCAACCAGCCGGCTCCCTCCCGCTATAACCGTCACAAGCGATCATCTGTAGTGCATATGGCCAGTGAGGTATGAAGTGCTGTGTAAGCTCACGTTAGTGGCAGCTTTACTATGCGAGATGGTGATGTAGATACTGATGATGTACCCTCACCTGCGATCATGATTGCATTGCTGCAGCGTAAGCGACGTCACTCGGATCCTGGAGGCGGTGTGCTGGCTGAACTGATGTGGGAACGCATTACCAGAGAGGTGTGTGTCATGCGTTGCTACCCTCACCTTAGACCAGAGGCTGGTGATGGTGTATCAATACCCCCAGTCTGCACGCCGGGCTGCATGTTGCTCATATATATCCACTCCACCAACTTATTGGTCCTCCCATTTCATACAGGCTCACGAGCGCGTCAAGCGCATTCAGCGGGCGCAGCGCAGAGCTGTGCGAGCCGTCACTCGAGCGGCACGTGAAAGTGCATCTGCAACTGAAGTAGAGCAGGACATACAGATACCGTTACCATCGACTGAGAGCTCAGCTGGTGCCGCTGCTGCTGCTGCTGGTGACGCTCAGCCGAAGAAACGAAAATCATCCGTGTCGATAGACTCCGACAGCTCGCCGGAGCCATCCCCGCGACCGAGTGAGCCAGCTGGTGACAGCGACAGTAAGCACGTGGCCAGCAAGCCGTCAGGTGATCTGGCAGGGGCGCTGTTTTCAGCTTTGCTGGGCAGAAGATCAACTGCGACCGCTGCCAAGGCGCAGCCCACCCCAGCAGCAGCAGCACCGGCTCCAGCAGTTGCTGCTGTATCTGCTACAGTTGATGCTGATGGTGATGATGATGATGATGATCGAGATCCAGCGGCTGCTGGTGTGGAGCCTGCCCTGGATATGGGCAGTGGTGAGCTGTGGAAGCAGAGCGCTGTGATCGCTGAAGAAGAGGAGAATGAACCGGATGATGATGAACAGGGTGGGGCCCATAGGCTCGCTGAGTTAGAGGATGACGGCAGACCACTGCGGGACTTTGACGAGATTACGATTATCATGTAAGCATTGCGCAGGTGATCACCTTGTGTGTTCTGTTGCACAGTCCCTTATGGAGTGATCTGGATTGCCCAGGCTGCGACAGATATTCGAGACCTGGTTCGAATGGTGCCACGAGCGAGCTATTCGCAGGCGGCAGATGAGAATATTCCGTCAACAGGTCAAGGAGCTACAGGGCTCCCGTGTTCACGACAAGATGAAGGAATGGTGAGTGAGTGCTCTGCAGGGCTGAGATGATCTCTTCGATTATCCTGAGGCCTTAGGCGCTGTATAATCCATTCAACCGTACCATCCTAGCACATTTTTCACCACGGCCGCTGTATATTCAATTTAACCGTACCATCCTAGCCGATTATTAACCACGCCCTTGATCCTTTAAGGTACAAGCGTGCTTGCTTCTATGGTCTGGAGCGGGGTAAGGGGCTCAGCTATAACTCTGAAGTCCGCAAGATGCTGGAGTCACAAGTAGGTCACGTGTTTTGGCGAGGTGTCGCTGCAGTGCTGAGCTGATGGTTGTATCATTATCACTGGTTACAGAACGAGACCGTGGCTGTGGAGCTGCCTCGTTCCATTCAGCTGATGTGCATGAGAGAAGCATACCCCATCGTGAGGAACATGGTGGTGTCCTACATTGATCAGGTACGTACTCACCCACGCATGCATCAATTACGATATAATACCAGCAGCCTGTGTGCCGTGATGCTCATCGATCTGACGCATCCTTATGTTGCTGTCCACGTGGTTGCATGCTCTCAGCTTGGCAACAAGAACCCCATCACAGCGCGAGCAGTGCGGTATGCACAGGAGCTAGCCGCCAGCGCAGGTGTGCCCTGCGAGTTCACAGGGGCGTGGCGTGATATGACCAAGAGCGCCATTCGGGCCATGTCCAAGCGAAACCTCAAGTCATCACGCGTGTAGCATCAGATTGAAATGGATGGATGTACTGCAGATGCATGCTGTAACAACGCTGTATGTTTTTAAATTACGATTGAGATGAATACAACAAACGGGTACGCCAGCAATGAGGAAACAAGCAGTATGGTGCGTCACGGTCAGGATGGATTGTAAGCGAATAGGAGCTGCATCTGGCACTGCTGCAGCTATTGGAATCAGTTTCGCTCAATGATGATTGCGGGCTATTGCCGCGTCTCGGCAGACAATCAATGCAATGACATCACCGCATGCGCTGATGCACTGGCGGGCGTAGATCCAGCTCTCTCGCCACCTGCATCTCTGAGCAGGGGCAGCATATGGTGCCGACACAGATATCGGCCATCTGTAGATACACGCACGTACACGTCAGTATGCACATACATGCTTGAATTCGTTCATGCATAGTAATCGCAGCGGTTGCACTGCGTGTTTTATAAGAGCAGTCAAGTAGCGTACCGTTGGAGGCGGGCCCCACATTGACATGGCTTGAATGCGGTTCTTAGCTGACGTGCCCGGATAGCAGCATAGGCAGCGGTTGTCGTTGCCATCCAGGCGGGCGGAGTTTGAGGAGATGAAGCAGAAGATGCAGAAGTAGGCACAGCAGCCTGGCACGCATGCAGAGCGGTGTGAGCCGTCGGACTGGTTCCACATCAATCACAATAGCAACAATGACGGTGTGGACATACAGTATTTAGGGCTCTCGAGACAGTTGAAATAGCACCAATGAGTCTTTTCTTGAAAGGGCAGACCGTCTGCGATGTTACTGCAGGACATGACGACAACGCGGACATCCAAGTGAATTTAGCGGCGCAACAGCAATCTGTGCAACAGCGACAGCGCGGGTACCCGTTTTGTTGGTTAGCTGGAGCAGCTTTCTTGACTAGGGCTGCATACTCGTCGTCGTTCAGGGCTGTAGCACCAAGCTCGTGAATGTAAGATCAAACTGCCGCAGGGGGATCAAAAACGGTCGTACCGTCTGCCGGGGTGACATGCTTGCGTGTTCCACTCATCTTCAACGCTCAGGTCGGAGCCTGGGTCGCGCCTCCGGTACTATCTGCTCAATTTGATTCCAAACAGCAACTCCGTCTCAGTCAACACTGAGGGCCTGGCACAGCCATTTTTTTGTTAAGGCTTCCTCTAATCACTTTTGGCCTTCTGGTCGGAGTATTCGGAGCGATAAGCGTGGATGCTGTCTGACTGGATGTGTTGGCACTCACCGATCTCTGGCTTGCCGAAAGATACTGCTGTAATTGCTGTTGCTATCTGCTGTTGGGCCCAGTTTACGTACGCTTGAACGAGGTATGGTCACGAAAATTGCATTCGGCGCCACCATTTGTTCTAGCAAAGTTGCGTTCTGTCGGGACACTTGACGCGAGCATGCAATTTCCCCCTAACTATCCGCGTCTGTCTGGATGTCACTCGCAGACCATCTGCTGTTTGAGCTCTCTTTGTGCATCGCTGCGTGAAGGGTGGATAGCGGTTAACCTCGCTTAACTCTCATGTCTACTGATAAGAAAAGCGTGCTGGTGATCGGCGCCAAGAATGTCGGCAAAACCAGCATGATCTCAGCTGCTCTCAACGGAGACTTCTCAGAATACTACTCTCGTATGTAGCGCTGCCACAGCGTTCGTGTGCACATGGTGTCAACGCTTGACCTCATCGTTGCACGCTGCTTTGTCCACGATTACCATATTCGTGCAGCCACCGGCTTCAGAGCAGATCGTTACCAAGATGTATCAAGGGGTGTGGAGTTCATCGATACGCCTGGTAAGCTGTTATCGCCTGGTGCTGGCTCTCCCTGTTGCGCTCAGCGTCATCTCTGTTGGCCAGGCATTGACGGCTCCATCCTTCGTGAGCTGTCATATCGAGCATTCTCTGAGGATCCAGTGGTGCAAGAGATCGTAGGAGCTGCACCACCGGTACACGACAGCATGCCTGCTATGAATTGAATAATGCGTGTGCTTACCCATACCGACGATATGCGTGTCTTTCAGAATGCGGTTGAGCTTTTGAAGGGCTTCGACAAGTCTACCCTTTCCGCGTTCGTGATCGTATACGCCTCGTCCCTCAGCTCACAGAAGATGGTAATAGATCTTGTGCAAGCAACGCTCGTCTGGATGTTATCCATGTGTTCGCTTGATGTCTCAGCCTGCATCTTGCCCCTCTGCACCACAGGCCCACGCGTTACACGAGGTCATCCGATCCGCCATCGACGACAAGATCAAGAAGCTGCCCATCTTCTACGTGGAGAATGAGGGTGATATCCCGCCCATCGACGGACAGAAGGAGGCAGACAAGTAAGCGTCGCGTTGCTCTGATGAATGTAGGGTATGCTGACCGCTAGCCACCACTGTCTGGTAGATTCTGGACCGAACAAGAACAGGATCTGTTATTTGAGGACAGAGCGTCGCTGAAATCTCTGAAAGGCGTACGTGTGCGCCTGTCTGTCTGCATACTGTCTCTTATACACATCTCCGAGCCCACGAGACTAAGGCG
>ENA-ORBV01011021-ORBV01011021.1-microbial-mat-metagenome-genome-assembly--contig:-NODE-11021-length-14300-cov-8.247908_pt1 | contig 14300 bp, 10 predicted proteins | sample MGYA00237777_ERZ505514 | MGnify/ENA primary metagenome ERZ505514 (study PRJEB26160, sample SAMN06269048) | microbial mat metagenome | isolation source: Oligotrophic lake microbial mat | place...
TCTACACCTCTCTATTCGTCGGCAGCGTCAGATGTGTATAAGAGACAGATGCTCGCCCTCAGCGACGCCGCCACCAGCCCCTGGTCGCTGATCGGGGTGCCGCTGGTCATCGGCGGGCTCTTTGCGGGCTACCGCTACGTTTCGACCAAGAAGCGCATGGCGTTCGACGCATTCAAGCTGCGCATTCCGCTCGTCGGTAACCTGTTGCTGCGCACCGAGGTCGCGCGCTTCGGCCGAACCCTCGGCGTGCTCCTGCGGAGCGGCGTCCCGATGCTGCAGGCACTCGACATCGTCCGCTCGATTTCGAACAATCAGGTGATCGCGGCGGCGCTGAACGAGGTGCAGGTCGGCGTGCGCGAAGGAGCTGGCGTCTCGGGTCCGCTCGGGAAGAGCGGGGTGTTTCCGGAGTTGGCCCTGCAGATGATCGCCGTCGGCGAGGATACGGGCAAGCTCGACGAAATGCTCCTCACGACCGCAGATTTTTTCGACCGCGAAGTTCGTAACGACGTCAAGCGTCTCACGCGACTGCTCGAGCCGGCCATGCTCCTGATCATGGGTCTGGTCGTCGGTTTCCTGGTGATCTCGATGCTGATGGCGGTCTTCAGTATCAATGACGTCGACATTTGATGCGTTGGAGGAACGACGAATGAACGAAACCCGCACGAACGATACGACCCTCACGCGGCTCGGTGCGCGCATCCGCCGCGGCGAACGCGGATTCACGCTCGTCGAGCTCTTGGTCGTGATGGTGATCTTGGGCTTGCTCGCTGCCTTGGTGGTTCCGGCGTACCTCGGCCGCGAGCGGAAGGCGCGCTCGCAAGCGGCCCGCACGCAGATCGAGCTGCTCGGTACGGCGCTCGACACGTTCCGACTCGACGTCGGTCGCTACCCCTCCTCGCAGGAGGGGCTGACCGCGCTGCAGGAGGGACGCGGCATCCCGGGGTGGGATGGTCCGTACCTCAAGAAGGGCGTGCCGGGAGATCCATGGGGCCGGCCGTTCTTGTACGTGGCCCCCGGTGAGCACGGGGAATACGATCTCTTCAGCTACGGCGCCGACGGCGCTCCGGGGGGCGACGGCGACGCTCGCGATCTCGCGAGTTGGGCTGGCTGACGTTCGTGCTGCGTCGTCCCGCCAGCGGCGCCCGTACGCGTCAAAGCGGGTTCACGCTCTTCGAGTTGATCATCGTGTTGATGATCGTCGCGATTGCGAGCGGTCTCCTCGCGCCCAGCATCACGAGCGGCTGGCGGGCGCGCGAGGTCCGCAGCGGGACGCGCAATTTCGCTGCGATCATGCGGGGCTTGCGGGAGCGGGCCGTCCGCCGCGGCGTGGAGCAGGAGATGATCCTCGAGGCCGACGGCCAAACCTTCAGTTGGACCGACGGCAAGGAGACGACGCTGCCCGGAGGTGCGACGATCTCGGGCATCCGCGGCGGCTGGCGTGACCAGGATGGTCGCGTGCGGGTGGTGTTCTATCCGAACGGCGGCTCGAGCGGCGTCTCGCTCCTCATCGCCCAGGCCGACGGTGGCGAGCGGGGTGGCTGGGGCGAAGCTGTGGGCCTTGGGTGCGGGCAGGCTCTCCAGGGAGATCAGCACCTCGGGGAGCGGGGTGGGCGCCTTGGCGCCGAGGTTGCCGGTGGTGGGAATGCGGTCGCCGCGCAGAAAGTCGGTGATCGGACGGATCTTGCCCCAGCTCTCCGACATCGGCTCCTCAAGCGGCTCCGACTGCCGGTCGGGCTCGGGCTGCGGTGTGAGCGCGCCGGTGCCAAGCGTGCGCAGCTTGGCGAACATGTTGCGCTCGGTCAGCTCTTTGGAGCGCTGCTTGAACTCGGCGGCGCGCTCGCGGCCCCAGCGCTTGCTCTCCAGAAAGCTCGCCAGGGCGCCGTAGAGCGCACCGGCCCGTGCGATGTCGCCGATCTGCGCGAAGATCGTCGCGGCGTTATCGTACATCTGGATGAGATCGTCGGCCTCGGCCTTGCCGATCGACTCCAGATCCACGAGCCTGATCGTCTGCTCGAACTCCTGGGCGGCCTGGGCCAGTTGGCCAAGCTCCTTGTAGCTCTGGCCGAGCGCAAAGTGGGCGGAGAGCGCGTACTCGGGATCACTGGCGGCGCGGGTCAGCACGCCAACGGCGCCCTTATGGTCGGCGCGCTCCTGGTAGATCAGGCCAAGCGAGTAGAGCACATCGGCCCGCTCCAGGCCAGCCTCCACCGCCTGCTCATAGAGCACGGCGGCGCCGTCCACATCGCCGGCCTCCTGCTTCTTCTGGGCCTGCTCCACCAGCTTCTCAACCTGGAACTGCTGCGAGCGCAGGGCGCCCGTCATGCCCGCCATGTTCACGCGCAGCTCGGGGCTAGCGGCGGCGCCTGCGCTCGGTTGGGGGGCGCTCTCCAGGCCGGCGGCGCGGGCCATCGCATCGCGGACGCTGATCAGCAGCTCCTTGGCCTCGCGGCTGTTCGGGTCGAGGCGCATCGCCGTCTCGGCAGCCTGGGCGGCCTTGTCCAGGCTAATGGCGGCGAAGGCGGCCTGGGCTAGCAGAATATGCTCGGCGGCTGCATCGCGGCTCGCGCCCATCTCCTCGTACAGCTTCGCCAGGCGGGCGCGCTGATCGTCGGCCTCGGGGCGCAGGCGCAGCAGTTCGCGCAGCGCCTCCACGGCCTGGGCGGGGCGCTTCTGGGCCGCGTGCAGATCGGCCAGCAGCTTGTAGCTCTCTATGGCGTGCGAGCTGCCCTGGCGGGCATGAGCCTGGGCGATGTAGGTGAGGAAGAAGGGGTTCTGCGGATCCGTGGCCCGCTGCTCCTCAAAGATCTGGAGCGCGCGGTCGAGCTTGCCGGTCTGAAAGAGCGCCACGGCGGCGGCGGTGCGGGCCTCGCCGTCCTGCGGGAACTCCTGAAGCGCGCGGACGGCGTTCTTCAGCGCCTCGTCCCACTGGCTCGTGCGTGTCGCCTCGCGGCCCTGCTCCATTGCCCGCTCAAAGATTGCGCGATTGCCTGCCATAATTAGGAGTGCTGAGTGCTGAGTGCTGAGTGCTGAGTGGAAGCCCTTGCGGCCTCAGCACTCAGCACTTAGCACTCAGGACTGTAGAAGCGTAAGGATCAGAGCTTTCTGAACATGCAGCCGGTTCTCTGCCTGGTCGAACACCACCGAGCGCGGGCCGTCGACCAGTTCCTCGGTGACCTCCTCGCCGCGATGGACGGGCAGGCAGTGCATGAACACGGCCTGCGCGGCGGCCTCGGCCATTAGCCTGCTATTCACCTGGTAAGGCTGGAAGGCGGGGCGGCGCCGGGCGGCCTCGTGCTCCTGGCCCATCGAGGTCCAGACGTCGGTGTAGACGGCGTCGGCGCCGTGGGCGGCCTCGAACGGCGACGCGCTCACGCTGATCGTGGCGTCGTTGTCGGCGGCGATGCGCTCGGCCTGGGCAAGGATCTCCGGGTCGGGGCGATAGTCGGGCGGGCAGCCCACGGCGGTGCTCACGCCCAGGCTGGCGCCGAGCAGCATCAGGGAGTGGCAGACATTGTTGCCATCGCCGAGGTAGGCCAGGCGCAGGCCCTGGAGCCGGCCGAAGCGTTCGCGCAGGGTGAGCATGTCGGCGAGGGCCTGGCAGGGGTGCTCGCGGTCTGAGAGCGCGTTGATCACGGGCACCGTGGCGTGGCGGGCCAGCGTCTCCAGCGTGGCGTGGCGAAAGACGCGCGCGGCGATCGCCTGCACCCAGCGGCTCAGGTTGCGGGCCACATCGGGCACGCTCTCGCGGCCGCCCATGTCGATGTCGTTGGCCGAGAGGTAGGCGCCGTGGCCGCCGAGCTGGGCCATGCCGGCCTCAAAGGCTACACGGGTGCGCAGCGAGGGCTTCTCGAAGACCAGGGCGAGCGTGCGGCCCTGGAGCGGCAGGCCCTGGTGGGCGCCCTGGCCCCCGCTGTGCCAGGCCTGCTTGAGGGTGGCGGCCCGCCCTAGCAGCGCCTCGGCCTCGGGGCGGCTCAGGTCGGCGGCAGATAAGAAATGTTTCAGCATGCTCGTTCCCGACTCTTATCCGCAGATTGCGCAGATTACGCAGATTGCCTAAACCCCGTCACGACACACCAATATTGATGCTAAGGCTGCCGCAGGCCGCATCATCTGCGTAATCTGCGTAATCTGCGGACGCTACTTGCCCGTCTCGCGGCGCCCAAAGCGCTGCAGGTGGCCCTGCTTCTTCTGCTCGAAGCGCTGCTCGCGTGAGGTTTTGCGGTAGTCCTCGGAGTCGATCAGCGTCACCTCCTCGCACAGCTCGCGGTCGGTCATACGGGAGAAGATGCGGGCGTCGATCATCTCGGGCTTCTGGTTGCTGGTGATCACCGTGGGCAGTTTGTAGTTGTAGCGGTGGTTCACGATCTGGAACAGCTTCTCGCGCGCCCACGGGGTAGCATTCTCAGTGCCCAGGTCGTCGAGGATCAGCACATAGGCGCTGCGCACCTGCTCGAAGCGCTCGTCGTAGGCGATCTCGCTGGTGGGGCCGAAGGTGGAGCGCAGGTGGTCGAGCAGGTCGGGCACCACGGCGAAGAGCACCTCGTTGTGGTTGGCGAGCACCCGGTTGGCGATCGCGGCGGCCAGGTGCGTCTTGCCGCGGCCAAAGCCGCCGAAGTAGATCAGCCAGCCGAAGGGCTGCTCGGCAAACTTGAGGGCGCGGGCGTAGGCGCGGGCCACGCCGGGGATGCCGGCGTCGAAGTTCTCGAAGGTTTTGTTGCCGAACGGGCCGAGGTTGCTCATGGCGCGCAGCTTATCGCCGCGCAGCTGCAGCTTGTCTGCCATACGGCAGCCGCACGGCCAGAGCCGCCCGAAGTCGGGGTGGTCGTAGCCAGCGTCGGCCACCAGGTAGCCAACGCCCTTGCACTTCGGGCAGAGCGGCGCGGCGGGGGCCTCGTCAGAGCCCGCTCTCGTCGCTGCCTCGTCGGAAGAGATCGCCGAAGGCTCCGTTTGTATACTTCTCAACATCGAGTGGTCGCTCGGCCCGATGCGGCGCATCCTGTCGTCCATTGGCGGCCCACCTCTCCAGCACCTTGCGGATATAGCGCCACGAGCGGGCGTTGGCCCGCACCGCCTCGCGCATTGCCTCTTCGATCCAGTCGCGCGGGTAGCGCTCCTCGGCCTCGCGCAGCTCGTCCACCAGCATCGGCGTCACCAGGCCGATATTCTGCTCGTACAGCCCAATCAGCGAGGGGCGCTCTGCGGGCGCCTCGCCTGCCGGAGACAGCACCGCGTCGGCGGCGGCCACCTGCTCGGCCCATGCCCGGTTGGCGGCAGTGTTCACCAAGTACCAATTTACCACGCGCCCGTCGCCGGGGAGCGCCAGGTGCAGCAGCGTGCTGCGGCGCACGGCTGCGTCTACGCCCTCGGCGAGCAGATCCTCTAGCGGGCGCAGCTTCGAGACGGCCCGCAGCGAGCGGCGCAGCGTCCGGTCGCTGGCCAGATCATCCCAGCTCAGGCGGCGTGGCGTGAGCCGCTGGCGGCTGAGCCGGTAGAAGACCTGGAGCGTCACCTTCAGCTCGCTCGGCATCGTGATCGCGGGGATCACCTCGCTGAACAGCTCTGGCGGCAGGCCTACAAGGGTGTCGGTTGAGAAGCCTGCAAAGGCCATGCGCTACCTGCCTGCCACATGGGCGAGTACGCCGGAGAGGGCCGCGCGTGTAACTGCTATGTTACCACAATCGCCGCGTCCTGCCAGGGAGCAGCGTACGCTTTCGGGGTGCTGGCCACCATCAGTCCATTTAAGCGCATGCCGTGGCGCGGAAGCGCCCGGCTGGGCGGGCGCTGGCAGCCCGCGCAGGTGGGCTTCCCTACCCACTAGCCGCGGCTTCAGCCGCCAGGCACCGGAAAGCTGTGGCATCTGTGGACACCATGCCCAGTCCAAATTTCTGTGCATAGGCTTTGCAAAAGATTGACAAAAGGTGGCATACGTGATATAATTGCGCTCTAGACATTTGATGGATCAACTAATTCAGAGGCAAGTTCTTGAATACGAAGCGCTCACCGCTCATCTTCATCTTTATCACGGTCTTTATCGACCTGCTCGGGATCGGGATCGTGCTGCCACTGCTGCCGTTCTACGTCAAGCTGATCGAGGCGTCGAGCCCGGCCTGGATGGCCGCCAACCACGCCCTGATCGTAGGCGCCCTCACGGCCTCGTTCGCGCTGTTTCAGTTTCTCTTCGCCCCGATCCTCGGTGGCCTCTCGGATCGCTACGGTCGCCGCCCGGTGCTGCTGATCAGCCTGGTGGGCGCGGGCTTCTCGTATCTGCTCTTTGGCCTGGCCGACAGCTTCGCCCCCCTGGGCGCCGGCGCGGTGCTGGGCGCGCTCTTCGTGTCGCGCATCGTCGCGGGCATCACGGGCGGCAGCATCAGCACGGCCCAGGCTTACATCGCCGACATCACGCCGCCCCACGAGCGGGCGCGCGGCCTGGGCATGCTCGGCGCCGCCTTCGGCCTTGGCTTTATGCTTGGCCCGGCCATTGGCGGGCTGCTCAGCAGCGTCAGCCTGAGCGCTCCCGCGTTTGCTGCGGCCGCCCTAGTCTTTGGCAACGTGATCTTTGGCTACTTCAACCTGCCGGAGTCGCTGCCCGCCGCGCAGCGCAGCGAGCGCATGCCCAACCTGAACCCGTTCACGCGCCTTGGCGCTGTGATTGGCCGCCAGGCGATCCGCCCGCTGCTGATCGGCGTGCTGCTGCTGAACTTCGCCTTCGCTGGGCTCCAGAGCAACTTCGCCGTCTTCGCCGACACGCGCTTCGGCTACGGCCCCACCCAGATCGCCTTCGTCTTCGCCTTTATCGGCCTGATGGCGGTGCTCATGCAGGGCTTCCTGATCCGCAAGCTGGTGCCGCTGTTCGGCGAGGCGCGCCTTGCCGTCACCGGCATGATTTTGATGGCCGTGGGCTTCGCTCTGGTGGCCGTGGTGCCCGCCGCGTGGATGCTCTTCCCCGCGCTCGGCATCCTCTCGATCGGCAGCGGTATGGCCACCCCAAGCCTCACCAGCCTGATCTCGCGCAGCGTCTCGCCCAAGGAGCAGGGCTCGGTGCTCGGTGGCTCGCAGGCGCTCACCAGCCTGACAATGGTCTTCGGCCCGCTCGTCGCAGGCCTCAGCTTTGATCTGATCGGCCCTGCCGCGCCCTACTTCACCGGGACGGTGCTGATTGCTGGCGCTGCCGCTGTGCTCGCCCTGGCCCTGCGCCCCGAGCTTGGCCGCCGCCCCACGCTCGATCCTCGCCCCATGCCTGCCCACAGCGCTACCGAGGTGGAGATCGCAGGCAGCTAAGACCGTGGTATACTCCTAGCACGACTGTTTTGATCTGGCGCCGCCGGGCATCCTACTGATACACCCGGCGGCGCTTTTGTCTGTGCGATAAACAGGCTGGAAAGCGGGCGTAGACTAGCCGCATTTACGGCTACGCTGGCGTTGGGGCACCGACACGAGAGGGCAGGGAGCAGCATGGCACGAGATAAAATTGTGATCAAGGGCGCCCGCGAGCACAACCTCAAGGGCGTTGATGTCGAGATCCCGCGCGATAAGCTGGTTGTGCTCACCGGCGTCTCTGGCTCCGGCAAGAGCTCCCTGGCCTTCGATACGCTCTACGCCGAGGGCCAGCGCCGCTATGTCGAGAGCCTCTCGGCCTACGCCCGCCAGTTCCTCGGCCAGATGGAGAAGCCCCGCGTCGATCTGATCGAGGGCCTCTCGCCGGCGATCGCGATCGAGCAGAAGAGCGCCAGCAAAAACCCGCGCTCCACAGTCGGCACCGTCACCGAGATCTACGACTATATGCGCCTGCTCTACGCCCGCGTCGGCACGCAGCACTGCCACCAGTGCGGCCGCCCTGTGGCCTCCCAAAGCGCCGAGCAGATGGTCAACCGTATTCTCGATCTGCCCGTCGGCACGCGCTTTATGGTGCTCGCGCCCCTAGTGAGCCAGCGCAAGGGCGAGTACAAAGATGTCTTCGCCGAGGCCAAGGCCGAGGGCTTTGTGCGCGTCCGCGTAGACGGCGAGATCCGCGGCCTCGACGAAGAGATCAAGCTCAATAAGAAGGTCAAGCACACCATCGAGGTGGTGGTTGATCGGCTTGCCATGCCCGCGCAGACGGTGGACGGTGGACGGTGGACGGTGGACGAACCGGCGGTGCCATCCGGCCTTGGCTTCGCGCAGGCGAATGCCGGCAGCGAGTACGAGGCTTTTGTCACTCGGCTCACCGACGGCATCGAGCAGGCTCTGCGCGTTGGCGAGGGCAGCGTAATCATCTCCATCCAGGCGCAAGCGCCTAGTGCTGAGTCGAAAGTGCTGAGCGCTGAGCCCGAGCAACACTCAGGACTGCGCGAAGCGCACTCAGCACTCAGCACTCAGCACTCAGCACTCACTCCCGAAGAGTGGCTGATGAGCGAGAGCAACACCTGCCCCAGCTGCGGGATCTCGTTTGCCGAGCTCTCGCCGCAGATGTTCTCGTTCAACAACCCTCAGGGCGCCTGCCAGCAGTGCGTTGGCCTCGGCACCCGCCTGGAGGTTGACCCCACGCTGCTTGTCCCCAACGTCGCGCTGACGCTCAACGAGGGCGCTGTTACCTACTGGGGCGAGCTGCGCAAGAAGAGCGACTCCTGGGCCTACAAGGCCCTGGTCTCGATCGCCGCGCACTACAATTTTTCGCTCGACACGCCATGGGATCAGCTTACCGAGGCGCAGCGCAACGCCGTGATCCACGGCAGCGGCAAGGAGAAGCTTCGCTTTACCTGGAGCAGCGAGAGCGGCAGCCGCGGCGAGTTCTACCGCGTCTGGGAGGGTGTGGCCGCAGAGATCCGCCGTCGCTACATGCAGACCGGCAGCGACTCGGCCCGCGAGTTCTACGTGCAGTATATGAGCGAGCAGCCCTGCCCCGCCTGCGATGGCGCCCGCCTGCGCCCGGAGAGCCTGGCTGTGCTTGTGGGCGGCATCAGCGTGCGCGAGGTGAGCCGCAAGAATATCACCGAGGCCTACCAGTGGGTGCGCAGCCTCTCCCACGCCGCCGACGGCACCGCCCTGGACGAGACCCAGCTCCAGATCGTCGACGATGTGCTCAAGGAGATCCGCGAGCGCCTCGGCTTCCTCAACAATGTCGGCCTGCACTACCTCACTCTGGAGCGCCCCGCGCCCACGCTCTCCGGCGGCGAGGCCCAGCGCATCCGCCTGGCCTCCCAGATCGGCTCCGGCCTCGTCGGCGTCATGTACATCCTCGACGAGCCCAGCATCGGCCTGCATCAGCGCGATAACCGCAAGCTGCTCGGCTCGCTGCTGCGCCTGCGCGATCTCGGCAACACCCTGATTGTCGTCGAGCACGACCTGGAGACCATGCAGGCCGCCGACTGGATCATAGACTTCGGCCCCGGCGCCGGCATCAAGGGCGGCGAGGTGGTGGTGGCCGGAACGCCTGCGACGGTCGAGCGCCACCCGGACTCGCTTACGGGCCAGTATCTCAGCGGCCGCCTCTTGATCGCGGTGCCCACTCGCCGCCGCAGCCCGCTCTCCACCGGTACGATCGTGGCCCGCGTCGATGCGCTTGCCGCCTCTGTGCCACAGCGCAAGGGTCGGCCCGCACGCGTGAAGGCCGCGCCGGGCGAGGCCCTGGCGGCAGAGCAGGAGGCATGGCTCAGCGTAGAGGGCGTGACGCTCAACAACCTGCGCGACGTGAGCGTGCGCTTCCCGCTCGGCTGCTTCGTGGCTGTCACCGGCGTGTCAGGCTCCGGCAAGTCGTCGCTGATCACCGAGACGCTCTACCCGGCCCTGGCCAACAAGCTCAACAAGGCCCAGCTCAAGCCCGGCCCGTACCGCGTTATGAACGGCCTGAACTACCTCGACAAAGTGATCGACATCGACCAGCAGCCAATCGGGCGCACGCCGCGCTCGAACCCGGCCACCTACGTCAAGCTGTTCGACATACTGCGCGAGCTGTTCGCCAGCACCGCCGAGGCTAAGCTGCGCGGCTACCTGACCGGACGCTTCAGCTTCAACGTTAAGGGCGGGCGCTGCGAGACCTGCGAGGGCAACGGCGAGATCAAGATCGACATGCAGTTCCTGGCCGATGTCTGGGTGCGCTGTAGCGAGTGCAAGGGCCGCCGCTACAACCGCGAGACGCTCCAGGTAAAGTACAAGGGCAAGACGATCGCCGATGTACTTGACATGGATGTGCAGACAGCCCTGGAGTTCTTCGATAAGGTGCCGCGTGTGCGCCGCATCCTCCAGACGCTCCACGATGTTGGCCTAGACTACGTCAAGCTCGGCCAGCCCGCCACCACGCTCTCCGGCGGCGAGGCCCAGCGCGTCAAGCTGGCCAAGGAGCTCGCCCGCGTCGCCACCGGCCGCACCGTCTACATTTTGGACGAGCCCACTACCGGCCTGCACTTCGCCGATGTGCAGCACCTGCTGCGCGTGCTCCATCGCCTGGTAGATGCCGGCAACACGGTGATCGTGATCGAGCACAACCTCGACGTCGTCAAGACCGCCGACTGGGTGATCGACATGGGCCCTGAGGGCGGCGACGGCGGCGGCTTCGTGGTGGCCGAGGGCACCCCCGAGCAGATCGCCATGTGTGAGGAATCGTACACGGGCCAGTTCCTGCGCGATGTGCTGCACATGAATGAGGAGCGGCGGGTAGCGGCGGACTGAGGCGCTCCGCAGATTGCGCTGATGTGCGGTTTTATATCTGCGCAATCTGCGTAATCTGCGGATAGCTACCTGCTGAGCCCCTTCGCCCCCGTCAGGTCGCAGTCGCTCAGATCCACATCGCTGAGGTCGCAGTCGGTGAGGTCGGCGTCGGCGAGGCTGGCCTCGCGGAGCGTCACGCCCTGGAGCTGGGCGCCGCGCAGGCTGCAGCCGCTGAGGTTGGCCCGGCTGAGGTTGGCGCGCGTCATGATCACGCCGTCGAGGTTGGCGCCGGAGAGGTAGGTGCCGCTCAGGTTCGCCTCGCTCAGATCGGCGCCGCGTAGGTCGGCGTCGCTCAGGTTCGCCTCGTACAGGTTGGCGCCGATAAAGTTCGCGTCGCTCAGGTTCGCCTCGCGCAGGTTGGCGCTCTGGCAGTTCGCACCGCTCAGGTTCACGCCGCTCATGCTTGCGCCGGCCAGGCTTACCTTGCTGAGGTTGGCGCCGCTCAGGTTGGCGCCGCCAAAGGTGACGAGCTGCGCCTCGCGTAGCTGCGCCTCGCTCAGGTTTGCGCCGATCATGATCGAGTCGCGCAGGTCGGCGCCGCTTAGGTTGCAGAGGCTGAGGTTGGCGCCGTACAGGTTCGCCCCGCTGAAGTCGGCCGCGCCGAGGTTGGCGCCGCGCAGGTTGGCGCCCGTGAGCGTGGCGTGCTCAAGGTTAGCCCACGTCAGGTCGCTCTTGCGCAGGTCGGCGTCGCTCAGGTCGGCCCGCGTAAGCTGCGCCCAGCCGAGGCGGGCCTCGCGCAGGTTGGACCAGCTGAGGTTGGCGCCGGCAAGTTGGGTGACGCTCAGGTCGGCGCGGTAGAGGTTGGCGTCGCTCAGGCGGGTGCCCACAAGCACGGCCTCGCTAAGATTGGCGCCGCTGAGGTTGGCGCCGCTAAGATTGGCGCCGCTGAGGTCGGCGCCCACAAGCCAGAGCGGGCCGGGGCGGTTCAGCAGATCGAAGATCTGGTCGGGTGTAAGATCGGCCATTGCGCTTCTCCAGGGTACAGGGTACAGGGGACAGGGGACAAGGGCCGCGCAGAGGGCATCGGATATGGGGCATCGGGCTCGGGACTGGTTGTGGAGCTGTTCCCCTCCCTGTTCCCTGTTCCCAGTACCCTGTTCCCTTGTCTTATGCAGTGGGCAGTTTGGGGGCCTTCGTGATCAGCCAGATCGAGGCGGGTGCGCCGGTGGAGCGGCAGGCGGTCTGCTCGACCTCGAACTCCTTGCCGATCTGCCAGTGCAGCGCCTCCTGGATGGCGCCAGTCTGGATCCAGCCGATTGGCTCGTCGGACTGCTTACCGGCGCTCATGGCGCAGTCATAATCGATGTAGGCCCAGCTCTCGCCACGGTCCGCCAGCTCCAGCCGCCGCTCCTGGCCCACCGACTGGCTGAGGCGGCGGAAGCCGGCCTGCATCGCGGAGAGGCCCATCTTGATCTGGGTGGAGACAGGTAGCACCTTGGAGGCGAGCAGGGCGGCGGTGCCAAACAGCGCGCCCTGGTGGGCGATGGCGTAGCGGGCGCTGCTGCGGCCGATGCGCAGGGCCATGCTGCGGGCGGCGCGGCCAAAGAAGTTGAGCAGCCCGGCGTTGAGCGAGGCGTAGTGGTAGAGCGTCAGCCCGGTGCTCACCTTGAGCTGCTCGGGGGGGTAGTTGCCGATAAACTGCTCGAGCTTAGCCTGGCGCAGCACCACGGCGAGCCCATTCTTGCCCACCACCTCCTCGGCGGCCAGCAGCGCCCAGCGCATATAGGCGTCTACCAGGCGCACATCGGTCGCCGGGTCGTGATCGGCCCTGTCCCTGATCTCCATCGGCGTCGCTCCTCTTCTTACAGGACGAGGGCTGGCGGTGCGGTCGCTACGGGTGAATAGGATACCACGAGTCCGTTCGCATTCGCGTTCTTCGCGGCCTTTCGCGTCATTCGTAGTCCAAATGGCTCGGGTTCTAGGGCTACGTCATTGTGGGCAGGCGGGCGCGTACACGCGCGCCGTGGTGGCGTGCTGTGCCGGGCGCCCGCCTGCGCGGCCGCAGGCCCGGTCGCCGCGGTTTCAACCGCCGGGTTCTGGCAACAGCCCCGACCATCACGTAGCCCTGCTCGGGTTCGGCCGCGCCCGCAAATGTGGTACCATTGGGGCGACGCACCCAGACATGCTCCCCAGGAGCCAGTAATGAGCAACGCCCGCAGCGCCGTGCGCGTAAGTAGCTTCGGCACCTCGATCTTCGGCGAGATCAGCGCCCTGGCCACCCAGACTGGGGCTGTCAATCTCGGCCAGGGCTTCCCCGACTTCGCTGGCCCCGCCTGGATCAAACAGGCCGCCGCCGACGCGATCGCCGCCGACCTCAACCAGTACCCGCCCCCCCACGGCCTGCCCCGCCTGCGCGAGGCTGTCGCCGCCACCTGGCGCGCCCACGGCTGGCGCGAGCTCGACCCGGCCCGCGAGATCACGATCACCAGCGGCGCCACCGAGGCGCTCTTCGGCGCCGTCCAGGCCCTGGTGGACCCCGGCGATGAGGTGATTGTTTTCGAGCCCTTCTACGACGCTTACGCGCCCGATGTCACCATGGCCGGCGGCGTGCCGCGCTTCGTGCGCCTCCATCCCCCGACAGCAGACGGTAGACGCTCGGTAGACGGTGGACGGTGGACGGTGGACGGTAGCCCCGCAGCCTCCAGCGCGCTCGCTTCACCGTCCACCGTCCACGGTCCACCGTCCAGCGCCCCCGCTTCACCGTCCACCGTCAACGGTCCATCGTCCTCCTGGCAGTTCGACCCCGCCGAGCTGCGCGCCGCCTTCAGCCGGCGCACGCGCCTGCTCATGCTCAATACGCCCCACAATCCCACCGGCAAGGTCTTTACGCGCGCCGAGCTGGAGCTGATCGCGGAGCTCTGCATCGAGCACGACACGCTCGTGCTCGCCGACGAGGTCTACGACCAGCTTGTCTTCGACGGCGCTGTGCATCTGCCGATTGCCACGCTGCCGGGCATGTGGGAGCGCACGCTCACCGTGAACAGCACCGGAAAAACCTTCAGCCTCACGGGCTGGAAGATCGGCTACGCTGTTGGCCCCGCCTGGCTGAACGACGCGCTGCGCGCAGCCCACCAGTGGATCACTTTCTCCACTGCTACGCCGCTGCAAGCCGCCGCCGCCGCCGCCCTAGAGGGCGCCGAGTCCCACGGCTACTACGCCACTTTTCGCGCCGAGTACGCCGAGCGCTACGCCCTGCTGCGGGGCATCCTGGAGGGCGCCGGGCTGCCCACGCTGCCCACCGAGGGCAGCTACTTCATCATGGCCGACATCGCCTCCACCGGCTTTGCGAGCGACGTCGACTTCTGCCGCTGGCTCGTGCGCGACGTGGGCGTGGCTGCCATCCCGCCCTCCGCCTTCTACGCTAGCCCCGAGGGTGTGCCGCTGCTCGCCCGCTTTTGCTTCGCTAAGCGCCACGAGACCCTGCGCGCCGCCGGCGAGCGCCTGTCCAGTCGCCCCATCCGAAGCCCGTCCGGGCGCCCCTCGTGGGCGCCCCCTGTGAAGTCGTAAGACAAGGTTCAGATGTGCGTTACACTTCCCGTACTGCCCTCACCCCCACCGCTGGCGCGGTTTCCCCCTCTCCCGCGCGCGGGAGAGGGGGCCAGGGGGTGAGGGCCAGC
>ENA-ORBV01011023-ORBV01011023.1-microbial-mat-metagenome-genome-assembly--contig:-NODE-11023-length-14298-cov-6.279305_pt1 | contig 14298 bp, 17 predicted proteins | sample MGYA00237777_ERZ505514 | MGnify/ENA primary metagenome ERZ505514 (study PRJEB26160, sample SAMN06269048) | microbial mat metagenome | isolation source: Oligotrophic lake microbial mat | place...
AACTCTGATAAGTTATACTAATTAATGAGCTTAAGCTCTTGCTAGGTCTAGCTAGCATTTCACTTGAAGTGGATCTCTGGATCTCACTCAGTGTTGCTGCTTGCATTGGTCCTGGTGCTCTTTGCACGCAGGGACTTACCCGGACGCTCACTGGCTCCGTGACATTTCGTCTCTTCCAACATCAGCGTCCAATGAGGTTCAGGTTGCCTGTCTACACACAAATGCTTTCTTCGTCAAGTTCCGAGTTCCGTGCTCCAAAAGGAACTTGATGTTGTCGCTCCGTGGTGCTCCAATCGCGGAAAAGATTGTTTGCACCAGGTGCCAAAATTTGCAAATGATCACAAGGGTTTTGACCATGATCTTTGTGAATGTTTGCCCAAATGCTAGGGAGACCAGGCTGAAATCTGCAGCAAAAGACCGTAGACTTCAGTGCTGAGTGCCTCTGGTGCCACTTCCACACAACATCAATCATTTGCTGGAACATTCCAGGTTGTTCCAGCAAACAATGGGCTGTGAGCCTAGAAAATGGAATGCTCTGTAACACTTGTTGCAGCAAAAGATCCTCTTGGCAGCAAATTGTGGATCTGGCATAAGAGCTCTCGCTGACATCTAGCCAGTCAAAACGCAACATGTGTTAATTCCCCAACCTTGCAACGTCAGTGTTTTGCACTGCTGCAGCTGCTGCTGACAGGGTGGGGGATGCACAGAGTCATTGACACAACGGATGCTGTTCTGCTTTCTGCCTGCAGAAGACATCTCCACCGTCACTGTTTTTCTTGCGTTGAGTCCACTCTGGCTAGCACCAGCACTGCACGGCTTGCACGGCCCATCGTCTGCCGAAGAGGAAGAAAATTGGAACACGAAAGTGGACTGTGTCAATCGCCGAAGAATGCGCAGAGGCTCGAGAGTCTGCTGTGTGACGACATCAATTGCAAGAGCAACAGCTTCCCATCTCTGCAGCCTTTGCCGTTGTTGATCTTCTTGACGGGACGACAAACCAGACATTGCAGAAAGGCTCTGTGCATTTCGGCTTGAGCGTCAGAATCGATTGTGGATGTTCTTTCTCATGAGGAGGTCTTTGAACAGCAGCCTGCCATGGATGATCTGCGGCGAAGGCAACTTGAGTTGCTCCAAGAAACAGTCAATCTGAGAGCGGCAATGGAAAGCTGTCTTCCTGCTGTCAATCTCAATGACAACAATCTTCATTTTGACTTTTTTGTCACAATGGTGGAAGCTTGTGATGCCGACAGCTTGTGCAGCCAACAACGACATTTCTCTTCAACAGAAGATGTAAAAAAAAGCCTTGTGGCATGCCTTGAGGTCAATCTCAGGATGAAACACCTTGTTTCTTTTTTGGAAAGTCCGGACGGGGACGAATTGACCATTGAACTCGGTGACATTTGTGAACTCTTGGCACACAAATTGATTGTGACAATTCTCAAGAGGAGCCCAAGAAATGGAAGTGAACTTCTTCCTCTTGTGGGAAGCCTTGCCAGGGATGAAGTGAATTTGTCATTTGCCATTGGTGGGAGTGAGTGGTCAGGTGGCTTTGGTCGGGTTCAAAACGTTTTGGTCCGCAAATGGCTCATTTCCAACAATGACAATGATCTCTTGGCTTTCGTGGGTGAACGAAAGCACGAGCATGTGAAGGTGTGCCGTGTCAAAAACAGTGGGGTTGATGGGGCTGGTGTGCAGGCTGACAATGAAGTTGGCATGCGTTTCCTCACTTCAACGTGACATGTTCTCCCAAATGTTCAAAGGCGATTCTCTTGGAAGCCAGAAATGTTCTGTCTTGCCAATGATGGCTCTTTGAATTTCATTGCCAATGCGGCTCAGCCAGAGCAGTTGTTTCAAGAACACGATGTGCGATGAGAGGGACGGTCATGGATCAGGAACCCAGCAGCGATTGCGAGCGCATGGCACCTGTTGGACCGTGTGGGAGGCAAGGAAGAATCGATTTTGCGAATCGCAGCTGAAAAGCAGAAAGCTGTGCTCTGCATGCGGCTGAATGCCGACCACTGACACAACAGTGTGGGCAATTCCTGCTAGCTTGTTGCTGTTGAATGAGCCTGTTGTCAGGACAAAGTCTCGTGCCGCCGCCGACGACAGTGAATGACTGGCGACACTGAAAGAAAACAGTGTGTTTGATGCAGAAACGACAGCCTTTTGATTTTGCATGGTTCAGCACCAGGAATGCCGGATCAGCATGTGGGAGTCCTGTGTTGATTGTGACTCTGAGGTCTTTTGTGCTCCAGCAATCACGAATTCCTAGCTGGTCTAGCCAGTTCAAGGCCATGAATGCTTGCCAAATTCATGGGTCAACAGTGGGTCACAAACTTTGAGCAAGTTCCGAATTCTGCACTCCTTGTCGTTGTCCATTGGTCGTCTCGCAGAAAATGTGAGAAGAATGATAACAAATGTCAAAACCATGATCACTTTTGATTGGTTTTGTGTGCAGTGGTGCCAATTTTGTCTTCCAGTTGATCACGTCGTCTTGTTCTCCGGGCACTCCTGCAATTGGAATGTCATTCGTCGGCCGTTGAAATCGTCCGGGCACTCCTGCAATTGTGGACACCCTCTTCCTGCACACTTCGACACTGTGTCGGATTCTTCTTCTTCGTTCTTTGTGTTCACATTGCCACGATCACATCTGATTGGGCTTGGTTTCTCTTCGCACCGGGACCTCATGGCTTTCATCATCGTGCTCATCGTCGTCACTCCCGGGCTTCGGCGTTTGCACTCATTGCGCCGCGTTTTCTTCATGTGAATCAGGGCTTTGTCCATCCTTCCTGGACAGTGTGGCCGGAATGCGATGTCGTTCGTTTTTCGGCAAAGCATGTCAGAATGGTGTCAAACGGTCTGCCGCTTCTTCGGCAAAGTGAGCTGGAATGTGGGCGTTCTCGTTTCTCGGAATGCAGTGTCATCGACTGCAGAATGAGCTCTCTTGCTTGCAGGCTTCGTTGCCGTCATTCAAGACCTGTCGACTCAACCATCAGAGGACAACTTGATGCGCGCCAGCCTCAGCATCAAGTCCACGACAAGCTTGTGCATGCACATGCTTGCAAGAGGAGTCACAACACGCAGTGGCAGAGATCAACGCACAAGGCCATGAGACTGTGATGAAAACAAAGGAAGACTGTGACTGCAAAATGGTGTTGTGAATTTAATTGATTTTATTTGTTAAACATTAAGAATTCAAATTGATGCCATGGAACAATCACTGGAGGTGACCACAGGAGGTCACGGACGTTCCACAATGTGACACGGTCTCGCACAGAATGCATTGCTTGTTGGCACCGCTGCGGCGGCTGGGTTTGATCTGCAATGCTTGTTGAATGAGCCAAGCCAAGTGTGGTTGGTTTGACTTGCTAACATCAACGCCATTTCGGCGAATCACACAATGCCGCACATGGTGCTGAAAGGCTGCTTGACAATTCGGGTTGTTCATGTGTCCACCAGCTCCAAGTCGTGCAGCATGAGTTCCCCAAAGTGAGCTTTCACCTTTGCACTTTTTGTCCACAGGGGTGCGTCATGCCATTGCCCAAGTGTTTCTTGAACAAGTGGAGGCCAATGTCCTTTGGGTCGCCTGTCCAAAAGTTGAGGGCAAGACCTTGCATGAGTGCCAATCGCGAATCCGTGCAGCTGGGTGTCGATCGTGAATCCACGTGGTGTTTGCCGGACCAATTGGCACAGGCCATGCTTCTCACTGCCAGTCAAGAAGGTTGCTCAGGAGAGTGATGAAGACATCATCACGGATGATGTGACAACAAACCTGTGCAACGCAATGGCTGTGTCCATCTGACCGATGCATGCGACCAGAAGACGATGAAGGTCACAACAAGTCTGTGACTGGCACGCAGATTCTTCACGCAGAAGCATGGCTTGTCTCAGTGGAGAGAGGATTTTGCCGAGGGATTGTGAGCCAAACCACTCTCAAAGGACACATTTGGTTTTGGTTCATTCTGAGCTTGTGATTTTCATTTGCAAACAACTCAAAAGGTCTGCAGCTTTTAGCACAGTTGCACCAAAGACCATTCTTGTGGGAAACAAAAGTGCAGGGCATGCAGAGATCAGGTTGAGGTTTAGCTGAGATGTTGAGTTGGAGGAATGATTGGTCTGGAGAGTGATTTGCCACTCTGGTCATTCACCAGCGACAATGTCTTGAATGTCAATGCGACCACGTCAGCTTGCCACTCCTTGGTCAACTTTCCCATCAAGTTCCAGATGGGTGCATGCCAATTTCTAACTGTGAAACTAAGACTGATGCCTCCCGCCCCACACAGGACATCCCATTCTTCATGGCAGACAACAAGGAACTTTCATCCTCAGTGTTAGGTGAGCCACAGCAGCTACTAGCTAGCTGGCTAGCCAGAGTTCAATCTGAAAATGGAACCAATCGCCATGCATGTGTGCGTTCTTTTGGAAGATGATGGCGGGCCCTTGGGTTGGGTGTGCGCATTACAAGATTTGAGATTCTTAGTGTGTATTACAAGTAGGTTATGAGTATCAAAGACTCTTTGCCGACTGGCAGTTTGGCGAGTCATAGTAGCGGTTGACCCGCGCGGGATCGTGTCAGTGCTCGGAGAAGATCGAATTCCTAATGAATCCATCCACCAGTTGTACACAGACCAGTACGTTCGCAGTAAAGTACCTACTAATTTTGAAATAGAAGTATCGATCGTTCGTTGCTCGAGTAACATTTGCGGTGAAGCCAGTCTCATCGATCAAACACACCGGTTTTTAAAGGGATTTGCTCATTTCTCATAAAAACCAAACCCATCATCACCTACGCCAAGGCACATTGCAACAATGTTAACAACCAAGTATAAGGTTGTATCCATCCAACCCTCCAGTCAAGATGACAACAATAACCCGAGCGTGATATCACAATGGGAATCTCGGACCTGCGTGGAGCATATATCATCAGCTCCGGTGAAGAGGTACCGAGAGCAGCGGAGCAACTTGGTGGCGAGTTCTTCATTTGGATGAATCAATATCCGTTCTCGACAGACGACAACAAACACCAATAGATATTAACAACAAATACCAATAGATATTAACAACAAACACCAATAGATATTAACAACGACAGCAACAGCGACAAGGGCTGACTTCCACCACACTTAGCTTTATAGCCTACAAATCCAACTTTAACAACAACAACAACAAATTAGCATATTCCGGCAACCAATAACTAATACAACTGACGAGACAATAGCATGCAACAATCAACCGTATCTACCTCCTTCAAACTCCACATACAGTACCTGTGCAGAAATATATAGCCGCGGCATACTATTCAAATCAGGATTGCTTTTGGTAAGTTAAGGTTAGGGTTGAGCGGTACGAGCTAGGGTTCTCAAGTTGGCACCATCCGAACTCTCTGTTTTCTATGGCTTTCTTTTCGTCTATGGCAAGTCAGAACCGCTCCTGTCTCATACCCACTTCTTCCTGCTTCCCCCATACGAAGCAGGACAGAAGACAGACAGAAATCTCTGGTCACAAATCACAGTTGCACCCAACAAAGAACACAAGATCTTTCTTGGATGTAGAACAGCCAAAAAACATTCCTCCTCTCACGGCGGCGAAAACTCAGTACGAGCTCCGTAGAAAAAGTACCAGTTCCGACTTCCGAAGTCCAGCGGTTTTTTCCTCTTGTTACGACTGGTATGGAATGGTGTTGTTTTTTTTCTTTCTCCTCCTCCTGTTCTCACAATTATTCTCAGCCTCTGAAACTTTCTACTCCACTCAGTTTACTAATTTATTGTTCATTCCACCATTCACCATGGCCGACTGGAATTACTCAGATCCCAACCACCAACCGGATTACACGGATCCCAACCAATCTTCCTACAACCCCAACCACCCTTCCCACAACAACACTCCCTACGGCGGTCACGGCACCAACGCTCACGGCAACAACAACACTCCCTACCGTGGCCATGGCACCAACACTCATGGCAACAACAACACTCCCTACGGCGGTCACACTGGTCAGCATCAGCAAACTTTTGCTTCACCAGGTGCTGGCTATGGATATGGCACGCAGCAAGGACCTGGCAGCAAGGACCTGGCTATGGTGGCAACACTGGATCCTTTGGGCGTCAGCATGGACCTCGTTCCGCGTCCCCTTTTGCCCCTTCCCCTGACCGTTCCGCTTCCCCGGATCTAGGTGCTGGCTATGGATATGGCACGCAGCAAGGACCTGGCTATGGTGGCAACACTGGATCCTTTGGGCATCAGCATGGATCTCGTTCCGCGTCCCCTGACCATTCCGCTTCCTCGGATCCATGGAACACTCAAGCTCATGCTCATGCTGGTGGAGGAGCTGGCAATGGTAATTTCAACTCTTTTGTTTGGCACTGACTGGGATGGTAATTGTTGCTCACCATGTTCTTTCTTGTCCATCCTCCATGCTGGAAGTGTCTGTCGCCCCATCTAGCAGTGGATTGACTTCAGCTGTCGCCACCATGAACCTTAGTGGTACCTCCGATGCTGCCTTGAAAGAAGCAGAGACACTTCATGCTGATTTGGGACTCAAGGAAGAGTCTATCAGGCTTCGGTTGAAAGCCATGAAAGTGGAACTATCCAGGTGTCCACTTGCACTTGAGATCCAGGGCCTGGAACAGCAGCTCGTTCAAGTGGGCAACCAGAAGAGTGGACAGGGCGCCCTTATTCGTCATTACAGGGAGCAGCTGGGACTTCCCCCCGTTCAGGAAATTGGTGGTGACAACGATGATATCAGCTTCATGTCTCAGACCGAGGCCCGCCCTTTTCATAAAGAGAATGAGGTGGATGATCCACCACAGGTCCCAAGCCAGTATGGGGTCCCACATCCTCCAGTCAGTCAGCCCAATGGTCAACCATATGCTTCGGGTGACCCGAAAGTCTTTGCTTACGATCTTCTTAGTTCCGTGAAGACGAATGTGCGCTATGGCGCTTCTCCTAAAAATGTGCTGAAGACTATCAAAAAGGAAGGGTGTGTCCTAGTGATGAAGAAGTTGATTGAAGGTGGCTTCCAGTTCAACCCTAATTGTCAAACGGAAGAATTCAAGACCTTGGCAGCCAACCCCAAGTATCCCGACCTTGTCCAAAGTTTGACACATGCTGTTCTGATGCGCATTATCATGGCAGCATGGGGATTCAACTAACTATATTTGGAAGCGCAAAGACATCAGATTCATCTTTGCTATCAAAACCCATGGTGGGTGAACAATGTGTCTGTCTTGACCTTGCAAATTGTAATTCTTTGACGAGAAACTGCCCGAAGCGACGGATCAAAGGTCTTCATAACATATACTACTTAGGAAAAATACATCCACAGGAATCTTTTAGTAGTAGCATTGCTTGTCCAATAGGGCTGCACCTAATAGATTATTAGCTGGGGTGCGCATAGCATCAGCCATCAGCTACCACGTTCGGTAGCAGAGCACGCAAGAATTAGACTAGCTCAGCGGTGATGCAGCCGAGTGTTTGAAACTATCGGCAGCTCTAAGCAAGGCGCTACAGGCGTAAGTAGCTACTGGCTCACTATCTCCGAAGGGGCTTCGCACACTCTCTACCTAGCTAGCTCAAGCACTAGAGCTACAGTCAGCAGCCGCAAGCTTCTTCAGTCGCAGCGAGAAACTAAATGTCTGACGCTAGCCCGGCGGACGAATTCGTTGCATTGCCGGTGCTGTGGCAACCTTGCTTTTCCAAGGCTTCCATTGGGTTCGTTGTCCATTATGTAGTAATTTGCCTGGACATCAAGCGAAGTACTAGCTAGTATATCGAATGTATCCTTCCCCCAACAACTGCCCGTTACCGAAAAGAACTGTTTGCTGGGCCGACCAGTACTGTACGTACAGTAGTACACAGTGCAACGTATTGTCATCAGTGGGGAGAGCTATCGGGAGCCACTTCAAAATTTACTCCGGAGCTCGAGTTTGCGAGGGCAATTAATGCTGTAGCGGAGGCTCGCTTGAACATGGTTGGTCCTAATTCCTTTCTACTGTACAGTACAATGCCCAGCTTCTTTTGATGCTTGTGCGCTGTTTGTTCATTTTGGTTCTTCTAGCAGAAAGCATCCGTTCACTCGTAACCACCAGGAATTATATCTTCCGGTCATCCAATTGCTCAATTTAATGGAGCGACTGCCAACTAAGTCCACTTTTGGATAAGAGGCTAACCGATTCATAAATCTCGGTCACAAATCTTGGGTCCTGTATGTCCCACTGGACGTGAGAATGAACACTGGTTGGTCAAGCAGGCTTTTCCGTAAAGCTGTGCAGCTGCTCCTACGTGTTCCGACTTCCGACCTGATCTACTACTGTATCTTGTTTTTACTGGTGCCTATTGTACGCACTGTACATAACCATTAACTAGACTAGTGTTACCAGTAGTTGCACTTATTGTTGATGATGACAATGTGTTACGGGGCACAAACTGCATACATCCTGTACAACTTGCGACATGTTTCGTGGCAACAAGCAGCTGCGAGAGACAGGAGAAAGAACCGGCAGATCTTCATAATTTCATAAAATCATTCTTGATCAAAGCCTCACATCTAGCACTATAGCTAGCTACAGTAACTTTTTGATCGAAACCATGAAGCTTTCTCTTCCATCCAGTGTCGAGCATTCGCATCGCAGCAGCCATATCCAACAAGCCGACAATGACGACGATATTGAGGCATTGGAAGATCCCTCTGTGGGCGATGAAACGTGCAATGGCACCGTAGCCTCCGAGGCAACCGGCGAAGATGAAGTGGAGCTAATCCAAAATCTTTCTCGCAAAGAAACGAGCAGCATTCGCTTCTGGAGATTTGTCGTGTCCCTGTTCATTGTTGGCGCCGGTGCTGCCGTTTCAACGGGAACCTTTCTCTATATATCCGAGTTGGAACAAAAGGATGCTCGTGATGCCTTTGTTTTGTTTTCCAATACCATTGAAGACATTTCCCGCTTTCATTTCAAACACATGTTTGAGGCGTCCCGAGCCTTGTCTAGGGAAATGACAGCCGAAGCAGTGTTGCACGACATGACCTTTCCCTACATCAGTTTTGACAACTACGAAGTCTTTGCCACCCAAGCTCGAGAGGCGGCTGGATTGGAAGTCATTTCGTATGCTCCCGTGGTCCAGTTGGACCAAGCCGAGCAGTTTGTCAATTATACCGTGGCCAATCAAAATTGGATTTCTGACAGTCGACGATTGGGCATGCTCTTGGACCCCACACTTCAATTCGATGACATTGATAATACAGAGTTTCTGCCCCAAATCTACGATGTCAATCCCTTGGCGGGAGATACCTTTGCTTCGGTCGGGGATGGGCCTTTTGCACCGCTCTGGCATACATCACCTCCGCCTCAGTCCCTCATTTACTTTCTCTACAACTTTGCGTCGGACCCGGAATATGAAAAGATCTATGCCTTGCAGGAGGAATATCCAGGTAAGATCAGAAAGGATAGATTGTTCACACGCACAGCAGCTTCTTCGACGCTTCGTGCTTTCTCTGTCTCACACACGCCCTTGTTTTCTGGTACTAGACGTTCTGTTTGGAAACACCAATTTTTTCCTCGCCACCGTCGCGGATTTCATTCAAGGCGGATCCAAGCACCAGGGCCTTCACGAGATGCGTCATCACAGAGCCGGCAAAACTGTCAACTCGACGCAGCCACACGGATCCCTTGTCCAACCTGTCTTTAGCAGCTTGGAAAAAGACGCTGAGATTGTCGGATACATCATGGGCGTCATGGCCTTTGACGCATACCTGATTGATCTTTTGCCCGACGGTGTACGTGGGATCTATGTTATTGTTGAGAATACTTGTGGAGGTATCTTTACCTACCGACTCCATGGAAACCAAGCGGAATTCTTGGGCGTCGGGGACTTGCACGAGTCCTTTGAAGGCGAACAAATGCGAGACATCAACTTTAATGACAACTACAAGTTCCCAGAAGTTGTCAATGTGCCGGGCCACTGCGTCTTTTCCTATCGCGTATACTCTTCCGAATTGTTCAACTCCGACTATGCATCCAATCTCCCACTTCTTTTGACTTGTGTCGTCGCGGTGTTGTTCTTGATTATGGCTGTGGGCTTTGTCATGCTCATGCGCTTTGTGGAATTACGACACAACAAAGTTGTGGGAGAAGCAGCCATTTCCAATGCCATTGTGTCCTCCCTTTCCCCCTCGAGTGTACGAAAGCGCTTGTTTGCTGACCGCGCCGCACTGTTGCCCCATCAGGAAGCCAATGAAGTGGGCAAGAATGGGCTCCGAAGCTTTTTGAACGGCGCCGAAAATGAATCTGACGATCGTGGCGTTCTCAAAGCAAAGCCCATTGCCGATTTGTTTCGGGATGCCACCATAATGTGTAAGTGCTGTCACTGGTCGACTCTACTAGCTAGTCCGCAGCCAAAACATGCTCCTCACCCCCTCTATCTTTGTGTGCAGTCGCCGACATTGCAGGATTTACTAGCTGGAGTTCGAATCGGCAACCTGCAGAAGTTTTCACTCTGTTGGAAACTCTCTACAGATCCTTTGATGCCATTGCAGCGAAAATGAGAGTGTAAGTATTTGCCGTGATGTCATTTCATGCAGCTGTCTTCGGAAAGCATGCTGGTTTCTCATAAGCCCGGTCAAACTTTTTTGCGCAACCATTACTCAATGACGTTTTAGTTTCAAAGTGGAAACAATCGGTGATTGTTACGTGGCCGTTTGCGGGCTCCCTCAACCACGCAGAGACCACGCTGTTGTCATGGCAAGATTTGCTCGTGCTTGTTTGGCCAAGATGCAGTCGCTGCTCGTGGTGCTTGTTGACCATCTAGGTGATGATACAGCAAATCTCAGTTTTCGAGTGGGGCTTCATTCAGGACAAGTAACCGCTGGGGTTTTGCGAGGAGGTAAGCCCACGCGTTTTCTGTGTTGTGTCGTCCCAAAGCAGCCATACGCTACTGCAAGTATGTTTTGGCTAACTCCTTCCTTCTCTTCTTCCCTTCCAGAACGTTCCCGTTTCCAGTTCTTTGGTGATGTAAGTTTATAAGAATCGTGCTGTATCCAGAGTTCTGCAGTCCTTGCACATTTGCCTTTCTAAATGTAATTTTGTTTCATACTTCGCATGTCCAACACAAACAGACGGTCAACACTGCCGCACGCATGGAAAGCAATGGGCTTCCTGGCCGCATTCATATGTCCGAGCAGACAGCCACCAAGTTGAAGGATGCAGGCAAGTCGGATTGGGTAACACAGCGAGAAGACAAGATTGTCGCCAAAGGAAAAGGGGAGCTTATCAGTTTTTGGCTGTGTACCGAGATCGATCCTGTCGAAAAAACAGTGGCACGGCTGGGGACATTTCTGCAATCGACGTCAATGGAAACATCCTCAGATTCAAGCGATCACGAGGACAAGAAGCAGGAGGCGGACATCGTCGTGGAGACACAAGTTTGGATTTAGGAACTTGACCCTTTTTACTTGGTAGCATACATATTTAATTGATAAAATACTGCAGAGGTGTTCACTACTAGTGCGTCCTAGTACTAGCTTAGTAGCCTACTGGTACAATTGTAGATACTACTATCTTGAATAGACCGGACGCGGGAACGATGACCGATAACTCTATTGATTCCGGTTTTGCCGTCGCGGATTGGGGCGCATGTGCGTTCTATACTTTTCAGGGTCAATCGCGTGTATACTTTTTCGTGACTGGTTCCTGCTCGAGCGCACCGACCTCAAAAGTTTTTTCGGACTCACCTTTTCCCCTCGCACGACACCTTCAACAAAAATACAATACAGTTGGTAGAATTTGGCTCCAAATTAAAACTGCTTCTCTCAAGACTCAGCCATCAAGCCCTAGTCCTCCTACTCCTTGCCACAACATTGCCAACATTACAACAAATATGACAAGATTACAGCTGTTTGGTACCGGAAGTCGCAAACCCTCCTCCACCATGCCAATTCGTTTGCTACTGGTTTTGCTGCTAGCCAGCAACGCCATGGCAGACTCATCATCCATGACGGGAAGCTCCAGTCGTAAAGCAGGCAGCATGGTCAAGTTCGAGCAGACTAGGAAAACCATGACATCATCCAGTAGACCAAAGTTGGAGTCGGGCACAAGCACGAAGATCGCGGCCTCCTCCTCTTCATCCGCATCACAGAAATACTCCTCTGCGTCCGCATCACAAAAGTACAACAAATCAAGCTCCACAAAAGCAACTTCGCCACCGACGTCAACGAAGGTATCCTACAATTCTGCTACCTCCTACGCGTCCCAGAAGTCAGCGACGAAATACAGCCAAAGCGAGAAAATGTCGGCAACAAAATACAGCCAAAGTGAGAAAATGCAAATGTCCAAGCTGTCGGCATCGGCATCGGTATCGGGATCTTCGTCGGGATCCAGATCTGATAGAAAATCAGTTAAGAACATGAAAAGATCCATGTCGAGGAGTCAAAGAATGTCCAGGATCTCGAGCTCTATGCTCGACACTTTGCCTCCCTATTTTTCTAGCGAGGATCAAACTCTACCCACTGATGCACCCTTTGTACCAACCATAATGCCAGCACCAACACCTTCTCCGACCGAAGAATCAACCACTCTACCAGAGGAGACACCCGATGCCACGGTGACCCCAACATCTTTGCCCACAAAGCCTCCAATTGCAACTACCGTATCGCCTACTACACCAAGACCAACAGTGGCTCCCGCTCCAGATACACCAGAGCCAACGACTCCTCTTCCCATTACATCGCCACCTACGACGCTTCAGCCAACAACACTTCAGCCAACAACGCCTGAGCCTACCACACAACCACCGACTACACTTCCGCCTACAACCCCTCGGCCTACTACACTACCGCCGACCACGCCTCAGCCAACGGCACTACCGCCGACCACGCCTCAGCCAACAACCCCCCAGCCGACCACGTTATCGCCAACAACAGCTCCACCAACACCTCTTCCTACGGCAGCACCAACAGAGTCCAACTACAAGATTGACTTATCCTTTGCGGATAATGTTCCTCCTACCCTCCGAGAAAACATTGCAAAGGCTGCGACTAGGATTGAATCGATTATTGTTGGCGACTTGCCAGTTCAAAATAATGTCAGAATTCCAGATGATTACGAGTGCGCGGATCGGCCAACCAGTGTGGATGATATGTGGATTTGCGCTCAAGTGGGCGAGCTTCCGGAGTTTGTGGAGGGACAAGGAGGATTTAACGAAGTGAGGTTCAACTACAACTATTTGCCATCCGTCGGATATATTAAGCTTTCGAATACAGTTCAGGACTTTCCAGAGGCGACGCTGGTACGTGTTGGTTGTCGGTTTTGATTTGGCTTGCGGAAAAACTGCCTAACCTTTTAAGTGTCTCTACTGTCGTCTCGAATCCAATCAGATCCATGAAATGATGCACGCAGTAAGTATTATTTGTCTTGTCCGAAACACACTCTGCGCGATTTCCCATGGCACAGCTAACCGATTGTTTTTGCCATATACTGCATCACACAACAGATTGGCTTTGGAACTCTTTGGGAAATTACTGGATTGAGGTCAACTGCTAGCGAGTCATCACCCTGCATGTACTCGAGCACGTCAGATGCATCGGCAGAATACCAAGCTCTCTCTGGATGTCCCACTCAAGATAGCATACCCATTACCTCGGAATGTCTTCACTGGAACGAAGCTTGTTTCGGTGATGAGTTAATGACACCAACACTGTCCACAAACATGGATGGCTCTGTGCCTTTCTTTATTTCCCGGCTAACAGTAGCGTCACTGGCTGATCTTGGTTACGAAGTAAACTACGATGCTGCCGACGAGTACACACGCAACAATATGGATGCTAGTTGCCTTTGTAATCCTGGTCGGCATGTGAGTAAACCTCCACCTCCGCCCATGACTGAAGAGCTGAGAAGAAAAGCAATTGATTACGGCAAGAAAGTGTTGAAGCAAAAAGGGAAACAAAGAGAGCGATTACTGAAAAAGAGACCACTGCATAAAGATGAGGAGAAAGAAGCGGGTGTCAAGTTTGTGGGGGATCAAATTGTATTTTTGATGTTGCGAGAGAATGGGCAAAGATATTCCCTAGTCGTTACACCCTCCAGCTAGCTTTTTAAAACCAGAAACTTCTGGTTGTGGTGTACCTCTGCAATGTAGCAGCATAGTGCGGTCCGATGCCCCAGTTTCCCCAAATTTCTAGTTTATTAAAAATAAATTTCAACATACAATTTTCATTACAAGTTTTTATTCATTCCTCCGTGAGCCCAATTTCTTTCCGCTTATCCACGCGGGCCTGGAGTAAAGGTCCATTACTTGTTGGCAGCATTAGAA
>ENA-ORBV01011024-ORBV01011024.1-microbial-mat-metagenome-genome-assembly--contig:-NODE-11024-length-14298-cov-3.937557_pt1 | contig 14298 bp, 13 predicted proteins | sample MGYA00237777_ERZ505514 | MGnify/ENA primary metagenome ERZ505514 (study PRJEB26160, sample SAMN06269048) | microbial mat metagenome | isolation source: Oligotrophic lake microbial mat | place...
GGGGTCACAATGTTCGAGACCGCTAGCACGTATTAGGGCCAGCTGCGAGAACGCCGTATTTTCGCCACAGTACTCCTCGAAGCCCCATGTAGAATTAGGACCAAAAGCAAGAATGAGTAAAGAGATTACGAGCAGGCACCCTCACCTTCAGAAAGCTCCCATCCGAGAAGCTGTTCTCGAATTCATGATTGAACCGCTAATTGAGATTGAAGCCAAGGATGAGCATCGTGCTAAGATTTTAATTGGCAATGCCTACGCCAACGCCGAAGTAGTAACATTACAGAGTTTTGGTTTTGCGTTCCGTTTTGAGGGCGGTGTTGGTTCGGCTGATGTATCACAGGGCCTCCCCTTCGGAGGATTCTTGTTCAAGGATGAGGGAAGGGGCTTTATCGTTCAAATTCGTCGTGAGAGGATAGCAATAAGCAAGCTCGGACCGTACGAAGATTTTGGGCAGTTGAAATCGGAAGCGATCTCCATCCTTAATAAAGTTGCGCATGACTTTGCAATCCAAAGAGTAAATCGCATCGGCCTCCGTTATATCAACGACATCGAGGTCAAGCAGCCATTGGCGTGGTATCTAAGGCACTACGCGGATTTCGCAGGGAGTAGCGTGACTTCCCGCACGGAACAACATCGATATGAGTACGCACATGGTAATTCCGGTGAGCGCACCGTTGTGCAAATAGCAACGGAACAAGTCGCCAACCAGAAGCAGCAGCTCACAATTGATATTGATACCTCAGTGCTTGATTCTTTACCGTCGACAGACGATTTTGGTTTGAACGAGGCGATTGAAATTCTTCACGTTCGCAAGAACGACTTTTTCTTCGGCATCGTCAGTGAAGCATTTCTAGGGGAGTGCAAATAATGTTTGACTTACCGCCTACATATCCGTCAGTTGACCGCTCGCTTGTTCTTGCTAATAGTACATTAACGAGTCAGTCAAGTGTAAGGGAGCGCTTAGCGGAGTACGAAACCAGTCTCTTGGTTCGAGTTCCGACTCCTGCGAGTCGTATACCCTGGGCTGACATTAACGGAGCGCTTAACGACCTTCGTGATGAAGGTCTTAAAGAATCGGTGGTAAAGAATGTCTTAGAATCGTTGAGCACTGCGGTGAAATTTTTTAACCAGGGGCACCATAATGCTGTGTCCATCGAATGCGCACCCTACTCATTTGCTTTTGATGATGATGGTGAGCTAATCGTGGAATGGTATGGTAGGAAAGGCGCCCGATTCGCTGTGCAGTTCGGTAGAGACGGCTACTTGTATTACTCCCTCCTATTTCACGGAGATTATTCGAGCGGGAAAGCATTCGTACGGGCGGAATGGCCTCCAGAAATAAAGAGTGCGCTCGTAAGGTTATCGAAAGACGCTGCATGATTAGTCGGTACGACTCGCCCTTCATTCTTGGTCGCTTCATCAAGCAGAGATCCGATTTATCGAGCCCAAACACTGCTCCGCAACTACATCGGAAAGCGTTTATGCCTAGACCGAAAGTCTCGTGTGAATTGGAGACCTCGTGTTTTGAGATTCAGGGTCTCACTCACAGTGAAGTTGTAGCACTTGCAGATAGGAACAATATTCATTCAGGCTCGGATGAATCGCCGGGTCCGATTTATGGCTATGGAGCACTAGTGGAATCTTCCTTTCCTAAGGCAAGGCTGTCCATTGATTTTAACAACTCACCTGAACGGCACGCTGGAATTGTTGGTTGGGAGCCGTACTCTAAGCAAGACAGACTCACGTTTGCAGGAATACTAGCTGAGGCTTCTGAGTATCACCCTAGATAGTTGCATGAAAAGTTTATTTCTTGCTTTAGCAAGCGCAAGACTCGCCGCCTACTCCATCTTCTTGATAAGCTTCGTAGTACCCATCTGTCACCGACACGATGTAGCACTGGAAGCGCTGCATCGTGACTTAATCGCAAGGCTTATAGAATTGCGACGTTGGTAATCGAATGGCAACGCAACTGCCATAATTGGACGGAAAATGGCAACTGTGGCGTATCAAGGACATCAGTCGAGAATTTCATTGATATCCTCGAACACTTGATGCTTGCATTTCGCTTGCCGGTGTTCGCCAAACGCCCACAACGTAATCTGGTTTCGCACGACAAATTTTACTTCTTTGATGCCGGCGTGTATCGGGTAAATCGGCCATCGGGTCCGCTTGACAACCCCGGTCCTATCGATTGAATTGCACTCGAAACCCCAGTTGTACAGCACCTTCGTGCTTACTGCGACTATGCTCAGCGCGGTTTGCGCACATTTATGACGGACTATCCGGAATGCAAGGCCATGCTGCTCTACCGTGGCAATGAGCGCCTATTGCGCGATGGCATTCTCATCCTACCCATCGAGGAGTGGCTACCGACGTGCATCTGAGTCGATCTTACTCCCTTCGACGCATGTCAAGATCACACCAACATCTGTCGTGATAACACCTACTTCGATCTGTTCACCTACTTCGTCTGCGCCATTATACGAATGCTTCTATTCAGAAAGCGACCTTGTGGTGTTAGATCGGCGAAGCGTGTACCCGTCGTCGATGTCTCGATAGTAAACTTGTTTCCTACTAGCGAACGGATGAAGGCTTCGGTTACGCGTGCGCGTTGCTCAGAGAGTTCACGGTTACGTGTGTCGGAGCCAAGGATGTCGGTGCTGCCGTAAATCGTAATTGCAGAGCCTTGTGGAAGGCGGTCGGTAAGCTGACGGAGCAGGGCGCGGACATCATCGTTGAGTTCCGCACTGTTATAGTCGAAGCGAAGGATGGCTTCGAAGTCGTTGGTTTTGAGATCGATGCGCCGCTGTGTTAAGGTCGTTACGTCAACAACAGTTGTGCGTTCGGCGAATGCGCTGCCGGCTTCGACCGTAACGCGTACCGGTGCCGTTGTGGCTCCCTTGGGGATCGGTGCGGAGAATGGCACAAACACGTTCCCAATTTCCTTGTACACCGTTGTGTCGTTTGCACCAACGCTTATGCGCATGGTCGAGCCGATGCTGTTAATGGGTTGCGCGCGGACATTCATGCTGCCACGGACTTCTGAGAATTGTTGAACTGCGACCCATTCTTGCAATGGTGCGTTCTGCACGAGAAGGTCTACGCGGCGGTTCTCTTCACGTCCACCGGCAAACTCCGGATTCGATGGAATGCGCGGACTCACCGATGCACGGGTCTGAATACGCGAAGGGGCTACGCCCAGCTCGACGAGAATGTCCTTAACGGTTTGCGCGCGGCGTTCAGCAAGCTGCATGCCCTGTGACGGCGCGGCTTCGTCGGACCCACTCGTCGCCCCCTCGAGGGTGACTTTTCCCTGTGGATTGCGCTTGAGAATGTCAGCAATGCGCACCAACAACCACGAGTGCGCTTGCACGGGGTCGGATGACATAAGACTTCCGTCGTTCGAGCGACGGTACGTGGTCTGAATATTCGCAGAGGCACTATCGAAGAACACAGCGTTAATGATTGGCAATGTTGCAAGCAGCTCATCGCCGGTAACCACTTCGGCGGTGTATGTGGGCGTGTTGAGGTCGATGGTGGGCGGACGTGTATCGATGGCGATTGGCGGTGGGGGAGGTATAGGATCGGGCTTGCGCGGGGCGACTGGCTCCGGAGCCTTCGAACCAAAGCCGAAGCGTATGCCTACCTCTGCGCGTACGCCTAGAAGTTTCCAGTCTGCATCGGTGAGCACGGAGTTGAAAAAGTAGTCGAAGGATAACTGGGGGACGATTGCGACGTTATTGGAAATAGTTATAAACGATTCCAATGAAGCACTTGCGCCAATCATAACACTCGAACGCGTCGAGAAAACGCTCGAGGCAATCGGACGTTGCTGCGTGCGCTGTCCGTTCACCACAAACGATGCGTTTTGAGGCTGCACCACAGTTTCTTGTTGTTCGAAACGACTGGAAAGCGGAAGAGCAATGCGTGGACCTATCGTCAATCCCAGCATCCGCTTCTCGTACGTGCCAAGCAATGCAATGCGGAAGTCGGGTTGAATTTCTAAAAACGCGAGGCTCGGCAGTAGCTCGACTTCTGTCGTTAGCTCGGTGTCGAGGTTTGTAATGGTGTCGCGAATAGGATAAACGTTTGTGCGTTTGAATTCCCCCGAGCGTCCCGCGTAGCCCAATCCGATACCCAAGCCCCATTTGTCGGCGGTGCGTAGCTCGAGGATGGCGTTGAATGTCGGACCCGATCCGCTTCCGAATTCGAACTGACCGCAATCGATTACATCGAGGGAGTTACTAAAGGATGCGCTGTAGGTGCTGAGTGCGATGCCGCCTTGAACACGCACGGCAAACGACTCACGCTGAGCCACTGCCTCTGGTGCTGCGAACAGCAGACCGAGGCCGACTACACTCATGCACAGCAAGCCTGCCACAATGTCCGCAAGTGAGAGCCGAAAAACGCCCCCTACCGAAGCGCGGGAAGTGTAGTGTTTTGCGATTGCGTGTTTGAGTCGTGCCATGTGTGACAAAGATAGCTGGCCCAATGTCACGGGAATGTTACGGAGAGCTGTAGGGCCAGAAGCTGGGTACGGGTGGGTCCGATGCCGAGGGAAACGTCTTCGTCGACGTCAAAATCGTAGAGATGGGCGCCCACGTATGCGTCAACTGCGGCCAAGGCGTAGGTCACGAGAAAGACAAGTCCCGATAGGTCGCGGTTATCCCTGTATACCTCGCGCACCGTTAGCAATCGTCCCGCGTTCACGTCGCCCGACGCAGCAGCGGCCTCGTACAACGCATTCGCATCGTTGAACTTTGCGTTGTTATCGAGGAACAACCACACACTTACTGCAGCTGTGCCCGTGAAGATGGGAATCTTCCAGTATGCGTTGTTGTAGTACTGTCCGAGGCCAGGGCAAGCAAGAGACATGAGTACGGCGGTGGCTGGACTCTTCGTCATGACCGTGGTGGTAGGACTGTTTGCGGCAGGAATCGTAGGTGACAGTGTATCCGCTCGCGCGCCGAGCGCTGCGAGGCAAAAGAGCACCACGATCGAACCAATCAGGCGATGCACGCAACGACCTCGATTTCGACGAGAGCGTTTTTCGGTAGGCGCGAGACTTCTACCGCCGAGCGAGCAGGTCTGTGATGCGCGAAAGCATCAGCGTATCCCGCGTTCATTTCGGCGAAGTCATTCATATCGGCAAGAAACACGGTGGCTTTCACAACATCATCGAGTGTGGCGCCTTGTGCTTTTAGAATCGTGCGGATGTTGTGGAACACCTGCGTTGTCTGATCTGCAACGGTCGATCCAATCAGGTCGCCCTCGCTAGACAACGCAATTTGTCCGCTTAAAAAAATGAAGCGTCCAGAGCAGACGACGCCGTGCGAGTACGGACCGATGGCTGGTGAAGCATGTTCGGCGATAAAGGGGCTGTTTTCCATGGGGCTAATCTACGGATGTGAGCGTGCGCTTCGCGAGGAACGCCGCACCAATGATGCCGGCCTGGTTGCCGTATGTGGCTTTTCGAAGGTCGAGGTGTTGCGCAATGGATGGCAATGCGCGTTCAAGTAGTTGCGTGCGAATGAGGTCGATGAGTGGGGGATAGGCTTCGACAATGCCGCCGCCAATTATTAGCGTAGGCATGCCGAGAACGGCAAGAGCGGAAGCAAAACCTGCAGCCAGATATCGAGCAAGCATTGCAAACGTTGCATCGGCGTGCGCGTCACCGGCTTCGACACGACGAACGAGTTCTGAAACTGAAGCGGTGTCACCCGTGAGCGCTCGATAGTAAGAAAGTCTGCCATCTCGTCCGGCGAATTCTTCGACTGTACCTGCACGCCAGGCGTGTCCGGTTACCGATGACTTGCTGTTGATGTCGACAATGATGTGGCCAATCTCGCCGGCGCCCCCTGTCGGACCCCTATAGACATGTCGATTGATGATTACACATCCGCCAACACCGGTACCGAGTGTCGCGTATAGAAAGTCGCTGATGTCGCGTCCCGCGCCTGCATCGGCCTCAGCAATCGCAGCGGCATTTGCATCATTCTCTACGACGATGGTTCTGTGCAGACGTTCTTCAAGTATAGCACGCACCGGCACGGTTGTCCATTGCTTCAAATTCGGCGGATGATGCACAGTCCCTGAAGCATCGACGACTCCAGGAAAGCCAATGCCAACGGCGTCGACTGGTGACGCATCCGAAACTTTTTTAATAACGGATGCAATGGTGTCGAGCACAGCATCGGGTCCGGCATCGGCAGGTGTTTCTGTGCTACTCGTGTCGAACACAAAGCCGTTCTCATCAACACGTCCAGCTTTGATGTTCGTACCACCGACGTCTATTCCAAGCACAGTCATTCTGTGGAGTCCCGCTTGATGATGTACACCTCTTCGCCGGGACGGATATACCCGTACCGCTCACGAGCGAGGCGCTCAATCTCTAACGTATCGGTCTGCAGTCGTTTCACGATAGTACGCGTCGAGTCGGATTGCTTCTTTGCCTCTGCAACTTGCACGAGTAGATCGGTGTGCTCGCCCTCGAGACGCAGTCGTGTTAGAATGCCGTAGGGTGATAGCAGTACAAACAACACGACGACGGCAGACAGGAGTCCGATGACGAGCAATCGCTTGCGCGTCATGAGTTTCTTCTGGACTGCTACACCGGGTTTTCTAGCCATCGCTCCGTTTTGCTGGCATTGCGATAAGTGTGCGACGTTCTGCTTCTGGAGTTATCTCTGGGTCGTCGAGGTAGATCTCGATGCACGGACCTCCAGCGAACGAGTACAGATCGTCTTCGAAAGCTTTTCTGTTTAGCTCTTTGAACGAATCGGACATGTTATCATACGAACCGATGTGCGTGGTTTGTGCGTAGTCGCCTTCGGGAATCTCGCGCACGTGCACACGCTCGTCACCTTCCGTGCCATACGGAACCGGTATGCACACATCATAACGAAGTTGATCTTCTGGCACTGCCGCAGGGTCGTCGTACGAAAGGCCCATCATAGCCGTGCCCTCTGCAATTAGGTCGCGTTCTTTGGCCCAACCCCATAGCTCACCGAAAATCGGACCTACATTTTTGTACGGACCCACATGATGAATGTACGCGACATTAAAGGGGCCCAAAGGGTCAACTTCTACTCTCATATCTGCCTCCGTTACGAATTGTGACGATTCATTTTTCAACTAGGCGTATTCTTCAACGCTCGGACATGTGCAGATTAAAACACGATCGCCGTACGCATTATCGACGCGTCCGATGCTCGGCCAGAATTTGCGGTCGCGCACCCAAGGCAGTGGATACACTGCCTGCTGACGTGTATACGGATGCGTCCATTCGTCTGCCGTTGCCACATACTGCGTATGCGGCGCGTTCTTCAGTACGTTGTCTTTCGGGTCTGCAGCACCAGTACACACATCTTCAATTTCTTTACGAATTGAGAGGAGTGCATCGCAGAAGCGGTCGAGCTCGGCTTTGCTTTCGCTCTCTGTTGGCTCAATCATAATTGTGCCAGGCACAGGGAAGCTTAGAGTCGGCGCATGGAAGCCATAATCCATTAGGCGTTTTGCAATGTCCTCGGCTTCGAGTCCACCGCGTTGCTTGAACTCACGCAGATCGACGATCATCTCATGGGCAACGCGACCCTGTGCACCCTTGAACAACACGTTGTAATGTCCTTCTAGGCGCTTTGCGATATAGTTGGCATTGAGAATTGCAACGCGCGTCGCATCGGTGAGCCCCTTACTGCCCATCATAGCGATGTATGCATAACTGATGAGCAAGATTGAAGCCGATCCCCATGGTGCCGCGGACACTGCGCCGACTTCCGACAGACCTGTCGTAAGCGCATTGCCATTCTGGCCCGTGCCCGGGTTGATGACTGCATGACCTGGTAGGTAGGGGGCTAGTTCGTTGGTGACGCAGATCGGACCCATGCCCGGACCGCCACCGCCGTGTGGAATGCAGAAGGTTTTGTGAAGGTTCAGGTGGCAGACGTCTGCGCCAATGGTGCGCGGACTCGTTAAGCCCACTTGCGCATTCATGTTTGCGCCATCCATGTATACACGTCCACCATGCTCATGAATGATGCTGCATATCTCACGAATCGATTCTTCGAACACACCGTGTGTCGATGGATACGTTACCATCAGGGCCGCGAGGTCGTTTGCGTGTGCATTGGCCTGACGTCGCAAGTCGTCCATATCGACATGTCCGTCGGCATCTGCCTTAATTACCACAACCTTCATGCCCGCCATCACCGCGGATGCAGGGTTTGTGCCGTGCGCGCTGCTTGGAATGAGAACGACATTGCGATGCGACTGTCCGCTTGCCTGGTGCAGACCACGAATTGCAAGGAGTCCGGCATATTCGCCCTGCGCACCCGCATTCGGCTGCAGCGAGCACGCATCAAAGCCGGTGATTACACACAGCCAATGCTCGAGCTCATGGAAAATGTTTGTGTACCCGGCAGTTTGCTCGCGCGGCACAAAGGGATGAATGCGATTGAACTCTGGCCACGTAATCGGAATCATCTCAGCGGTTGCGTTCAGCTTCATGGTACACGATCCGAGCGAGATCATGCTATGCGTAAGCGAGAGGTCTTTGTTTTCGAGGCGCTTTAGATAGCGCAACATCTCGTGCTCGGTGCGATGGTCGTGGAAAACGGAATGCGTTAGGTATTCGGTCGTACGCTGCAGTGACTGGGGTATATGAACTTGGCCGGCCGCTGGCTGGTCTCCATTGCGTGCATGGGTCTGCGCACCAACACCGAAACACGCAAGTACATCGTCGAGATCGGCAGGCGTTGTTGTTTCGTCGAACGACACGCCAATCGTGCCGTTTGCATCGTTATAGGCAAAGTTTATTTTCTTGGAGTTGGCAATTGCACGGACGGCAGCGATGTCGCCTCTCAGGGTAACCGTGTCGAACCATGCAGAGTTGACAACGGTGTGTCCCGCTGCACTAAGGGCGGTTGCAAAGGTCGTTGCGAGACCGTGCGTTGTTTTCGCGATGTCGAGGAGTCCGTCTGGACCGTGATACACAGCATACATGGCCGCAACATTTGCGAGCAGAGCTTGCGCTGTGCAGATATTCGACGTGGCTTTGTCGCGACGGATGTGTTGCTCGCGCGTCTGCAATGCCATGCGATAGGCGAGGTTGCCTTGTGCATCAACACTCACGCCAATGATACGTCCGGGCATAAGGCGTTTGTACTGTTCGCGCGTTGCCATGAAGCCGGCGTGCGGACCTCCGTAGCCCAGAGGGACGCCGAAGCGCTGTGATGAACCAACGGCTACGTCTGCGCCGAATTCGCCCGGAGGCACGAGCATCGTAAGTGCGAGTAGGTCTGTGCCGACTGTTACTAGTGCTCCTCCGTCATGTGCTGCGTCGCAGAATGCTTTGTAATCGTGAATGTCGCCGTCGGCAGCAGGGTACTGCACGTAAGCACCAAACACCGTTCCATCGAATTGCGCTTCGCGCCAATTGCCCACTTTAACATGTATGCCTAGTGGTTCTGCGCGCGTAACGAGTACATCAAGCGTTTGCGGATAAACATTTGCATCGACAAATAGCGTCAGTGCTTCTTTCGCTTTGGGTCCGCGTGCAGCATACATCAAATGCATCGCCTCTGCCGCAGCAGTTGCCTCATCGAGCAACGAAGCGTTTGTTATCTCGAGCTTCGTTAGGTCGATAATTATTGTCTGAAAGTTTAGTAACGACTCCAAACGTCCCTGTGCAATCTCCGCCTGATACGGCGTGTATTGCGTGTACCATCCTGGATTCTCAACCACGTTGCGCAGAATCACAGCGGGTGTAATCGTGTCATAGTAACCCATTCCAATAAACGACCGCCACACTTGGTTGTTCGCACCAACTTTGCGGAGGTGCGTCAGCAGTTGAGTTTCCGTCATGCCAGGGGGCAGAACAAGGGGCTTGTCGAGGCGGATGTCGGCGGGAATTGTCTCGTCGATTAACGCGTCGAGTGTCGGTGCACCCACAACAGCGAGCATGGCAGAAAGATCGTTCTCCGAACGTCCGAGATGTCGGGATGCAAAGTCAGTCATGGATTCGTTTATAGTGATTAATGATCTCGATCGAGGTAGCTGCAGCATGGATCATGATTAATGATCGCGGTCACGGTAGCTACAACATTCTGGGAGAGCGCCGTATGATTCGTCCGAGGCTTTTCTTTTTTCGACGTCGTGACCGACTTTGAGGACGGCTTTTGTGATGGACTCAACGGAAGCCTTCGTATCATCGAATTCAACGGTGAGCACTTTCGTGCGTTTGTCCCAATTGGCTTCTTCGACACCTTCGACTGATTTCGCTGCCAGCACGATGCGTTTTTTGCATGAACCACAATTGCCTGAGACTTTCAGAAGTGCCTTCTGTTCAGCGGCCTGCAGCATCAGCGCTGAGACGAGGAACATCATTATGATCAGTGGAATACGCATGTCAACCTCTTTAATAGAATTATGATCAAACCCCTTAGCGTTCTCGCCCTCGTCGTAACACTGGTGTATGCACACGCCGAAATGATTGCGCAGGATTTTGTCGTACGAAAATACGCCACGCGTGTCGAGCGTAACGTAGTGTATGGTACCGCTATACGGTTCGACGGCAGGACGGATACCCTGCGATTGAATTTTTTCAGGCCCCAGGCCGACGGCAACCGGCGGCGCCCCTTAATTGTGTGGGTGCATGGAGGGGGCTTTACAGGGGGCTCTCGGTCGGATTTCGACGTTCTGGCGCAGGCCTGCGCTGAGCGCGGGTATGCTGCCGTGACAATTAGCTATCGGCTAGGGTTTTATCCTCCGACAGGTCTGACGAACCCTTACGCCTACGATTCAGCCGAGGTGGTTCGCGCGGCTTACCGTGCCTCGCAGGATCTTTTTGGCGCCATGCGTTACATGGCCTCGCGAGCGGCAAGCGATTCAATAAACCCATCATTCGCCATTATCGGTGGTGCAAGCGCCGGCGGAATTACGGCACTTCAGGCTGCATACATCGATGAGACCGAACGTTACGAGTGTACGCGCGCTCTTGCACCAATACCAGCTGTTGCGTCGCCGGAACGTCTAGATTTGGGTCCGACGACAGGCACCCTGCACACATCCGTTGCCACTCCCCGCATTCTCGCCGTCGTCAATTTGTTCGGCGGAATTCCCGATACGTCATTCATCAATAGCGTAGATGACCCCGCGCTGTATCAATACCATCAAACAGGCGACCCGGTAGTCGCGTGCAGATATGCAAAAGGGCTGTGGAGTTATCCGTTTGGAATCCCCGACAACTACTACTACATCCACGGCTCGTGCAACATCAAGTCGCGCGTAGAGCGTTTAGGGTTTACATCGACGCGACATCGCTCATGGATTTTCGGGGGCAACGTACATGGCTTTCACGACCCTGTGGCCATCGACCTCGACATCGCAACATTCCTAGCACCTCTCGTACTTGATGCCGCAACATCCGTCGAAGCCACAGATGATGGCTCCGCAGTAGTCATGTATTCAGACCGCGTGTGCATCGCGGATTTAACGGGACGCGTTGTATTCGAAGGCCAGTTGCCAGAAGGCCAGTTAAGAGCAGGCCAGTTACCCGAGGGTAAAGCGTTCCATACACTCCCAAATGGCGCCTATGTCATGCGTATGGGTGTTGAAACACGTTTATTTATGGTTCTTCGTTAACGCCGCACTATGACACGACCTCAAGTTGTTCGATGGACGATCATCGCTGCCATACTTATTGCCGCAATCATTGTGTGGCGCTTGGTTTCAAGCCCCAAAGACGGCCCCATCCCCACGGCCGGATCTACTGCTGGCGGACCCCGAGGCAGCGGGGGACCTCCTCTTAAAGTCTCCGCAGTCGTCATCACACCCAGCCCCTTTACAGAGACCCTTTCATTAACAGGGTCGATAATGGCGAATGAGCGCATCGAGGTGCGGAGCGAGGTGGGCGGACGTATCACACGTATCGGATTCAAGGAAGGGGCGCGAGTACGCAAGGGGCAAATGCTCGTGCAGATGGATGATGCAGAGTTGCGCGCGCGTCTCAAAAAACTTCAACGTCAGCTGGTGCTCGACACCGACAAGCAAACACGCTATGCAACGCTGAAAGACATCGACGGTGTGAGTCAGGAAGAACTCGATGTTGTAAATGCGCAAGTCGATGTGCGTCGCGCGGAAATCGAAGAGCTACAAGCGCAGATGGCAAAGACGGTAATTCGTGCAGCGTTTTCCGGACGTGCCGGACTTCGTGCGGTTAGTATCGGCGCGGTTATCTCGCCGTCGACGCTTATAACGTCCCTTGCAGACGACAACACATTAAAACTCGAATACACTGCGCCCGAACGGTATGCTGCTGGTATACGAACCGGCGACCGTGTGAGCTTTACTGTACGTGGCCGCGGCGTTACCGAACAACAAGCCGCAACAATCTATGCGCTAGAGCCAGGTGTTGACGCGGCCTCGCGTGCCGTGCGCATTCGCGCGAATATTATGCGCACATCAAATGCAACGACGAGCAGAGGCGTGGGCGGCAGTGGCGACATGATTCCCGGAATGTTCGCCGACGTCGTGCTTACACTTTCGCAAGTGAATGATGCACTGATGGTGCCATCGCAATCGATTGTTCAGGACATGGAAGGTGCGTCGGTGATACTGCTGCGCAACGGCAAGGCGCAACCCACAAAAATTGAACTCGGTGGACGCACTCCCTCGCACGTGCGCGTGCTCAGCGGCGTTGGCCCGGGCGATACGGTGCTAACGAGCGGACTGCTTATGGTGAAGAAGAACATGGCGGTTCAGCCGGAGATAAAGTGAACCTAAGTACACTTACAATCCGACGTCCCGTCCTCAGCATCGTTCTGAGCACGCTCATCGTGCTACTCGGCGTTGTTGGCTACACCTTCCTCGGCGTACGTCAATTCCCAAACGTCGATCCGCCCAACATCTCTGTTACCACAACCTACCCTGGTGCGAACGCCGATGTAGTCGAATCGCAGATTACGCTTGTGCTCGAAGAATCGATTAACGGAATCGATGGCATTCGTTCACTAACGTCGCAGTCTTCGGATGGACGTTCTCAGATAACTGTTGAATTTCAACTAGGTGAAGATCTCGAAGCTGCTGCGAATGATGTTCGTGATCGCGTTGAGCGTTCGAAGCGCAACCTGCCTCCGGATGTCGATCCTCCCGTAGTATCGAAAGCGGACGCCAACAGCTTCATCATCGTGATGACTATCCAAAGCGATGTGCGTCCGTTAAACGCCTTGAGCGACTTCGCTGCAAACGTTCTTAAAGACCGCATGCAGACCATAGAAGGCGTGGGAAACATCACAATCTGGGGCGAACGCAAATACGCCATGCGCCTCGTGCTCGACCCCGCGAAACTCGCCGCGTATGGCCTCACCACTACCGATGTGCGTCAGGCATTACAACGCGAAAACATCGACCTGCCCGCTGGACGTCTCGAAGGGGAGGCAACAGAAATCTCCGTCCGAACCATCGGACGCATGTCCACCGTCGACGAATTCTCCGACCTGATCCTTCGCTCAACGACTGGCACGACAGTGCGCGTGCGCGATGTTGCGCGTGTGTATCTCGGCGCTGAAAATGAACGCACGATTCTTAAGCGTGACGGTGTTGCCATGGCCGGACTCGCCGTTACGCCACAGCCCGGTGCAAACCAGGTGGACATAGCTGATGAGTTTTATCGTCGCTACGAATCATTAAAGCAATCGGCACCCGAAGACATTCACCTCGAAATCGCATTCGACAATACAAAGTTTATTCGTCGCGCCATCCTCGAAGTCGAAGAGACACTTGCCATCGCATTCGGCTTGGTCGTGCTTATCATTTTCCTCTTCCTACGCTCGTGGCGCGCAACGATCATACCCGTCGTTGCGATTCCGGTCTCTCTCGTGTCCACATTCTTCTTTATGTGGGTCTGCGGCTTCTCGATTAACATTCTAACCTTGTTGGGTATTGTGTTGGCCACCGGACTTGTTGTCGACGATGCGATCGTGGTAATGGAAAACATCTTCCGGCGCATCGAAGAGGGCGAAGCACCTCAGGAAGCGGGCGAGAAGGGGGCTTCGGAAATCTATTTCGCTGTTATCTCCACTACGATTACACTCGCTGTGGTTTTTATACCTGTGATTTTTCTGCCCGGACTAACGGGACGTCTCTTTAGAGAGTTCGGCGTTGTTGTAGCGACATCGGTTCTCGTCTCAGCATTTGTATCACTCACACTCACACCCATGATGAGTGCAAAGACTGTCTCTTATACACATCTCCGAGCCCACGAGACTAAGGCGAATCTCGTATGCCGTCTTCTGCTTGAAA
>ENA-ORBV01011025-ORBV01011025.1-microbial-mat-metagenome-genome-assembly--contig:-NODE-11025-length-14296-cov-3.764962_pt1 | contig 14296 bp, 9 predicted proteins | sample MGYA00237777_ERZ505514 | MGnify/ENA primary metagenome ERZ505514 (study PRJEB26160, sample SAMN06269048) | microbial mat metagenome | isolation source: Oligotrophic lake microbial mat | place...
GCGTTGAGGTGCGTGTTCATTCTCTCGATGGCTTCATCGATCTCGGCGGTCGACTTGAAACCGATCGTGACGGCATCCACCTTGCCAAACTGCATCACGAATTTGATTGACGCATCGCGCTGTTCTGGAGTGATGAACTTGCCTTCGCCCATGATCTTCATGCCCAAGACCCCGGTTCCCTGAGCGTGCACCTTCTCAATCGTAGGCAACACTTCAGAGCGGTCTCCCGGGACATTTGCCTCGTCGCGCAGGTTATCCATGCGGGTGCCATCGTGGTTGACTCGCATCAGCGCAACATCCAGCCAGTTGTTGCCTGCATAAGCGCGAATCGGCTGCAAGCCATGCCCTGAACATCCGTGGCAGCGGATCAACTGCTTGTGCTTGGCTTCTGACAATGCATCGCGCAAGGCCTCCAACTCTTTGGGCCAAGTGGTTGTCTTGACGTTATGCAGCAGGAAGATGTCGAAGTAATCGCTGTTGAGCTCGCGGCGGAAGCGCTCGATATCGTCCATCGGCTTGTAGCCTTCACGCGCAGCATTCTGCCAGCGCAGCTTTGTCATCAGCCGGTAGTTCTCACGCGGAATCCCCTTGAGCGCTTCAGCCAGCATTTCGTGCATCTGGTCGTAGTTGTCGGCAGATTCAAAGAAACGAATGCCACGATCGTAGGCATAGCGAACCAGGCGAGTAAATTCCTTCTGCCCCAATTCTCGCTGTATGCGACCTCCATGCGTGCCCGTGCCGAAGGCCAGGCGAGTCACCTTCACATTGGTCTTACCGAGGCTGACCCAATCGGTTGCAGAACGTTTTGCGGCCTGCAATTGAGGAAGAGCAGAGGCAACCGCAGCACCGGCAGTCACCTTTAAGAGATCACGACGCGAGAAATTCGACATGCGGTTATTGTACGGAGACTGGAGACGGATTACAACTACCAGGCGGGCTCGGGATCCTTGCCCTCTTCATGCTGGCAGGGTGCCCAGACCAACGCGGTAAAGCCAATTGAAATGTTGGTCTTCTTCGGCTTGATCGAAACAGTCTCAATCTGGGCATTCCCGGAATCGAGTTTCGCTGTGATGGCCGCCACCGTAGTTTCAACTTCTTGCTCCATCTGGGCGATCTGCGCCTGGACGGCCTCAACAGTATCTCCGGCGCGGCCGACATCACCTTGCTCTTTGAGTACCTTGCCCGCCTGCTTGGCAGCCGTGGCAGCCTTGCCGATATTGGTCTTGGATAGCGCACTGCCACGGCCAAACATTGCGCCCAGCACTCCGCCAAGAATGCTGATGCCCGTACTCACCATTTCGCTTGAGCGTTTTTGTTGCTGCAGTTGTTTGGCAGCTTCAGCCTTGCGCAAACGCTCGGTAAGCACATCGATCCTGGGGCGATATTTGGTGCGAATCTTCTCCACTTCAGCATCCCGTTCTTCATGCAGTTCATGAGAGATGCGGGCGCGGAAGTCAGACTCGGATTCCCCGGGATGCGAGAAAGCTTTCAGGTCAGGCACGGTAAAGATATCGAGTGATTCGTTGGCATAGATGTGCGTAAGAAGATCCTTCTGCCAACCGGCATAGTTCTTCACTTTGGTTGCTGCACCAGAAAGTTCGGCGTAGCCAATGCCCTCTGTGGGCGCACCTTCCAGCTCGTCCGGATGAATGTCAGCGACCTGACTCTCTGACCATGCAACGGGAGTGTTGTCATCCTTGACGGGAGTAAGAAAGACTCGGTCAATTGATTCATCGATTCCAGACTTGGGGTCATTAAAGCGGATCTTTGTCGCAGCGCACATGTGGGGAAAGTACATAAGATCTTTGCTTGAAGATCGAGCTGCGAGAAATTTCTGGAGTACTTCTGGCGGCAAGACAGGGCGTGCGGCGGCGGGGGCAAGTGCGGGGATCTTCGCGCCAGCCTTGGGCTCGGCAACAGGGTCGGGTTGCGGCCCCTTTGCCGTAAGACTCTTGATCTGGTCGCGAGTGAGCGGTCCTCGAAGATAGCTGAGCGCCCAGCGCGTTTGAAAGATCGTTGGTGTGTTGTTGTGAACGCTGTTGAGATAGAAGACGCGTTTGCCGAGACTCGATAGGATGCGTTCCGTTCGCGCAGCGTCAAAGGCCATTCCGGCTTGAGCGCTCGCGCCACTGAGGCCTTCCATCAAACGGGCTTTATCGCGCTCCGTCTGCAAACGCCCAATAAACCATGTGCCGCAATTGGCCAGGCCTTTGTAATCGAGATCGACCGGGTTTTGCGTCGCAAGAACAATACCCACACCAAAGGCGCGGGCCTGCTTGAGCAGGGTGAGAAGCGGCTTCTTGGCGGGCGGATTCCCTAGGGGTGGAAAATAGCCGAAAATTTCATCCATGTAGAGCAAGGCACGAAGACTCGATGTGCCGGCCTGAGTCCGCACCCACCCGAGAAATTCATTCAGCAGCAAAGCGACAAAGAACATCCGCTCCTGATCGTTCAGGTGGGCGATCGAGATCACCGAGACGCGAGGCTTACCTTGAGGATTTCTTAACAGCTTCCCGATATCCATGCCTTCGCCTTCCATCCAGGCAGCGAACCCAGGGCTGGCGAGAAGGTTATTTACCTGCATGGCAAGCGCAAAGCGGTCTTTGGCGGGGAAGAAACTATCGATATCCAGCACCCCAATTTTCTTGAAGGGTGGCTCTTGAACCTGGCTAATGATCCCGGCAAGATCCAAACTCTTGCCTTCGGCCCAATTGGACTGGAAAATTTGCGATAGCAAGATATGTTCGCGGCTCTGCAGTGGATCGGCATCGATGCCAAGCAGGCTCAGGACGGCGGTAGCGGCATTGGAGATGCGATCCGTAAACATCTCGCGGTCTTCCATCAGTGCTTCAGAAGGGGCCTCGAAGCTTTTGAGAATCGAGAGAGGCCGCCCCATACGAGAACCTGGTGTGAAGATAGTGAACTCGGCAGCCTGCCCCATGCGCCTGATGCGCTCGCCGTCCTGGTGCCAGTCGGCCAGCCCCTTGGTCCAAATTTCGGATTGCTGTTTTGCAAAATCAGCGGGGCTCAACTGCGCCTGTTGCGCCTCATCGGGATTGACCCATGCTTCGAAGTCTGCTGGTTTGAGATCAGGGAATTGCAGAAGCAGGTTCCCAAGATCGCCCTTGGGGTCGATCACAATAGCGGGAATACCATCGAGTGCCGCTTCTTCAAGCAATGAAACGCAAAGACCTGTTTTGCCGCTGCCAGTCATACCTACACAGACAGCGTGCGTTACGAGGTGCTTCGACTCATAAAGAACAAGGTTGCCCTTGCGCTGCTTGTTTTCCAGATCAAATTCTTCGCCGAGGTAGAAAACCCCAAGTCCTTCAATGTTGGCCATCGAGAACAGTATCTCTTAACCGGCTGCCGATCAGAATCCAGCTCAGAACTGCAGCGCCGTAAAGGGCAGCCATGAGGTAAAGAGGGATGGACCAGTCGCCAAACCACTGAACAAGATAGGCGAGCACAATTGGACTGAGCGTGCCGCCAATCTGGCCCGCCGTATTCATCGTGGCTGTCATCACAGCGGAGTTCTGCTTGCCAACATCAATGCAAAGTGAGAAGGCGGCTCCCAAGGTGAACATGCTCACGCCATAGCTCAAAGCAATCAAGCCTGCGGCGTATTGCGGATCTTCCACACGGGCCGCGAAAAACATCGCTGTCATTGAGATCGAATAGGCTATACCCGCTACACCAGCACGTCCCCAGGATAGGCCCATGCGTTTGGTGATCACGTCAGTAACATAACCGCCACACAGCGAAGCGGTAGCGGCAATCAACATCGGCAGTCCAGCGAAAACTTCCATCTGCCCCCGGCTCATACCGCGGATCTCAACCAGGTAGGTGGGCAGCCACGTGATGATGAAGTAAGTACCCCACGAATTGGCAGCGTGGCTGATGCAGATCGGGATGACAATTGGCAGCTTAAAGACATCGCGCCAGTTGCCGTGGCCCGCGATCGGCAGACCACGCTCCCGCTCAATCATGGCCACTTCTTCAGGCGATGTGCCCGCCTTGTCGCGAGGCTCATCACGGAACCAAAGCCACCAGGCGAGAGCCCACACAAAGCCGACCAAACCAAAGACGAGAAACACATATCGCCAGGGCATCATCGAACTGAGCCAGCCCACCAGTTTCGGCGTGAAAGCACCGGCCAGGAATGCACCGGAAAAGAAAATCCCCTGCGCTTTGCCGCGTTCTCCGGCAGGAATCCAGCGTGAGAATACGCGCCCGACACACGGCCATGCCCCGGCTTCGCCAACCCCAAAAAGAAAGCGAATTACCAGCAGTGAGAGATAGCTCCAGGCCGCCGCAGTAGCCATGGTGAAGGCACTCCACCACACGACGATACGAGTCAAGACTCCACGGCAACCAATCCGGTCGGCCCAGGCTGCAGTTGGAATCTCAAAGGCTGCATAAGCAATCGTGAAGGCACTGAATACATAGCCCATCTCAACCTTGGTAAGATTCAGATCTTTTGTGATCTGGGGTGCAACCACCCCAATCGCAACTCGATCCAGGTAAGTAACTCCGGCCAGGAGGACTGTCATCGCAACAACGCGATGGCGCATCGGAATCATAGATTATTTGTCTGCTTTCTTAAAGCCTGCCGGAATCGCAAACTCACTCGCCGGAATCGTAGCCGTTGAGAAGGCACTCGATTCAGAGGTGATCTCCATCAAGTACTTGCTATTCCCTGCCCCACCCATGGCTGCCATCGCCTTTTCAGCCATCTCCGCCTGCTTGCCTCCGGCCTTTTTCATGGCCTCCATTTGAGCACGCATGGCCTGCATCTGGGCCTGCATCTGCTTCGATTTTTCATCGTCGCCCGATTTCATACGGGTGATCTGAAGAACAGGGATTCCATTCACCTTGGCCATCTGCTTTTGTAGATCGGCCATCATGCTTGTGCTTCTCGCATCTCCGCTGGCAGGGAGCAGTCCTCTTTCGGCCATCTTTAATCCAATCGCTTTCAGCTCAGCGGCACCCGGCACATCAGTCGAGACCCACATCTCGTTTTCCATGTTCATTGGCATAGCCTGCCCGGTCATGGTCATCGACATGATGATTTGCCGGCAATTGAATCCACCGATGCGCTTCTGTTGGCCGGTGTCCTTTACATCGGCCTTCATCTCCATACCAGACTTCGACAAGGCCGCACCCGGCTGCGTAATTGGCGAGACCCGGTAGGTCTTGGCAGCTGTATTGATTGTTGTTACGGTTTGCGCATCAAGATCGGAAATAATGATATTCGACCCGGTGTCGATCTTCATCTTGTTCCCCTTGATCTGGTGCCTGGTGACAGCACCTGCTGCCGGGCCGGCGCCTTTGATGGTTGTGGTGTAGCTGAAGTCTGCGCGGCCTGAAGCCGCCAAAACCAGCATAAGAATTGGAATGCGCATAAGGGAACTTAGATCTCTCCGACTGCTCGTTGAATTAAACTGCGTGAGACCGATTGTATGCCTGTATGCTCCATGTAGTTGGTGCCGATATCGAGAAAAGCAGCCAACAAGTCTAATTTGCCCTCGCTAAAGTCAATCACTCCGCGCATCTGATCCAGCACCTTATCGAGGGTGATGCCACGATCAGACGCAAAGGTCGCGAGATAGGAATTGAAGCTGCCGAGACCGTTCTTGATAAAGGGCAGCGCTTCCCCTCCGGGAATCACACCGGCGATTCTTTGGTAGATCGGGCTTTTGGTCAAATCATCCACGCTCCAGCCAGAGGCGGAATCCATGAGCTTTTGCGCATAGTCCGGGCCCAATGGAATCAGGCCATCGAACACTGCGATACCGCAAAGGCGTATCAGGTTTTCCTTCTCGTAAGACTTCACGGCACCCATAAAGTCAGAAATGCTATCGCCGGGGAAACCATTGGTATAGCAGAACGCCACCATCTCAGCGACAATTTTTAGCCCGAGGTCGACCGTCTGGGTCTGGTCTTCCTTAGGCGTCAACTTTGAGAGAAAGCTCAGCATCGCTACTTTCTCCCCCAACATGTGAGCCATGGAGGAGAGGCCCACCTTGCCACCCGCGCTATCCACCAACTGATAGATCGAGACAGCGCGTTGGTAGCCTTCATTCGGATCGGCGTAGAGCGTCAGCGCCCGCTGCCTTACCTGGCCAATAAAGCCTGCATCCGACTCGCCAGTGACATAACGGATCGTATTGTCAAAACCAGTCGTGTTCTGCCACTGCCCTGGTGCGGCAAAATCCAGCAGTCCAAGGACACGAACGGTCATCCCGCCTGTTGGTAGTTCGTCGACAAGTTGGTCGATTGCTTTGCTCATTGTTTGAGGCCTCCGAGTTGAAATTGATTGAGCCAGGATTCGCGATCCTGCGCCGTAAAGCTGGGATCGATGGAGCGAACCTGCACCTGGTAACGATTGGCAACTAGTATCGCGGTACCTAGAGAGCCAACCGTTGCCGACGGGTGACCGGCAATCGTGCGGGCACCGGGCTTAAACTTATCGCGAGCGGTGAGATTGGAATTGGTGTCGGAGATCGAGAGTTGAGCCATCTTCTTGCCATCCTTGAGAAGGTCGGCCTGGGCATAACCCTCTTTCTCCTGAGTGAACTGCACAGTGAGCCCGGCAGCTGATTTGGGAAAGGCGGTATTGAAGTTCTTGCCGGGAGCTATCTGTGGCTCTGGTGCCGACCGGGAACAATAAGCTAGCGCAATCACCAGGAGCAGGGCTAACAGGAGTGCAATTTTTTTCATTGTGAGTACTTGTGATTTATACTATCGTTTTGGAACCCAAAGACATGTTTCCTTCGGATCACAGACTCGGAGACACGGTGGATGATTTCTGTGTCAAGTGTAAACGACTCACGAACCACAACATCGTTTCGCTTGTGGGCACGACCCCTGCAAAGGTGCGTTGCTGTACCTGCTACGGGGATCACGACTTTCTGAACCAAGTCGCCCCTCCCCCAAAACCACGCAAGGCAGTCGGCTAATTAACTTTTACCGAGATCGTTTTGTAATTGCTTCACTACGGCATCTTTGCCAGACTGGTCGATTTCCTCATCGAGCCTGCGCAGAGCTACGCCTACGATGTCGCGATGATGGAGACGGCTGCCAAGTTGCTCATCGCTCGAGAGCTTGAGCCAGATCTCATGCAGCAAATCGACATCTTCAGGCCATAGACGGGGTGGGTGTGGGCCAAGATTGACGAAGACGCTGGTGCGACTCTCGGCAATGATCTCGAGTGAAAATGGATGCTTCGGTTCGGGCAGGCCTTCCCAGGCAAGTCCGATTCTACGGGCCAGTTCTTCGCTCTCCATCTTGGCACTTACCCCAGATACGAGGCGAGAAGCCTTCAGCTTGTGAGCGGTCTGAACCATTGCCTCGAAGGGGTCCACGGCAGGAACCACAACCAGGTCCACGTGCTTACCTTCTTTTTCCGCTACCTCAACTACCTTTGAAAAGAGTTCCTGCTCGTAGCTGGTGAAAAGTTGCTCTTGGGAGAGATCATGTTCGCCAGTACCAATTGCGACGGGCCGAACAGTCATTACGACGATGTCATGGCGACGCAGGTTGGTCTTCTCCAAAACCTTCTTCAGGTGCTCCATGTTGCGCCAACCTCGGACGGCTACAAGAACACATCCGGGGCGTGCTTCGAGACTTTCCGAGGTAACCTCAACCTGGTGTTCGAGATTGAATTGTTCAAGCCCCTTTACCTTGCGCTTCTGCTTCTGCCGATTGACGTATTCGCTCACGGTAAAGAGAAGGAATAGAACTACCGTGAACGTGATTCCATAAACAGTGGCCACCTTCTTTGAGATCAGGTTGGCAATCGCGATCAGAAAGAGTGATGCCGTCATCGCGGCAAGGCCAAAGGGAATTTCCCTACCGGCAATTTTGAAATTGAAAGGGAACTTGTATTCCTGATCGTGACGCTGAAAGCGAAGAGCAAGAACTCCAAATGCCTTCATGAAGAAGCTCCAGACTACGCCAAAAGCGTATGCTTCACCAAGAAGGATGACGTCACCACGCGAACCGATAATCGTGAGGATCTGGAGAATTGTGATCAGGTGAATGATGCGGGCGCTGGTGCCGAATTTCCTGTGCGGCTTGCGGAACCACTTCAGCAAAACACCATCCTCGGCCACCCGGTTCAAAACACCATTGGCACCAATGATCGAAGTATTGACCGCGCCGCTCAGAATCAACGTACCGACAATTACAACGAAAACGTGGAATGCGTACTTGAGCAGCGGATCGCCTTCAAGGCTCATCGCCATGCCGCCAATCAGGTTGTCGTAGTACCTGGGGCGAATCGCGTCAGGGATAATCATGACAGCGAGCAGCGAAATAAGGCCTGTAGAGATCACCGCGTAGAAACAAACTATGTTGCCGGTGATCTTCAGATTCTTCATCTTGGGATAAGCGATTTCGCGATAGACCTGAGCGAGGGTCTCAAAGCCGCTCATCGCGAGTAGACTGTGCCCAAAAGCGATCAAGAGCCCAACGGCGGCAATGTTCGGCCAGAAGCTTCCTTCAAACCAGCCCAGTGATTCTTTGGTGAAGCGGAGATTCTCGAGGGTTGGCGCGGGCGGGAGAGGTGCCCCGCCGCGCACGATGATTGTGTAGACGCTCCAGATCATCAGCATGACCACCATCACGGTAGTGATTTGCATAATGCGCAGGGCTTTTTGGGAACTCTCGTGGATGCCCTTGATGTTCGAATACCAGAAATAAAGCGTAACGATTACGCCAAACGCCGCCGCAAACATGGGCGGGTCTACGTGATAGCCATTGCCCATCTTCTCGAAGGTTTCGTTCAGAAGGTGCCCCAGATACTGCCCAGCCGCGACCGACGAAATGGGCCCCGTAAGAATGTAATCGACAATCAGCGCGCTCACGCTGACTTTGGCCATCATCGGGCCGAGGGCATCGCGGACAACAACGTAAACGCCGCCGCGAACAAACATGCTGCAGCTCTCCATGTAGACGCTGCGAACAGCGAAACTGTAAAGCATCACGGCAAGGATGAACCAGGGAGCAGTCTTGCCAATGGCCTGTTCTGCAATGCCACCGATATAGAACATGGTAGAAGCCATGTCGCTCAGTACGATCGCAGCACCGCGCCAGAAGCTGATGAAGGAGAGGGCTACAGTTGTGGCTACGACTACTCGGGTTGTAGTGGAACTATGAGAGGACGGGTCGGAAGCGGGGATGGACATAATTTGCAAACCGAGTGATCGGCTCGCAATTTTTATTCTAGGCTGAAATCGATGGCACTGGAAGCGGGTCGCGAATTGGCAGAGAGAATTGTCGAGCGCTTACAAGGCGCTGGACACACAGCCTACTGGGTGGGCGGCTGTGTGCGTGACCAGTTGCTGGGGCTCGAACCCAAAGACTTCGACGTAGCGACTTCGGCGAAACCTGACGAGGTTTTGAGCCTTTTCCCTCGAGCACAACTCGTCGGTGCCAGCTTTGGTGTCATCTTGCACGACGGGGGTGTCGAGATCGCAACTTTCCGCTCTGAGGGGAAGTATCGGGATGGACGAAGACCAGAAGAAGTTCGCTATGAAACCGATGCCGCCCTGGACGCAACACGCAGGGACTTCACCATCAACGCCGTCTTCTATGACCCCATTCGCAATGAAACGATCGACTTCGTTGGTGGCAAGGCAGACCTGGCAGCCGGTGTGCTTCGTGCCATCGGCGACGCTCACTTGAGATTCGGCGAAGATCACTTGAGACTGCTTCGCGCGGTACGCTTTGCCGCCCGCTTCGGCTATACGATTGAGACGCAAACACACGCGGCGATGATCGAAATGGCTCCGCTGATCGTCAGGATCGCCGGTGAGCGGCTGCATGACGAGATGCGACGGATATTGACAGGCCCCAATCTCGATTTGGCCTGGAAGCACCTCACCGAGACAGGCCTCTTGCGTGAAATGATTCCCGAAGCTGAGGCAGGATCCCGGCTCACAGAACTCAGAGGGAAGGTGAGTGTGTCGCTAGCTTGGGCCGCGTTGCTGGAAGGGGTTAAGGATGCAAGCCCTGTTTACCGCCGCTTCCGGTTCTCCGACGAAGAACGCCACGACTGCGCAGACCTCCTGGTAAACGAGCAACGCTTCCCGTCTTTACAGCAACTGCGTATATCAGACTTGAAGCGATTCTTGCGGCGAGCCAAGATCGGCGACCACCTGGAACTGCACAGAGCGACTTATGGCGAAACCGATGCGTATCGATTCGCCAGCCAGAAGCTCAATGACTGGGGGCCTGAAGTGCTAAACCCCACGCCATTGATTGACGGTAGAGACCTCATCGCGCTCGGCCTCGAACCAGGCCCGCGCTTCAGTCAGATCCTGAGACAAGTAGAAGATGCCCAACTCGAAGGTCGCATCCATTCAAAAGAAGAAGCCTTACAGCTAGCTGTCTCTTAGCGCTGCCGTCATATCCATGCCAAAGGCCGTCATCGCTCCATCTACCGGGATCACCGCTCCGGTGAGGTAGCTCGCGACAGGCATGCAAAGGAAAGCCACCACAGCGGCGATCTCTTCCGGTTGGCCAATTCTACCGAGTGGCGTTCGCTCTTCAATCACACGCATCGCTCGTTCACTGATCTGAATCTTGGCCGTCAAGGGCGTCGCCACCCATCCCGGTGCAACCGTATTCACTCGGATCTTGTCCTTGGCCCATTCAACGGCAAGATAGCGGGAGATGTGTGCGGCCGCAGCCTTGGTCATCGCATAGGCAGCGCCCGAGCCTACGGAAACCGCACCCGCAACGCTGCCGATGTTCACTACGCTTGCGCGGCCACTTTTCTTTAGCCTGGGATGCAGCAACCTTGACAGTTCATGCATACTCGTTGAGTTTGTCCGTTGTACAAATTCAAAGTCTTCAAGACTGAACTCAATTGTCGGCTTGCGAATATTGGTACCCGCGTTGTTGACCAGAATGTCGAGGCTGTCCCAATCCTCAGGAAGTGAAGCGATCACAGCCGCACGGCCTGCCTCGGTTGCGACATCCGCGACAACGCCTCCAGGGCTCTCCTCAAGCGACGCGCTCACAACAGTTGCCCCATGACGCCTGAGCTCTTCTACAATGGCAAGGCCAATGCCACTGGAGCCACCGGTAACCAGTGCCCGATAAGCGTTGAGATTCCATTGATTCATTTTGGGTTTGTCTTTCGCCATGTAGAGTCTGCTGCACCAAGGCTCACGAGATTGGCAACAATCCTGGCCGCCCCAGGTACGGCAAAGGGAAGCTGCCGGTACCAGGCCAGCGAGCAATAAACATAAAGGCCCTTGCCGTAACGAGCCTGCATCCATACACCACTCTGCGGCGGCTGCCCTTGATCGTGTGTCTCAATCATTGGCTGCCATTCTGGGGCCCATGTTGCAAAAAACTTCGAGCCCCGCTGTTCCACCCAGCCTTCGAAATCAGCCTTCGTAATGTGATTGGGCGATTCAAACACCACATCGTTGGTGGCAAGAATCGTAACAGGAGCATCCTCCTCGCTGGTCTCCTCAGCTCCACGCCCCTGCGTGTAAGGGAAGGGGCCAAAATTCTTGTCGTATTCCTGGGTCTGATACTGAACGATCAGCGCCCCGCCCTTGTTGACATATTCGAGCAGCCTCGCGTTATGCCGCTTCAGATCCTCCCGTGCAGCATAGGCTCGAATGCCAACCAGGATCGTCGAATACTGAGACAAATCCCCCGTTGCCAGATTCGATTCGTTGAGCAGATCCACAGGAATTCCCAACTGCCGCAGCCCCTCGGGCATCTCATCGCCACTTCCCATGATGTAGGCAACCTTGAGCCCGGCTGCGATCTTCACATCCACGGCTCGAAGCGCATGAATCGAAGGCTGGCTCCAATAGAGAACACGAAAACCGGGTTGGGTGATCGGCTGAAAGCTCGCACTATACTCGAGGTCTCCTATCTTGGCCACGGCAGTGATCGGATAGTCTTGCGAGGCAAGCCGCTCGGGCAAACGAAGCCGCAACTGGACACGGGCTTCTTCTTTTTCTTTGGCGAGATCAAAGCTCGGAGCATCCCCGATCAAACTAAAGCCAGCAGGCAAGCGCAATTGCAATTGGCCTTTTTGGCGAAGCATCGACAAATTGCGAATCGTAACGCTCAGTTCGTATTCCCGCTTGCCGATCGGTGCCAGACCGAAGCTGCTCTCGAACTGGACGCTGACGGGAGGTCCGATCGCAAGTGCCTGCCGTTGAGCTCCGATTCGCGGATCGACACTGCTTGTTTCGAATTCAGACTCGAGTGTGACTTCACTTCCTTGATAGGTAAAAGTAGCCATTGCCCGGATCCCGGAATCTGGAGCAACCCTGCCGAGCAACTTCGCGTCGCTCAGTTGATACATGGCATCGCGTACCGATGGCCGGCTCCAAAACGCGGCGGTCGCCTTGGCGTTACTCAATATCCGCAGCGGATAAACTCCGCCAGCATCCGGCTTACCGATCTCGATCGGCCCCTTTGCCCCATAACTGATCCCAGCCACTTTCGTATTGCCGCGCTGGTGCAACACCATGCGGGCCTTCAACGCCTGCCCAGGTTGCGCCACCTGCAGAGTCTCAATCGGACGAAACATCGCAAAGGGCCCAGTGATCGGTTGATCGGGTTCAATCAGAGCTTCAAACTCAAGCCCAAGCGATAGAGCTAGCGCCTTTGCCAGGAGATTGCGTCGCTCAGGCAGCCGTTGCCAGGCGAGAGCTAACTGTGGGGCGAGGCCTTCAGGCTCCAGTGGATTAAAAAGCCTCACTAGAGCAGCAACGTTCTCGTCCTCGACCTTGTGGGGAACACGATCGAAGACAGAAGTCTCCGACTCCACCATGCCAACATTCGACCCTTCAAGTTTTAGATAAGCCCACACCGGCCCAGGCCGTGGAATGTTTCCCGCCATGCCCTGACTGCGATGCCAGCGATAGCCATCGCGGCCAATCTGCGCATAACTGCGACCCAGCACTGCATCGTATTCACCTGTGTCGATCTTGAGCGTTACTTGCTCACCGTCGCGCCAATTCGTTGTGTAGAGCTTGAGCGGCCGCCAGTCTGTCATCGCACTTTCGCGAAAAGCACGCTTGGCCATACGGCCCGCAGTCTGGTGATGACCATGGCCATCCCGTTCACTCTCATTGAAGCGGCTGATGATAATGTGCGGCTTCACATCCCGGGTGATGCGCACCACATCGGCAAGAAGCTCCTCTTCCTTCCACTGCGTCAGAGCTTCACGAATGTTCTTCGAAAATCCGTAATCCACTGCGCGAGTGAACCGAACTTCCACCCCGTAGTATTGCGCCGCCTTGAGCATCTCAACCGTTCGCAACGCACCCAGGGCTTCAAAGAAGTCGCCACTCACCACATTGGCCCCGCCCTCACCGCGATTGAGAATCAGCATCGTCACATGGGCTCCAAGCCCGCGGCTCAAATAAGTCAGGAGTGCCGGATCCTCGTCGTCCGGGTGCGCGGTGACATAAAGGATCCGTGCGTCAGTGGAGAGTTGCTTCAGGGTATGCCGCAAACCAGCCACACCACGATCCTCCGGCAGCACCTCAGCCCCAGGGAGCAAGGCGAGTAAACCGAGCAAACAGAAAAGAACACGCATGATCTGTCATGTTAACTTTGAAACAAGCTCATGCATATCCCGGACGGAATTTTATCTGCTCCGATTCTGGCTGGTTTTGGCGCCGCGAGTTGTCTTGGCGTGTTTTATTCGGCCAAGAAAGCGGAGGAGACAACGCAGGCTCATCGCATTCCCCTATTGGGAGTTCTGGGCGCATTTGTCTTTGCTGCGCAGATGGTGAACTTCCCTGTTGGCCCCGGTGCGAGCGGTCATCTGCTCGGTGGGGCGCTTCTCGCCGCAACGATTGGACCGTGGGCCGCAAGCATCACGATGACCGCAATTCTATTGGTGCAGGCGCTCGTCTTCCAGGACGGCGGTGTTCTCGCATTGGCCGCCAATGTCTTCAACATGGCAATACTCGGTGTCTGGGCGGCTTGGCTCCCATTCAAGGCCTTGTCCAAAGCGGGCCACCCGCGTATCGGCTTATTCATCGGCTCACTTCTTTCGGTTTTTCTCTCGGCAATTTTGGCGTTGGGCCAAGTCTCGATTTCAAGCGGCATCATGAGCCAGGGGCTCTGGATTTTCTGCCTTGGGCTTTTCACAATCACAGGCGCAATTGAAGGCGCGATCACCCTCGCCGCATGGCAGGCCATCGAAAGGCTCGAAGGTAGCGTACCCGATGCTGGAGTCGCCGGGCCAAGTCGGTTATGGATTCTTGGCACCAGCATTGCCGTTATGTTGATCGGTGTCTTC
>ENA-ORBV01011026-ORBV01011026.1-microbial-mat-metagenome-genome-assembly--contig:-NODE-11026-length-14295-cov-4.974891_pt1 | contig 14295 bp, 13 predicted proteins | sample MGYA00237777_ERZ505514 | MGnify/ENA primary metagenome ERZ505514 (study PRJEB26160, sample SAMN06269048) | microbial mat metagenome | isolation source: Oligotrophic lake microbial mat | place...
CTCCCACGCGACATCGAGCAGCTCTTGGTGGTCGAAGCCGCTTTGCACCGCTGGCAGGTAGGAATCACGTAGCAGCGTTTCTAGCCACGTGTCCCACAACGCCATGTCGGCAAGCTCTGCCACTTAGTAGCGACCTCGCCGACCACTCTGGTGCCTTTTCGGCTCTTGCGGCGGCGGGATGGTCGCGCGCGGCCCGTTGCCATGAAAGCTGTAGCGCGCAAGCTCTTCCTTCTCCTCGGGCGCCGGCAACTCAAGATCCTCTTCTAGCTCCTCCGGCGCGAGATCCTCGTCTGGCTCCTCCGGCAGCGCGGCCTCTTGCGGCGGCGCCTGTTTGTCTTGTCCGCCGATAGCGTGATCTTCGGCCCACATAAGAATCTTTTCGAGCGCTGCAATGTCAGCTTTGCTGATGTCCATATTATCGTCCTCCAAGTGCGACACCTGCGACGAATCCGCCGAGTGCGCTGGCTGCGGTTCCAAAAACGATCAGTAACGGCGCCCAGCGTTTCCACCACCCGGCGCTATCCGCTGCCTTTTGGTAGCTATCGCGCTGGGCCTCTACGACGCGGCGATCGCCAGAGCATTGAGCGATGGCGATCGCATGCTGCGTGTCAGTTTCGATTTGACGTGCCAGCAACGCACGCACACCACGCTGCGTGAGTGCGAATTCACCAGCGACGCCAACGCATGCGCCAGGCGGAATTAACACAGCATCGATCATTGGATCGACTTCAAGCGATGACGGCGCCGGTAGTAGAGGGCGCTGACTATTTGCGCATGCTGTTGCGCAAACGAGCCAATAAGCCAACGTTGTCCGCATTTGCCACCTCTAGTTTTTGCTTATCGCTTTCCTGAACAATCGCTCGCGCGTCTAGTTTGGTTTGCTCCTGAATTCGCGCCTCGTCCGAAGTCGGCGCACCGGTAACCTTGGCGCTGCCAAAGGCACGGCGCAGTACGTACGAAACCAAAGCGCCAATCGCGACGCCGCCAATGATGAGGTAGATCACTTCGGTGGCTCCTGTGCGATTGGCTTGGCGTCGGCAGACATGATTCCCTTAAGCCCGCTCGTGAGTGCGAGCATGACAAGCCCCGCCTCTGCGTCGGTGATCGCAAGCTCGTGAGTCAATTTGAACAGCACGAAGCCGGCCGCGCCGAGCAACTGTAAAATACCGAGTCCGGTTGTCTTGAGGTTCGTCACGCCGCACGCTCCTGTTGCTGGTCGAGGTTCGCCAACAACTGCTCGATCGCTTGCTTGATGCTCGCTGCAGGTGCGTACGCGTGCGCGGTGCGCAGCGCCGTTACTGTCTCGGTGACCGGATCGCGTGGGCCGCAGCGACAAATCGTCTTAAACTTGCGGGTCTTGTCCGAGTCGTTCACTGAGCGTGCCCCTTCAACCATCGCTTGATGCCCGTGGCAACGAGGATTCCGTACGCGTCTGCGCCGCCCGTTGAGAGCCAGTTTGCTTGCTCCTGGTTCGAAATAAACAAGCCCTCGACAATGAGGCACGGCACCGATGTTTTTTGCAGGAAGAACAGGCCGCGATCGTCGGCGCGCGCCCCATGCTTCGGCCACGATTTGTGGTGACCCTTCGCGAACCCTGCCGCGAGCGCATCGGTTATGTGTATAGCCGCGCCTCGTGCCGGCGACTGGTCGTTAGCGTAAATCACTTCACTGTACTGCGCGCCGGGCGGGCCGGCGTTGCAATGAATCTCGATCGCTAGGTCGGGACGGCACTGATTCACCCTGGCGACCTTTTTCTCGGCGTACTCACCAAGAGTGAGGGGGCCTGCGTCGTAAAGCTCGACTTCGAATTCGCCAGACAGCGAACGCCAACACGACTCTGAGGCGCGCAAACTCACGTAGTACTCAGTGAGCGTGCCGTCAGAGCACACCGCCCCTTGGGCCTTGGCCGAGTGTGCAACGCTAATGAGGATGCTCATTGCTTCGCGCGCTCCTCAAGACGCACGACCTGAATCGTCAGCGCGTTGATCTGCGCGTGAAGCGCAGCAACCTTACTTCGGTAGTCGTCAACCGTGACGTAGTTTTTCAGCTTCGCGGCAACGCGCGAATAGCCCGCCAGTGTCGTGACGCCAGTGACGGCCAGGCCGACAACCTGCATTGCTTGTTCGAACGTCATCAGTACGCCGCGACCTCGCCCCAGTCCACGCCGACCGCGAGGCGCCATGTACCAGTAGCCGGCACTGCGACACTGCGGATAGAAAAGCCTTCATTGGCGCCGAGCACAAGCGGGTGCTCGTCGTCACCCGCATACGCCTGCCATAACGCGGTACCTGGCAGCACGATCGTGCCGTCAAGCGCTCCAGTAATTGGCCCCGCAGCCAGCACGGTCGCCAGCGCAAGACCTTCTAGGGTCTTGGTACCAGCGCCGAGTGCCGCCGTTGTAGCAATGCGGATGTCACCAGACGCGATCGCGGAACTGCCCATTCGAACGCGGCGTTTGAGCAGTGCAGCAGGTGACAACGCCGTTCCGCCTGTGCCGGCTGCTGACCATGCCGTTGATTTGAGGAGGTCCAATTCAACAGGCACACCGGCCGCGAACATAGTTGTCGTGACGCAGGCCGAGATCGTAACCCTGTTGATTCGCACGAGTGTGGTTAGGCTGGCGTTGCGAAATTGAAACAGTTCCGAATTAGCTGCCAGCGCGGCGGCAATAACGCCGCTTGTGACACCAAGACTAAATTCGTTGCCGATGAGCGGCGTTGCCGGATCGAATTTTGACACTCGAATTCTCCTAGTAAGTGAGCCAAGCAACACCGTTGACGGTGCAATATTTGACGCGGGTTCGTGCAGTTTGAACAAACACGGCATCAGCGGCGGCGCCTGCGATCGTATCGTCGTCGCTGTTGTGACCGAACACGTTAAGGGCGCTGGTAATTGCTGACGAGTAAACTGAAATGCATCCAGGAAGTGCACCGGTGAGCAGCGTGATCCCAGCGGTGCCATTGGCGCCTGTCACGACAACCTCGGCGTTCATGTTCACCGACGCGAGCGCGGTGCTCGTCGCCTGGGTTGTCCCTGCAGCTGCGACCGTTGCTTGTCCACCAGGCGTAGACAGGCATGCCCATGCGGTGCCGGTATACGCGGTACAGTCTAGCGTTGCACGTGGAGCGACGACCCATCCGGCGTCGGCGGCCAGCGCGGCGAAGTTATCTACCTGCAGTGTGTCGTCACCGGCGTCTAGCGGGTAGACGACGAACGAGACAGCCGTTTGATTTACCACGCGCTGATGAATGCCTGCAGCTGCCGTGAGCAAGCACACGCCCTGAAGCGCCGTCGCAGTGGTGACAATGTTGTTTTCCCGCGTCAGCGCAGTGCAGTCCGTCTTGGACGAGCCCGCAGCCGTAACGGCCGCTGTCATGCTGAGGGAGACTGTAGTGCCAACCGTTAGCGCACCGTTCAGTGTCGTGTTCCCGGTGACGCCGAGTGCGCCGCCAACGTTGAGCGCCCCCGTGTTCGTCTGCGCCCCGCCAACTGTGAGCGCCCCCGTGTTCGTCTGCGCCCCAGTTACTGTGAGCGTCCCGCCCACGGTAACGTTTCCGGTCGCAGCAAACGAGCCTTGCGTGACAAGGCTCCCCGTCGCATCGGTGAGCTGCTTCTTGCCGCTGCCAGCGTAGATGATACCCTTGAGCCAGTCGCTCTGGGAATTCTGCGTCCAGCCGACAAACAGCGCCAGCGATGCCAGCGTTATGACGGCCGCCGGCTTCATGCTAGGTGGCAGATCCGATTACGCAGCCCCAACGGACAGCGGTAAATGCGATGCAGATCATGCACTCACCCGCAGCCAGCGCGATTGCCGTGTCTGCGGTTTCTTTGTTAATTGAATCGCTCGTAAACGGAAACACATCGATGGCGTTCGCCGCTGCACCGTTGCAAGTGACTACGACCAGGCCGGCGACTGCAGATGGCAGCGTGAGTGAGTCGCCGGCTGTAGCGGATGAGGTTGCCTGCGTCGAGAGCGTGGTGACCAAGCCATTCGCCGCGATAATTCCCTGGGCGCTGGTAGTGCTGGCAGCTACGGATGCGACGCTAGATAGACTCAGCGATGCATTGCGCAGCGTCGTCGCCCCGGTTACGGCAAGCGTGCCAGCGACGGCGACGTTGCTCGAAAACGCGCCGCTCGTGGTCGACAGGTTGCCGGCCGCGTCGGCCAACTGCACCCGGGACGTGCCGAGATACGTAAGGCCCTTAAGCCAGACATCGCCGGCGCGTAGCCAATCGCCCGCAAACGCCGTGCCCGTCGCCAGAGCGACAAGCGCGATCGCCGCAAAATAGATTTTCTTCATAAGATATTCTCTCCCGTACGTAATAGGTGCGCGAGGCGGCGCCCGGGTTTGGACCGGGCAAGCCGTCCCGCAGTTTGATTAGGTTCCGCCGTCAATACCGTTGCGGATGTTGGTAAATTTCACGTTGCTGCCCGCACGAGGCGTGTAGTTGGCAAAATTCGCCCAGCTGCGGAGCTCGTAGCCGGCAGTGTTTTCAAGGTGCATGTAGAAGTCACCATCGGACCCTGGCACCTGGAAAGTTACGTCAGAGGTACCAAGGCGTTTCCAGCTGCCATCCTGAATGAGGCCGTAAGCCTCGCCCTTCTTGCAGTATGACGAGACCTGGATCTCGAACGTGCCGTTTGGCGAGTACACGGTCATGCTATCGGCGCCGCGTTTAATCTCGGTGCCACGCATGCCGCTGGCGTTGGCGCGCGACGGATCAGTACGTGCCGCTTCCACCTCATCGACCAAATCGGGAAAAGTGAATTCGGAACAATACAGCTTGGCTTTCTTGCTCAAGCCCTTCGCCCGAGCCTTCGCCAAGCCGTAGAGCAGCGTCTTAAATTTCAACGTGCCGCTGGCGCAGCTTTGTGTGACGCCCTTCAGCAGGTTGTACGTAGATGGCGACTGGCCAAATTGGTCAGTGGTCTCGGTGATAATATCGCTGATGCCGCGCAGCGTGTTGCCGTAGCTGCCAGCAACGTGCAGCACGTCAGCTGCGGTGATGCCAGAGGCGCTGTCTACGGTGACCACTCCGCCAACGTTTGAAGCGAAGTCCAGGTCATACGACACCACTGAAACGGTCTTGGTGTACGTGGTGGCGGTGTACACGTCAACGCGCATACCTTCGGAGCCGACCCAGTTCTGCGGCGCCCAGTCGAGTGCCGTAAGCGTGAGTGCGTTGGCCGATACCGAGCCGACAACGCCGATGCCACCGGTCACGTTTTGACCGTTCCAGAGCATCATTTCGACGTAGTGAAGATGAGACATGCGCAGCCACATTGGCAGATCGCCTGTCTCGCTGATGTACGACGCATCGTCGCCCGCCATGCGGTCTGCCGCGTCGTAGCTGACGCGGTCGCGCATAATGATCTGATACGCGTCAAACGTCAGCTCCTTGGTCTGCGCGGCAATCGGTGCGTTCAGCGTCGGAGCACTGTCCGAGGACGCGAACGTGATTCCGTGCGGACGGGTCAAGTAGACGGGCTGCCGGAATTGCTGCCCGAGCTTGACGCCCGTTTCAAATGGAATGTCTTTGGTGAGGATGTGATCCTCTCCGACGAGGTTCTCAAGTTTCTTAAGGTGGGTTTGCTTGAAGGAGCCATTCAGGCTCGTTTGGGTTGCAACAGAATATGCCATGTCGTGACTCCTTTTTTAGAATCGTGGTTGTGATTTTGCGTAAACGACGTGGATCCAGAAATCGATCGTGCCGACCGCTGAATCCGAATCGACGCCCGTTAGCGTCAGGGTGAAGGCAATACCGCTGGTTGAGGTAATGCCCGTGTTGGACGCTCCGTAGAGGATTGGCGTGACTGCGGTAAGGTCGCCAGGCGTGCTGCCACTGACGAGCACCTGTGAGGCTGCAATTGCGTCCTTACAGAGCCGAATCTCAATCACTTCGGCCGCGTCGCTGACGTTGATGTGAACGCCAACAATCGCCGCCGCTGCGTCGTCGTCCAGGTTGGTTGTGGTGAAGCCGAGCTTCGTCGCGATCGTTTGGGCGTCTTCGTCCGAGTACCCCTCAACATCCGATGAGTTGACGCAGAAGAATTGGATGCCGGCATCAGCTACGGTCGTGCATACGAGCCGCATCTTTAGATACAGCTCCTCTCGGCCGAGTTGGTTTTGTTCTACAGAAGTCTTTGGTGCAGCCATTGGCTACCTCCGTGCCTCCGCCTTCGCTCGTTTGGCCTGTTCCATCGCTTTGTACTCATCAAGCGTGTGGTAGGTTTTGTGGCTTCGCGGAACATCCGGAAGCCGTGCCGAGCGCTGGCGTGGCTGTGATTGTTGTGGTGCAAATTTCGATTGTGCTTCTTGGAGGATTTGTTTACGCAGACCGTCCATAATCTCTGGTCCTAACGCCCTCGCCAGTGATTCTGCGTCGCCACTGTAGTGCGAAAGCAGTTTCTGCAAGCGTGGTGCGGCCTTCTCGGTGCTGTCGATCTTCGGCGCCACTCTAACCCTGCCCGGCATCGCTGGCCTGATCCTGTCGTTAGCCATGGGCATCGACACCAACATCCTGATCTACGAACGCATCCGTGAAGAGATGCGCGAGGACAAGGGCCTGATGGCGGCCATTGAGGCCGGTTACAATCGCGCCTTCCTTACCGTCATCGACTCACACCTGACCACCATCAGTGCCGGCCTGATGCTCTACCTGATCGGCTCTGGCCCGATCCAGGGCTTCGGTCTGACCCTGATGATCGGCATCGCAATCAGCCTGTTCAGCGGCATTTATGTTGGTCGTCTGCTCACCGATCTGCTCTGTCGTGGCCGCCAGACCTTGAATATGATGTACCTGTTCAAGCCGGTCCATCTTGCCTACTGCCACTACCGCAAGCTCAGCTACGCCCTGGTCGCCTTGACCGCCGTGATCGGCATCGGCTACTTCCTGGTTGGACACAAACTGACTCCGGGCCAGAGCTTCGAGCGCAACTTCGACATCGAGTTCACCGGTGGCACCATGGTCCAGGTCGGATTCACTCAGCCGCAGGGCCCGCAGGCCGTCGAACAGGCGCTGGAGAAGGCGTGGGCCGCCGTGCCAGTTGACAAGCGCCCGGAAAGCCTGCTCAACCCGCGCGAAATCCAGCGCCAGCCCTACGTCGAGAACCTCACCCAGGGTGGCAGCGACAGCCGCCAGTGGGTCTTCCGCGTCCGCGACATCAAGGGCGGCCAGCTGGAACGCCAACGCCACGAGCTGGAAACGGCCAGCACCAAGGTACTCAAGCGCATCGAACTGCTCGGTCAGCAGCAGCCACCGGACACCGTTGGGGCGCGTCGCCTGCAGGCCGCCGAATTCGAACCGTTGAAGAAACAGATCGAGGAGCTGGGTCGCCAGATCGCCGGTCGTACCGAAGAGTTCAAACATCAGCTCGGCGGGGCATTCACCGGCATGGTCGCCGCCGAAGGCGACGAGGTCATGGCCGTCACGTGGGTCGACAACCGCCTAGTCATGCGCATCGCCACCGTCAGCGTACCGAGCAGAACCCAGGCCGATGCCATGCTGGCGAAGGTTGCCGCCTTCGGCCGCGATGCCGCAGTGAAACCGCTGCCTGATGGCGGCAATGGCCTGGAAGTCGCGGTTACCTTCCGCGAGACACCGCGACTGCCCACCACCTCCATTGCCGCTGATTCGGTCGATCCACCGACGCTCCAGGTCGAACGGCTGTTGGCCAAAGCCGGGATTGCCGCCAGCGAAGCCAAGGCGGTCTCGCTCGCCGGTGGCGAGATCTACGAGACAGTGGTCAACGCCGCCGCGACCCAGCGCCTGGCCGTGGCCCAGTCCTATCCGGCCAGCCAGCACTTCTCCGGTCAGGTGGCCGATCGCATGAAGCTGCAGGCGCTGTTCGCACTCGGTGCGGCCCTCGCCCTGATGATGCTCTACATCGCCGCTCGTTTCGAACTCGCATTCGGACTTGGCGCAGCGGTCTCGTTGCTGCACGTGGTCATCCAGACGCTCGGCATCGTCGCCCTGTTCGGCATCCGCATCGATCTGACGATCATCGCCGCATTCCTGACCATCGTCGGCTACGCGATCAATGACACCATCGTCACCTACGACCGTATCCGCGAAAACCTCGGCAAAATGGCCGGCAAGCCGCTGGAGCACATCATCGACACGTCCATCGCCGAGGTTATCCCGCGCACCATTCTGACCGGCGGCCACGTCGCCCTCGCCCTGATCATCATGCTGGTGTTCGCCGGCGAATCGCTACGCGGCTTCTGCGCCACCCTGCTGATCGGCATCCTGCTCGGCACCTACTCGTCGGTGTTTGTGGCCAGCCCCCTGCTGATCACCTTCCGCCGCCGCATGGCGGTGCCCCTGACGCCGGCCGCCCCGACCGACGGGGTTATCGAAGCCAAGCCGGCCTGAGCGGGTCAACGCGGACCCGTTCAGAGTCGTAACCGTTTGCCACACCGGAAATCCGGAATGGCCTTGCTGGCTGCCTCGGCTGGCCGTGGCTCTGTAGTTCCGGTTTCCGCACTGGAGCTTCACGCATGGCCTGCATCAACCGCCTCGTCCCCACGCTCGTCTTGCTTGCCGGACTGTCTGGCCTCGCCATTGCCGCTGAAACGGTGGTACTGACCACCAACCGGGCATCGCTGCACGCGACCGTGGCGCTGGATGAGTTCCAGGCTTACGATCAGCGCGGTGTGGTCCCCGGAGCTGCCGCGATACCGGGTCGGGTCGGCGCCCTGCGCGTGCAGGTTGCCGGACGGGCGAACCTGGTGCAGGCGGCCCGCGACATGATCGGGCAGGGACTAGCCACCAGGGTCTGCCCGGTGATCTGGATCGGAGGGGTAGCTGGTAACCCCGACGGTCGTATCGAAGTCGAACGTCGCATGCTGATCGAACCGGCAGCAGGCACCACGCTGGATGTGCTGATGCAGGCACATGGCCTGATCAAGCCCACCCCAGTCGACGGTCGGCCTGGTTGGTGGATGGTCGAACCGGCCGATCCCAGCGTCCTGGCGCCGATCGACGCCCTCAAGACCCTGCAGGCCGATCAGCGGGTGGCCCTGGCCTACCCGGATCTGCGTTGGCCGAATAAGCCGTTCATTAATGACCCGATGCTGCGCAATGACCAGCCGGGACCAGCACCGATTCCTGGTCCGTACCCGTGGCATCTGCTGACAACTCCTGCGTCAGGTGCTTCGACGCTGGATATCGGCGGCATCAACGGCGACGACACCGGCAAGGTGTGGCAGGACTATTCGGCCAATGGTCTGAACATCATGATCGTGGATGATGGCGTCCAGCTGAATCATCCAGATCTGACGATCAATGCTGCAGCGAGCGCAACATTTGCCACAGGTGGCGGCACCGCTGGAGGCCCGACGGGATTAGTCAGTAATCACGGTACCTTCGTTGCCGGCCTAGCTGCAGCGACGGGCAACAACGGGGTTGGTACGGCCGGCGTCGCCTACGGCGCACGCATCGTGTCACGCGCCATTCTCGCCAACAACAATGACGGCGTGGCGAATGCCACGGATGCTGGCATCCGGGATGCATGGCTTTATAATATTAGCGCAGCTCAAGAAGACGCTATTTGGGCGATCAATAACTCCTGGGGCCCCGGCCTCCGATTCAATGACATTGGCCCATTAACGGCCAATACCTTGTACAGTCTGTCAAACGGCGGACGCCAATCACACGGCACGCCCGTGATTTTTGCCGCCGGCAATTCGGGCAGCAACAACGTCAACGCCCCTCAGAGCGGCACCGGCTTCAACGGCAACAACAACCGCTCGACGATCACGGTCGCCGCACTCGGCATTGATGGCGTCAAAGCGGGATACAGCGAAGTCGGTCCGAACATAACCATCTCGGCCCCAGGCGGGACCGGCGTCGCCGGCATGGTCAGCACAGATCGCACCGACCCCGTCCGCTTCGTGGTGGGTGCGGCCCAAGCACGAGGGTACATCGCCTGGTCGCCGACAGACATCGTCACCCCGCGGTTCCGCGCCTCCGACTTCAACGGTGATGGCAATGTCACCGGAGACCTGGCCACCGGTACTGGCGTAACGCCACAGCGCTGGGATGGCCTGCCCTACGAAAATGGCTCGTACGCACCGTCGCAGGCCGGCTTGCAGGGCACCTCTTTCGCTGCCCCGCTCGTTACCGGTATGACCGCCCTGATGGCTAGTGCCAGACCGGAACTGACCGTCCGCGACATTCGCGGCATTCTCATCAGCCGCGGCCAAGGTTACCTACCCGCATCAGGCGGGAACGGTGGCATCCACGCTGTCTGGGATGACTGGGTGCCGAACGTGAAAGGCTTCCAGTACAATAACTGGTATGGCTTTGGGCGTGTGGTCGCTGGTCCCATTTTCTACGGTGGAACGGGTAACCGGGATAATCGTGCTGTGGATACCATTGGGGCCGGCTTTCCACTCGACGAACCTGGCGTCCTGCGCTGGCCGTTGCTGCCCACCTTTTTGATCGCACCGATCGCAGTGCCCGGCAGCCGCTATGTGGTGAATTCCACCGATAACACGCTGATTCCGTTACCGTACACGACGCCTCCGACCGGAATTCTGGCAGTTGGCCGGGACGTCGACATTCCTGACGCACCCGGCGGTGGAGACAACATCGAGGACTCCATACCATCGCGCAAGGCGACCTACGACTTCGTCGTCGACCAGATCCAAGTACCTGTCCGGTTCCGCATTGAGGCTGTGGAGCTCAGCGTCTCTCTCACCGGTACCTCGAGCGATTCGAATTGGTCGGACTACAGCTTCGAACTGTTGTCGCCCGATGGCAGCGTGTGCACGCTGGGGCGACAGAGCAACTACTCTGGTGGAAGCTACCGCATCATCGAGGGGACAACCGATGCCTGGACCTTCACTGAGCTGTTCCATTATCTCCATCCTGCTATCTCCGACGCCACCGATGCCGGCCGCACTTGGCGGCTACGGATCCTCGATGAACGCGCCGGTGGCACCGCACGCATCAATTCGGCATCGCTGAGCCTGTACGGCCACCAGACCTACCCGGTGCCCATCTTCAGCCTTGCCAAACCGGCCGGACCGGCCAACCCGCCGGGCGTCGGCAGCGGCAGCGATGCCTCGGTGAATCTAACGGTTAGCGGCGTCAGTATACCCGCCGTGCCAGTAGCGGGCGAATTCGCGACTACGGTCTATTGGGATCCGGATGGTCGCGCCGGCGCCGGATTGCCGGTCATTCTTCAGGGCGTAACCTCTACGACTAGTGGCCTGCGGGTAACCATTCCAGCTAGCCTACTGCCCACTGCATCGCCCGGCCAAGGCACCCTGTCGGTCGGCAACCCGGCGCTGGTCGATGGCCGCGTCGGGACGATCGACCGCTTTGAAACACCTAACATTGCCATGATCACGCCGACGCCCGGCGAAGGCAAGCGCATGAAGATGTGCGATCCGACCGAAGACAAGGTCATCAAGTACAGCCGTCGTCCCGTGGTCAGCGGCATTGCCGACATCCGAGTCACCGCCGCTGGCGTAATCGGCCCGATCGCGTTCACCGCCACCGACCCGGACGTCGATGCCACGCCGCGGCTGCCGACCGCTGCACCCGAAACCCTGGTTGTCACCGCCACCAGCTTCAACTCCAGATTCTTCACTGCCGGCGCCCCTGCGGTTGTGGCAGCGCCGAACGGTTCCGGCTCGTACACTCTGAGCGGCATGGTGAACAGCGGCTCCAGCGGGTTCGCCTTGGTGAACGTCTACGCCACTGACGGCGTCACCACCACGGTCAGTTCCTTCCGCGTGATCATCCCCAGCACGCTTGACGCGTCGGGTTGCGGTGGCGGCATGGGCCTCGCCCTGCTCGGCATCCCCTTGGCTGTGTGGTTCATCCGCCGCCGCCGTCAGGCCTGACAGGCTGGTTCGCCGGCTACAGCAACCGCTTAAGGAACCGCCCGGTGTGGCTTGCCGCGACCCGCGTGATGTGCTCGGGCGTGCCTTCAGCGACCAGTTGGCCGCCGCGCGCGCCGCCTTCGGGGCCAAGGTCAATGACCCAGTCGGCGGTCTTGATAATGTCGAGGTTGTGCTCAATGACGACCACGGTGTTGCCGGATTCAACCAGGCGGTCGAGCACGGTGAGCAGTTTACGCACATCCTCGAAATGCAGGCCGGTCGACGGCTCATCAAGAATGTACAGCGTCCGCCCGGTGTCGCGCTTGGCCAGCTCGCGCGCCAACTTGATGCGCTGGGCCTCGCCGCCCGATAGCGTGGTCGCGCTCTGGCCGAGGGCGATGTAGTCGAGGCCAACGTCGATCAGCGTTTGCAGCACGCGTGCGACCGGCGGGTGAGCGCGGAACAGTTCGAAGGCGGCACCGACTGGCGTGCCGAGGACATCGGCGATCGACTTGTGGTGATACTTCACGCGCAAGGTCTGCTCGTTGAAGCGCCGGCCATGGCACACTTCGCACGGTACGAAGACGTCAGCGAGGAAGTGCATTTCGACCTTCCTGACGCCATCGCCCTCGCAGGCCTCGCAGCGGCCACCTTTGACGTTGAAGCTGAAGCGGCCTGGGTTGTAGCCGTATAGCTTCGACTCGCGCATGCCGGCGAAGACTGTGCGGACATGATCCCACACCTTGGTGTAGGTCGCCGGGTTGCTGCGCGGGGTGCGGCCAATCGGCTGCTGGTCGATGCGAATGACTTTGTCGATGTGTTCTAGCCCAGCGATCGCCCGATGCGGACCGACTTCCTCGACCGAGTCGTTGAAATGGTTGGCCAGGGCCGGGTAGAGGATGTGGTTGAGGAAACTGCTCTTGCCCGCGCCGCTGACCCCGGTGATGCAGGTGAAGGTGCCGAGTGGGATCGCCACATCGATGCCGCGCAGGTTGTTGGCTTTGCAGCCGGTCACCGTCAGGTGAGTGCCGTGGCCGGGACGGCGGCGGGGCGGCACCGCGATTTTGCGACGGCCCGAGAGGAAGTCGCCGGTGATCGAGCCCTCGACCTGTTCGATGCCGGCCACCGATCCGGCATAAACCACCTGGCCGCCATGCACGCCAGCCCCAGGCCCAAAGTCGACGACGTGGTCGGCGGCGCGGATGGTGTCCTCGTCGTGCTCGACCACGATCACGGTGTTGCCGAGATCGCGCAGCTTGCGCATGGTGCCAATCAGTCGTTCGTTATCGCGCTGATGCAAGCCGATCGATGGCTCATCGAGGACGTAGAGCACACCCGTCAGCTCTGACCCGATCTGCGACGCCAGACGGATGCGCTGCGCCTCGCCGCCGGACAATGTCGGGCCGCCGCGATCCAAGGTGAGATATTCCAAGCCGACATTGAGGAGAAAGCCGAGTCGCGCCTGCACCTCTTTGAGCACCCCGGCAGCGATCTGCGCCTGGCCGCCGACCAACTTGAGGCCTTTGAAGAAAGCGTGGGCCCCTTCGATGGTCTGATGGCACAGCTCTGGCAGAGTCTTGCCCTCGATCGCTACTGCGGCGCTTTCGGGCTTCATGCGTCCGCCGCCGCAGGCCTGGCACGGATGCTCGGTGAAATACTGCGCCAGCTGGTCGCGCCGCCATTCACTATCCGTCTCGGTCTGGGTCCGAGTCAGCCACGGGATGACGCCGTCGAACTTCGTATTGAAGGTGCCGCTACTGTTGGTCGTCTGCCAATCGACCTTCACCCGCTCCTCGGCGCCATACAGTACCAGCTGGCGCTGCTTGTCGTTCAGCTTCTTCCATGGTTTGTCGAGCGGGACCTTGATCTTCTCCAGCACGTTGCGGCGGTACTCGACATGCCACGCGGTGCGCTCCTCATCGCCCAGCGCGCCCCAGCAAGCGATCGCGCCATCGTCGATCGACAAATCGGGCTGGATCAGCTTATCGAGGTCGACCTCGCTCTTGATGCCCAGGCCGTTGCAGGCAGGGCAGGCGCCGACCGGCGAGTTGAACGAGAATGAGTTCGGTTCGAGATCGGCGAAGCTGAGATCGCAATGGTGGCAGTAGTTGTGCTCGGACATGAATTCGTCGGCGACTTTCCCGTCGGCATCGGCGATAATCATCTTGCCGTCGCCTTCACGCAGGGCGACCTCGATCGAATCAGCGAGGCGTGAACGGATGTCAGACTTGATCACTAGGCGGTCGACCACCACTTCGATGCGATGCTTCACCTTCTTGTTCAGGGTGATCGGCTGGTCGAGGAGGTGCTCTTTCCCATCGATGCGCACGCGGGTGAAGCCCCCCTTCTTCGCCTTGTCGAGGACGTCGGCGTGCTCGCCCTTGCGCTCGCCGATCTTGGGCGCCAGCAGCAGGATGCGGCCGCCTTCGGCCCGCTTCATCACGCCATCGACGATCTC